>Ga0315533_1002185_pt1 | contig 13922 bp, 11 predicted proteins | sample SalMarSW160130MG_FD_203081 | JGI IMG/M metagenome (GOLD analysis project Ga0315533, IMG submission 203081) | Salt marsh sediment microbial communities from the Plum Island Ecosystem LTER, Massachusetts, United States - Salt Marsh Sediment SW1601-30 ...
TCCTGAAGATACCTTTATAGGAAAAATATGAGGAGTAATACAGCAAACACACTCATTTCTGTAATACTCAGGGTTGAGATATTGCTGGCCAAATGCATATAGTATTCCATTATATATCAGGTTTACGTGTTTCATTTTAACAAAATACAAGATAGCTTTTCCGAAAATCCTCTATCCCTCTATCATTTCAAAATCCATACATTGCTTGGCTAAACCCTTACTCCTGCCACCTAATAAAATATTAAAAACGAAGATTACTCAATCCCCGGAGGCAAATGATATCTGTTGTGAGACAGTCTTCCTACACAGCAAGTCCTGCTGGCCATATCATACGGCTTGAAGATGGCTTTACCCTGTGCCATGCAGGAGATACTGGAATATTTTCTTCTATTAAGAACACCGTAGAGCTCTTCCCTATTAATCTTGCCATGCTACCCATCGGGGGCGTATTTACCATGGATCCAAAACAGGCCACTTTCGCAGCAACGCTTCTAGGAGCCTGTCCGAGAATAGCATCATTCCCTCAAAAAAATTGGGCTAACATTCTGAAACATACACATGTTTAAATCTTAAGTCAACTAAAGCACGATGATATCAAAACATGATTTACTAGCAATAACAACCAGATATAGTATTTATTATATTGACAATATCTATACTTTGTGGTAATTCTCTTTCATGATTTTAACAGTCAAAGGGAGCGCCACAATGCAAATTCCTTTCAAGAAAGATCCCGTTGAGTTTAATCAAAGATCACTTTTTGCCACCAACATCTTTGATTTACTTCCCTACGATCATACATGCTATGTTTACGAGGACATATTTCAACAACTTGAAACATCAAGCGTTGAGGATAATTACAGTTTACTTGGTCAAAATGCCTATCATCCAAGACTGATAACCTCCATCCTGATATATGCCTATAGTCAGGGGATTTTCAGTTCTCGTGAGATAGAGAAAAAATGTCATGAAGATCTTTCCTTTATGTTCATATCACATTTTAACTGTCCTAATTTCAGGGTACTGAGTGACTTCAGGAAAGATAACTATGAGTTTTTCAAGGAGTGTTTCAAACAAAGTGCACTACTGGCAATGGAAGCCGGGCTGGCATCCCTTGGTCATGTAAGTTTGGATGGATCAAAATTTAAGGCAAATACCTCCAAGCATAAGGCAATGAGTTATGGACGACTCAAGGCCAGGGAAAAGGAGTTGACTGAAGAGATTGAAGATCTCATAGGAAAAGCAGCCAAATGTGATGAAGAAGAGGATGAAGAATATCAGGACAATACCGGTTATGAGATACCTGAAGAACTAAAGATCAAAGAGAAAAGACTGGCCAGGATCAAGGAAGCCAAGAAGGCATTAGAAGACAGGGAACAGGGGTTGAATCCAAGAAAAGAGATAGATGACAAAAAGCAGATAAGTTTTGCGGACAAAGAGGCTTGTATCATGGGAAAGAAAGGTGCCTTTGATTATTCCTATAATGGCCAGATAAGCGTTGATGAAGACAATCAAATAATCGTGGGCCAGCATTTGACTCAAAATGCCAATGACAAAAAAGAGGTTAAGCCAGCCTTAAAAGAAATTAAGGAGACAACAGGTAACTTGCCAGATAAGATGAGCCTTGATAACGGCTATATGTCAGGTGAAAATCTTGAATCCTTTGATGGTAAGGATATTGATGTTTATATAGCAACCGGCAAGGGAGAGAAAAAGGACCAAAGGCCCCTGAAAGATTCAAATCGAAAGATCAAGAAATCTGATTTTATCTATAATGAAGATAGAGATTGCTTTGTGTGTCCTGCGGGTAATACGCTGGAATTAAAGAGAGAAAGTAACGATGGCAAGAAGGTTTATCAAGCAGTTAAAGCTGAATGTGATGCTTGTCCTTACAAAGCCAGGTGCTATACCTCTAAGAGAGGGGAACCTCGTACCATAAGCACTGATGACAAAGAGCCATTACGTCAAAAAATGAATGAAAAGATGGAGGAGCAATCTTCAAAAGAGATTTACAGAAAGCGGAAGAAGATTGTTGAACCCGTCTTTGGTCAGATAAAGAACAGTGGATTCCGAGGTTTTAGTTTACGTGGTTACGAAAAGGGGAGCGGGGAATTCTCATTAGCTTGTGCGGTTCATAACTTCAAAAAGATCGTAAAAGCCATAATATGTGGGAAGGTATGCCTTGAATCAGGGGGATTAGTCCCGGTGGTTGCCTAAGAAGGGCAACATGTACTGTATTTTTGATAAACGATCGGGGTTTTACATCAGGTTTCCCATTATTTTTTCAGAATATCTTCCCATAGGCTTAATTGAGCTAATTTTTTGAGTGGAATGTTTTATTAAAAGTGAATTCTCGGACAGGCTCCTAGGAGGCTGTCCGAGAATAGAGATTGTAAAATTTCTACCACATTATATTGTATCAAATGAGGCTTATATACACTATATATGGTGTCTAAAAAATTTGGTTTTGCATTCTCGGACGGGCTCCTAGGAGTAGACACGGTTATCCCCATGCATTATAAGACCTTTCCCATTCTAAAGAAGGACACATCATCCTATGTTGAAATCATGGAAAAGGAGCGCCCAACATTGAGGTGATAGTTCTGGATCCAGGCCAGGAATATATATTTTAGAATCACAATATTCGGTCTGTTTTGATTGGTGCCTCTTTCCAGATGTAAGCAAAAAAAAATAAAAAAAAGTAAATTTTTTCTTGACAAGTCATTAAAAAGATACTAATATATATACCGAATACCGCATAGTGGTACTTTTATGAATAATGACAGAAACATTATAAATTCCATAGTACGGGGTTTGAGGGTTCTAACAGCTCTCTCTGAAAAATCATCACCACTTACCCTCACCGAGCTTTCTCATCAACTCGATCTGAGCAAGAGCACAATTCAACGCCTCACTTATACTCTTCAGCATCTAGGATATCTGGACCGTGATATGGAAAGCAAAAAATATTACTTAGGGTCAAAGGCTTTTTCCCTTGGATTCTCTATCATAAGATCTCTAGATCTAAAAGAATTGGTTGCACCCATCCTGAAAAAGTTGTCAGGGGAAATTAATGAGACCACTAATTTAGCTATATTAGACGGAACGGAAATCGTTTACATAGAAAAAGTCAGAACTCGACAAATCCTTAACATTAACCTTGCTGTAGGATCTCGACTCCCTGTCTACTGCACTTCAATGGGAAAAGCGATCTTGGCTTTTTTACCCGGGAGGCGTTTGGATGAAGTTTTAAAAAAGATAGAACTGAAATCCATCACCCCTAACACTATCAAATCTAAAAAGGATCTAAGAAAAGAATTAGAAAGAGTGAGGGAACGGGGTTACGCTACAAACAATCAAGAATATTCCATTGGAGTGAGCTCCGTTTCTGCTCCTGTGAGAAACTTTAGGGGGGACGTGATTGCTGCAGTTAATATTTCTTTCCCATCGATTAGGGTTTCAAAAGAAATGGAGCCTTTCTTTGCAAAGAAAATAATGAAAACTGCAGATAAAATTTCCTTTAGTTTAGGATATAGTAGAAGCCCAAAATGACTTCTAATATGAAGGGGAAGTAACCTGTTTATCTACAGAATCTCTCGCAAAGTGGCGAGTTTCTGTAATGAGAATTTTAGCAGAAGGGAGGTGAAATAATCTTCGACTAACGTATAATGCTGAGGATAAAAAAAAGCAGTAAGAATTATCAAGGGGACTAAAAAGGTTAACCTGGATTGAAGTAAGGAGGTAAAAATGAGTTTAAAGAAATTTGGAAATGCAGCGATGCTATGGTCTTTCTGTGTGGGATTCACACTACTATTTAGTATCGGTTTCATTAGTGTATCTAATGCTGCCGAATACCCGAATAAGTCAATTAAGTTGTTTACGGCTTATCCTCCCGGTGGCGGTTCGGATACTACGGCACGTGTTATCTCTCCTGTATTGTCTCGTGTTTTAGGGCAACAGGTCGTGGTAGTCCATAAGTCTGGTGGCGGAGGGGTTGTAGGCACCTATGCTGCAAAGGCTGCACCGCCAGATGGTTATACAATTTTTCTTGCCCAGCCACCTATGGTTAGGCATCCACTCTTAATTAAAGGAATTACCTATGATATCACTAAAGATTTTATTCCGCTAAATTTGTCAGTGGCTAGTAACATGGTTAGCGTTGTAAAATCTGATGCCCCCTGGCAGTCATTAGGAGAATTGATCGCGGATGCCAAAAAGAATCCTGGTAAGCTTACCTTTGCTAGTGCAGGTCATGGTTCTTCGGCTCACTTCGCAATGGAGATGCTTAAATTACGCGCGGGTGTTGATTTAACCCATGTTCCAATGATTGGTACAGCCGAGGCGATTGCTTCAGTGTTGGGTGGCCATATCAATACATTTGTTGCCGAATTCGGCGCAGTGACTAAATACCTGGAGGGCAAGTTATTTAGGCCGCTTGCGGTGTGGTCGAAAGAACGTGACAAGTTGTTTCCTGATGTTCCCACAACGGCTGAAGAAGGATACCCTAAGCTCTTGATTAATAGTTGGCAAGTATTTTTAGCGCCTAATGGAACCCCTGAAAGAATTGTAAAAATACTGGAGAAGGCTCTTCAAGAAACAATGAAAGATGAAAAATTTATCGAAACTGCTTACAAGGTAGGGTGGGGTACAATATATAATCTTAACTCAAAAGAGACGGCTGAATTTCTAGCTAAATGCAAGAAAGATTATGAAGAAGTGGCAAAAGCAATTGGTTTGGAACCAAAATAAGGAAGTCTGCTAAAAAACCGACCCCTATCATTGGAAACGTTCACTCATTACGAAGTGGGCGGAATGAATTGGCTAGAAATGGAAAATTAGGAATGAAGAAAAGGAGGATGTTTCTATGAAACAGACAACGTGGAGATATAGCAAAGGTATTTTCTTGATTATTGTCTTACTAGGCTGTGCGCAAATAGCTTTGAACACAGCCAATGCAGGGGAAGTCGCTGGTGCGCAAACTAAACTCGCCCCTGCCATCGTGGCAGTTAATCCGGTAAAGATGGAAAAGGAAGCGAAGGTCGTTATTATGGGTGCAGGGTTTCAGGCGAAGCAAGTTATACGCGTCATCTTTAAAACCCCTGCAGGGGTGTTCAATGACCTTGATTATGCCCTCGAACCGAAACCGATCGCTGATAATGAGGGGGCGTGGGTCACGACATGGAAATGTGGCAGGCATCTCAAAAATATTAAGGAGGGCGTGTATACGATATTAATTGCCACACAAGACTACCGTTTCCTTGCCCATACACCTATCGTGTTTTTTAAATAGGAATTTACAAAATTAATTGAAATAACAGCAGTTTTCACAAAATAGAATAGTGCGCTTTCGGATCCTGGATCAATGTCTTCCAGAGATTCAAATGGGCCTGTGGAAAAGGTCTTTTATTTGTAAATGATTTTGTTGATCCGTTAAGAGGGATTTGCAAGGCCTTTGAAAGACCATACAATTAGTATCATTTTACAAAAACAAGGAGCTTTTCTGAAGTGACTGGTGGAAGGGTGCTGTCTTTTCGCGACTTATCAGTGCGGGGCTCCGCATAGCCCCGATTTATCGGGGCAATGCGGAGCCCCGCATAGCGGGACACGGATAAGTTGCTGAAAAGATCAAGTCGAGAACCTTGGAATTGAAGAAAAGGCTATCTTCTTTGAAAAAACATCAGGTGAGGTAAAAAATTTGGCTCAAAGGAGACGGCTGAATTTCTAACAAAATTCAAGAAAGATTATGAAGAGGTGGCAAAAGCAATTGGTTTGGAATCAAAGTAAGAAAGTCTGCTACAAAACTGATTCCTGTCATCGGAAACATTCACTTATTACGAAGTGGGCGGAATGAATTTGAATACGTAATGCTGGGAATGAAGAATTAGAAATGAAGAAGAGTGATTTAATTCTTAGCCTGATTTTATTGGCATTAGCTTTAGTAACGTTAGTGGAGACAAGTAAGCTGCCAATTGGAAATCTATCGTCACCACATGTTGGTTTTTTCCCTTTGATTATAGGCATTGTTTTGGCGATCCTTTCATCGCTCCTTTTGATCAGCGCAATTGGAAAAAGGGGCATCAAAGAAAAGTTATGGGTAAATCCTGGAGGATGGAAACCTCTCGGGTTAACAGTAGGGTCCCTTTTTTTGTTTGCGATATTCTTTGAAAGGGTGGGTTATTTAGTCTGTAGCTTTTTGTTTGTTGCATTTCTCATGGCGATGCCCGGCACAAAAAAATGGTGGGTAATACTTATATATGCATTTTCTTCTACCTTTGCTTTTTACCTATTATTTGATCTTTTCTTAAATACTCAACTTCCAAGCAGTATACTAGGCAGGTAAATTGACTTGTAGCAAATTGGTAATGTACTAAAAATGTAAATCAGGCTGTTTTTCATTTTGAAATATCAAATGGTAACGGCAATATTATTTATACGGTTGAAGACATAACACCACGGGTTTACCTGTGGATGAATGAAACCAGCAGCGGTATAATGCCGCCATGGAATATATAAAAATAGCTCACAGGGTATACTCTCTTTCGTACCACGAAATTTGGGTCTACAAATATCGTCACCGTATCCTGAATCCTGATATATGCAGTTACATGCGGAGGATTAGGATTATGCCGAAGCTGCTTCGAAGTTCGAAGTATGCCCGACATAAAGATGGAGACGAGTGGCTTTGATAACGATCATCTGCATATGGGGATGTCCATACACCAAAATATAGTATTTCCTCTGTGCTAGGTAAGCCGAAACTATCGTCCTCACAGTTACTCAGAGAGTTTCCCTGGCTGGCCAAAATGAATTGGAACGAGAGCATAGTATGGCTGTCGGGCTACTTCGTGAGCAGCGTAGACATTGATGAAGAAAAGATCAAAATCTACTTTGAGTTTCAAGGGCCTTAAGATTAAGGTCAGCTTCAGATGAAGCTGTAGTCATTGAAAGGATCCCGGCTTTAGCCGTGGGTATTTATTTGCGTTTGATATAACAGAAATGACATTTTATTTTGGTTGCGATGGTTGAAAACAATTTGTCCTTTTATGCATAGAGGAAGAAAGCGGTTGGTGTGTCTATGCTAGATAGTGTAGTTTTAGGAATTTCAGTTGCTTTTACACTTCATAATTTAGGGATTTGTTTTATTGGAGTACTATTTGGAACTATGGTAGGAGTACTACCAGGGTTGGGACCAATAGCCACCATGTCCCTCTTACTTCCAATAACCTATCAAATGCCTGCTGTAACCGCACTTATAATGCTTGCCGGTATTTTTTATGGTGCGATGTATGGAGGCTCTACAACATCTATCCTGGTTAATATCCCAGGGGAAGCAGCGTCAGTTATTACCTGTTTGGATGGCTATCAGATGGCACGCCAGGGGAGGGCTGGGCCGGCTTTAGGGATTTCTGCCTTTGGTTCGTTCATTGCCGGCACTTTAGGAGTAATTGGGCTAATGACTTTAGCTCCTCTTCTAGGAAGGGCAGCCTTAAAAATAGGCCCGCCGGAATATTTTGCAATTGTTTTTGTTGGTCTGACATTGATTGTGTCCCTTTCACCGGGATCAACCCTTAAGGCAACAATTATGGCTACCTTAGGATTACTCGCCGGATGCATTGGCCTGGAACCTGTTAGTGGAGTCCAACGTTTCAACTTTGGTAATGCTACTTTGATGGGTGGATTGGGGATCGTACCGATTGCAATGGGCATGTTCGGAATTGGCGAGGTACTGCAAAATATAGGATCAACCATACAATTGGGAGAGATCTATGATAAAAAGATAAAAGGATTGCTCCCCAGTTTGAGAGATTGGAAAGAAAGCTTTTGGCCAATTATCCGAGGATCAATTATTGGTTTTTTTATTGGTATTTTACCAGGGCCAAGTGTGATGATTTCTACCTTCACCTCATATGCTTTAGAGAAGAAGATTTCTCGCCACCCGGAGAAGTTTGGTACTGGAATAATCCAAGGAGTAGCCGGACCTGAATCAGCTAATAACTCTGCAACCTCTGGGGCTTTTATACCGTTACTTTCGCTTGGTATACCTGCCAACATCACCATGGCCATTTTCATGGGGGCGCTTATGCTCCATGGCATTCAGCCGGGTCCATTATTTATAACGCAACATGCTGACACCTTTTGGGGGTTTATTGTTAGTATGTACATAGGCAATGGTATGCTCCTAGTACTGAATTTACCGTTGATCGGAATCTGGGTGCGACTGTTAAGGATCTCTTATTGGACGCTTTTTCCGTTCATACTGTTAATTTGTTTGATCGGGGCCTATACTCTCAACAATAATATTGTAGAGGTATTTATTATGATAATATTTGGGATTATTGGCTTTTTGAACCGAAAGTTTGACCTCCATGGGGCTCCTTTTCTAATGGCCATGGTCCTAGGTCCTATTATGGAAAGGACTCTTAGGCAATCGCTTTTGCTCGCGCAGGGCGACATAACTATCTTTTTTCAACGTCCCATTTCAGCCATTTTAATAATTATAGGTTTAATCTCACTAATCTTGTCGATTTTTCTTTTCTTTAAGGGTGGCAAAAAAGGAATTCTTGGAGAGGGCTAGTAGAACTCAGTTTAAGGATTTTGAAGTTGGAAGCAGATCTAAAGTCTTGGCGATTGAAATAATTATGGCAAAATTGGAAAGGAAAATTGCTCATCAAGGTTTTAACGAAGCTAGAATTAGTTTTATGAACCATCTGTAAAGGTTTTTATATGTCAGACTGATGTTCCTCTGAACCCTGTATGTTCTAAGTTAACAAAAAAGTTTTTGAATCTTTAACGAAGTTATAATTTTTATAAGTAAACTTGCATAGTAATGTAGGTATAGGATTTGGTCTTTTTCATGAAAACTCAGGAATGATTTGCATAATAGTTGATTTCATGGAGGAACGTGGAATGATTATGACTGATAAACTCATCATCTGTGTAGCACCTTCGGGTAGTTTCATGGGTAAAGATGTGAATCCAAATATTCCCATACAACCTAATGAGATTGCTGAAGAAGTTTATCATGCATGGAATGAGGGTGCATCGATAGCTCATATTCACGCAAGAGATAAAAATGGGATGGCAACAACTGACCCAGAGGTCTACCGCGAAATAGGCTTTGAGATTAGGAAGAAGGGGTGTGATATAGTCCTCCAATATAGTACTTCTCCTGGACGTGAATTCCGTTCGAAAGTGGAGGAAGGACTTAGGGCTATTGAGGCGAGTCCTGAAATGATAAGTGTAGACATTGGGGTACATGTAAATATGCATAAAGGGGCAGAGAAGCTGTTCCTATGGACGCGCTCGTTTGTTGAAAGAGTACTTCAAGAAGCATATGAAAAGGACATTAAGCCCGAACTGGAAATTTTTAATCCGGGAGGTATGGAAGAAGTCAATGTATACATAGAAAAGGGGCTTTTAAAGAAACCTTACTGGATAGGTTTCGTATTAAATATGCAGAGAACACAACAGAGTGCAGTACGTTATACCCCGAAGAACTTAATGCATTACGTCGATTTACTACCACCAGACTCCATGTTTACAACCATGGGTATAGCGGAATCAGAGCTTCCAGCAGTAATCCAGTCAATTCTTTTAGGAGGTCATGCTAGAGTTGGATTTGAGGATAATATTATGTACAGAAAAGGGGTTCTCGCGGAAAGTAATGCTCAGTTGGTAGCTAGGGTTGCTTTAATAGCCAAAGAATTAGGTCGCAATCCAGCATCCCCAGATGAAGCAAGGGATCTTCTGGGGATTTCTAAGTTACCAAAATAGATTTATTATGAGGAAAAGCGAGGGGTTTTTTGCTCCTTTACGCGCATCTTTGAATAAAAAAGTTTTGCAGAAGCTGATAAGTAGTTGAAATCATTTAGTCCAAATTGTCCCGCAAATGTCAAACTCTGGGAGTCCCCCGGCAGAGCCGGGGGTTTACCGTGATTAATTAAAATATCAGATTATTTTGGGTAGCAATGATACAAAGTAAATATATATCATAAATTAAGGGGGGGGCATATGATGGCTAGGTCTGATGTGATAAATGGAGGCTATATAGGGAAGATATTGAGGGTAGACCTAACAAAGGGTAAACTTCAGGATGAGATATTAGATCCAGATGTACTTCGGAAATATGTTGGCGGTCTCGGTGTCGCTGCAAAAATTATGTATGATGAAGTTTCGCCAAATATCATGCCCTACGATGCCGAGAATCTCGTTGTTTTCATGACTGGCCCATTAACAGGCACTGTTGCCCCTGGTTCAAGTCGTTACGTGGTTTACACTCTCAACTCATTTAATCCTAAGGTTTGCTCGCCGGGATTTGGAGGGGGTTATTGGGCATTCGAGCTCAAGCGGAGTGGGTACGATGGAATAATAATCCAAGGTAAATCTTCGAAACCTGTGTTTCTGTGGATTCATAATGGTACAGCAGAGATACGGGATGCTAGCGCCTTATGGGGGAAGGATACTCATGAAACTGAGGATCAGGTCCAGGAGCTACTCGGTGGCAAAGTAAGGGTGGCTACTATTGGTCCTGCAGGTGAAAATTTGGTACGAGGAAGTATTATTTCGAATGACAAACGACATGTAGCCGCAAAGGCGGGAGATGTTCTGGGATCAAAAAGACTCAAGGCAATTGCTGTTGGTGGCGGCAAGGGAAAACGCATACCGGTGGCTCATAAGGAACAAGCAAAACAAATAGCAAAACTATGGAGGGGAAATGGTTTTAGCAAGAGGAGGTACAATGCTGGTAATCTCCTTAATTGGGGAAAACCCGAATATTTTGGGAAAGTATCTCCTTGGCTATTCTGGGTTAAGAACCTATCTGACCCAGAGTTTGGTTATGAGTATGGGAAAGCTATATGGGGAATAGAAGAGAACTCTAAAATAACTCCCCTTCCCTGCTATAATTGCGATATTGGCTGTTGTTACGATTGCGAGATCGGAACCGGACCTTACAAAGGAAAAACAGTGGACCTCACAGGGGGAGCGGAAAACTATGAGGGGTTTGCCGGAAATATCGGCGTGACAGAACCTGGAACTATCCTTTACCTTACTGATTTTATTGATCGAATTGGGTTAGACGCCCGTATGGGCCAAGCAGTGGCTTTCGTTTACGAAGGTTATGAGAGAGGGTTGCTTACTCGAGAACATACAGACGGGTTGGAACTGAAGTGGGGCAATGAGAATGCAGCGATAGAGATCGTAAAGAAGATAGTAAAAAGGAGGGAATTGGTGCTATCCTTGAAAGGGGTCCCAAAGAGGCAGCAAAAATTCTTAGTGAGAGAACAGGAAAAGACCTGAATGCACTAACTACACACATGAAAGGATGCCTTCCAATATCACATGACTACCGATGGTCGTGGCATAAAATGCTAGCTCAGACAGTTTGTAGCTTTGGCCCGGTGACCCAAGGAGGCAATTTGGATTTTGCCTCTGAACCAGATTTAGGTGTCCCTAACCCTTTGAAACTATTCGATAATATCTCGACACCACATCTAGTAAAGATATCTATGATTAAGAAGGTCTTCGAAGACTGCCTTGGGAATTGCTGGTTTAGTGAGTCTGGTCTACCTAATATAAGAGCAATTGAATCTCAAATGCTGTCTGCAATAGTTGGGTGGGACTTTGCTCGTGAAGAAACTGGAATGGTAGGCGAAAGGGTCATTAACTTAGCAAGAATGTTCAATCTCAAGCGTGGGCTTAAGGCAGAGGACGATTTAGATTTGGGTCCCCGACTTCTTGAAGCGCCTATTGCAGGTTTAGGGAAGGGTCATTCGATAAAACCTCATCTCAAACAAATGGTGGAAGATTATTACACTGAGATGGGGTGGGAAAAGATAACCGGGATACCAATTAGATCAACGCTCGAGAAACTTGGTTTGGGTGAGTTAGCAGAATCAGGTAATAAGCAAAAGTGAGAATGTTTATGTTGAGAGTGTTTTCAAGTTATTGTTTGTGCCTATCATGCCTGAAATGTCACCTCTTAAGTAAAGTATCCCAAATAAGAAGTACTAAGATCATAAAATGACTTCGTTTTGCAACTTAATAACGCATTTTCTATGGATTCAATATAATTAAAGATTGGCTGCAACTCTTCTCCGATTACCTACATTAAAATAGGTTTTGGTAATCCAAAACATAAAAAATGAGCGTAGCAATTACAGAGGCAAAAAGTCCTGGTTGAGTGGAGTCTTCTGTCATTATTGGCAGAGATAGTGTTTTATGATGAATCAATTAACATGACCTTAAATAGGGAGAATGTAAGTAATATTATCAAGTCACCCTTTGAATATTCTTTAGAGAATTATAATTGATTTGGGTGACGTGGTCAGATTATATATTTAGTGAAACAGTATGTTAGAAAACTAAAGAGGAGAGGGAAAAATGGAACTAGAAGGAGAAGTGGCAATTGTCACAGGCGCTGGACAGGGTATAGGTGAGGCTATCGCTCTAGAGCTTGCAAGGGCTGGGGCTAATCTGGTATTGGCTGACATTCGAGAGGATACAATTAGAAGGGTAAGGGATGAAATCTCGGGAATTGGAAGGGAGGTTTTTATAGATCGGATGGACGTTTCTATACGGGAAGATGCCGAAGGAATGGCTAAAAGAGTAATAGAAAAATTCGGTCGAATAGACATTTTGGTTAATAATGCAGGGATTTCACCAAAAGGCAAGGGGGGAGCCCACCTGAGGTTCTTAGATATTACAGAGCAGCATTGGGACAACGTCATGAATGTTAACTTAAAGGGGGTGTTTAATTGCTCTAAGGCAGTGGTGCCTTTTATGGTAGAACAATCTTCTGGTAAGATAGTGAACATGGGTTCTATAGGAGGACTAACTGGTGGAGTTGGGACTCCTACTTCAGCATCTTACTGCGTTTCGAAGGCAGGGATAATCTGTCTGACGAAAGTCTTAGCCAGGGAACTAGCTCAATACAATATTAATGTAAATGTGATAGCTCCCGGCCGTATTGTTACGGAATTAACGAAACATGCCTCTCAAAAGGATTCTGAGGAAGCACTAAGACAAATCCCTTTGCGAAGATTTGGTAGCCCTATCGATATTGCCAGAGGTGTTCTTTATTTAGTCTCGGAATCAGGAAATTTTATCACTGGCGAGACTTTGATCATTGATGGGGGAAGAATGATGCATTGATTTGCAATAGCTAAAACTTAGTGGAACCCCAAAAAGATAAACCGATTTAATTTATTGAAATAATTATAATTCGCTGTACTCAAGTTTCGCACCCGTGAAAGGGCGCAGAAGTGCTTAATGCCTGGCCAAAAGCGTTAATATAGGAGGAACATTGCTCCTCAATTTCAAAAAGGTCAAATATTGTTTGATGACAAAAGACGATTACAAGCTATCGCTCGAAAATATACGTCACAGTATCGTGATGTGATACGCTCCAAAATCTTCGGTTTGTGTCGGCATCGTACCGGTATCGACAGTTTCCACGATCTGGTCGATCTGGTCATGAGCCAAAAGCCGTTCCGAACGGCGCGCCGCGTTTTTTGGGTAACTGATAACGGTTCCTCGCACAGGGGGCGATCGTCGATAAATGGCTTGAAACAGTGGTATCCAAATGCAATTCAAGTACATACGCAGATCCATGCCAGTTGGCTCAATCAGGTGGAAATCTGCTTTTCGATCCTACAACGAAAGCTGCTTACCCCCAATGACTTTGAAAGCCCGAACAGGTTGAACAGAGGATCCTCAGCTTTGAGGCGTAATACGAACAGGTGTCAAAGACTTTCGAGTGGAAATTCACCCGGGAGGAACTGAACAATGTACTAGGAGGCTGTCCGAGAATAGGCTAACAGCTAATTTTTTAGAAAAACAATTTTTGGAAGTATCGTGAAATATACTTGTATCTAAATCTTAAGTCAACTAAAGCACGATGATAGCAAAACATGATTTACTAG
>Ga0315533_1002194_pt1 | contig 13866 bp, 15 predicted proteins | sample SalMarSW160130MG_FD_203081 | JGI IMG/M metagenome (GOLD analysis project Ga0315533, IMG submission 203081) | Salt marsh sediment microbial communities from the Plum Island Ecosystem LTER, Massachusetts, United States - Salt Marsh Sediment SW1601-30 ...
TTTCGTTTCCTTACATCCATTTTCAAGGCGTCTGTTTGGCAGGCTTCAACGCATTTCCCGCATAGGATGCAATCGCTTGACGAACCGATATCCGACAGCTTGTCTATCCCCATGGGGCACACATCTAAACAATTCAAGCATTCCGTACATTTCGTTGAGTCAAGGGACACAGTGAGAAAGGACAGTTTGTTGAGGACACCTATGGAACCCAATGGGCATAAATAGCGACACCAAAATCTTGAAAAAAGCAGCACCAGAACAACAGTCAAGATCAAGGTTGCTATGTGAACATAAAAAAAGAAGCCTAGGCTCAGAGATGGATAAAGCAGGGCAGCTGGGATTGCTGCGAAGAGGCTTCCAACAGGACAAAACTTGCAGAAGAAAGTGTCCAGAGTAACCCATGCCAAGACAATGATTACCAGCAGCATAGCGAACTTGGAGTAAGTGAAAGGCTGCAGCTTCCTTTTTCTTTTCTTGAAAACCGCTAACAGGTCTTGAAGAGCTCCGAAGGGACAAGCCCAGCCGCAAAATGCCCTACCAAAAACTGTTCCATAGATGCCTAGAGTACCCAGAAGGTAGAAAGGAATTGCTGGAAGAATCATGAAGTGCTGCAAGACCCCTATGGGGCATCCGGCAGATGCGAGGGGGCATCCGTAACAGTAGAAGAATGGGCATATAAGCCCTGTTTTCAATGCTGGAATAAAGCCTAGATTAGATATAACAAAAGCGATTGTCTGTGTTATGTGACGTAGCTGACTTAGATTCATGCTGCTCTGTTACCCCAATCCAATGCAAGAAGTGCAAATGAAGCTGACAAAAGCTCTTACGATTCCATATTCTGATTCTAAAACTCCAACAGCCAACAATCCAACAAAAAGGTTCAGAAGAAGAATCTGTTTATACGTTGTTTTCAATTAGCTGGTCACCTCGTCGGTGAATGAAATATACTACTGTGACTGAGCATGCTTTAACTTTTCCCTCTCCATCACCCCAAAAAGACGACTAAATGAATCCCTAGAGGTGGGGTTAGCGGGCCCGAGGGGAATTGAACCCCTGACCTACGGGTTAAGAGCCTCAACCTAGTCCCGCAGGACCAGTCCGCCGCTCTGCCTTGCTGAGCTACGGGCCCACCCAAACGCACCATCCTATTGAGAAAGCAGTTACCCTAATTTTTTGTTCTCAAAGAACGAAGGTTACCCCCACATTTGTTTACATGATACTGTTCATCTACTTCGTTGTATTCAACATCTTCGCAGTGAACATGGTTCTGCAGTACAAGGGCGTGGGACGCTGGAGAGACTACCTGTACGGCGAAAGAGTCTACATCATACTCAGCTTCGTGGCAAAATCAATCCTAGCATGGCTAGTGTTCATCGGAGTGTTTGCACCCTTCTAACAGAAACAAGCTTCAGGAAACTGAAGCTCACCCACCTTTTTTAACTCAACTACAATAATCAGGGAGATTTTAGTCCTATTTCTTGGGTTATGTTCTCAAGTTTGATGGCTACTAGGGAAGTGTTTTTGGGAGTTAGTGAGTTCCAGCCGTCTTCTTTTTTGAAGCCGTGTGCGGGGAGGAAGTTTGGGGAAAGCTTCTGTTCTCCTTCTTCTGCAAGTTTCTGTAGCGCCTTGGCTCTTTCCTGTGGGTCAGTGACGACTTTGAGGGTGCCTCTTAGGACGATGAAGCTGTATTCGCTTAGGTCTTCTCGGTATTCTTCGATTTCTACGCAGACACGTTTGTCATTCTCCATTAACTTCATCTTGGTGCCGTAATCGGTGAAGTGAAAATACAATGTGCCATCCAATACAACATACTGGAATGGAGCCATGTAGGGGTACTCGTCTCCTTTGAAGGCGATACGGCAGAGCCGTTGCCTCCGAATCAGCTTCCACATTTCCTGTTTAGTCATTTTCGGCAACTTGAAAACAGCCACAAATAACACCCCAACAAAAGGTATGGCGTGTTGGGTACTTGAATTTTGTGACAAAACCATAGCCAAATTGTGTAAACCGGAAGAAGGGAAACATGTTTTTTGTTAATGCGTTCTGGACTGGGTTCAAAAGAAAAAATTTTTGAAATATTGAGTCTGAATTCATACCACTTAAATATAGTTTGGTTAAATCTTTGAGAACAGGAAGTTGGCTAATGATTAATCTCAAGAAGAAAAAGAATGATGATGATGCAGAGGATGTGGAGAACGAGGAGAAGGAAAAGGATGAATTCTCGGTTGAAGAAGTTGAAAAAGGAGTATCGAGGAAGGAAATTGACAATCTGAAGTCTGATGTTGAAAACTTGTCTAGCGAATTGAACTCAGCGGTGACTAGTCTCAAAAATTCTGTGGTTGATATTCGTTCAGCCGTAAGTGAAATCGAGAACCCGTTTAACCTTTTGAGAGCCATTCAAGGTGAAAAAGAAATGAAAGAGTTGAACCACGAGAGATTGCCCAAAGGAGTTAGGTCGCTGACTCTTTCAGGACCTACCGAGGAAACCGCCGAAACTGAAGAGTCTGAAGATGAAGCTTTGGATGAGCATCCTAAACTTGAAACCGAACCCGAGCCAGAAGCAGCTTTGCTTGAGGAGTCTCCTGAACCTCAGATAACGCCTCAGCCAGAGAAAGTGCTGTCGACTCAACCACAAAGCCAATCGCCCAAAGGTACCTCTGACTATTTAGACTGGGTTTGGGCACATATTGATTCTGGGTTGACTGCAGATGATATATTTGCGCTTGCAAAATCTTATGAGTTCTTAGGATATCTGCCTGAAAACTTCGGTGAAGGTATTCACCATCTTGCTCGCGCTGCAGAGAAAATGAAATCGGGAGGGTTTAACAAAAAGCATCTTTTGCTTAACATGTATCAAGCAGCTTCTATGTCTGGAATACAGATCGGATTGACAGATGTAAATAAGCTCATTTCTATCGCAGAAGATGAAACAAAATCTAGCACAACAACAGTGACATCGAGGAATAAATAATGGGCTTTTCAGTAACTCTGAGCCACATAATAATGGTGATCGGTTCGGTTATTTTAGCTAGTACTTTTTCCGCCTATTCTTTTTACACTGGCGGAGTGGTTCAAAATTCGATGATGCAGAATGCTCGTGACGTGGCTGCGGAGACAAGTCTGCAGTTGGAGATAGTTTATGCCACCGTGGATAATTCAACTTCGCCGTCACATTTCGTTATATACGTGAAGAATATTGGGTGGACGCCGGTGTATGATTATACTTACTTGGACATTTATGTTGGCGAGTATGGTCAAGCAATTCTTTACAGTTATGATGAGAATGCCACGGTTGGAGGTGGACAATTTAACGTTACAGATGCTAACGGTGATGATGTCTGGGAATGTAGAGAAACAGCCGTGATCAAAGTTTTTCCAGAAAGCGCCGTTACGGGTGTGATGTTCGAAGCAAAAGTTGTACCGTTTCGGGGCATCGGGAGCAGTCATCTGTTTCCAGCTTCGCCTTGAGGTGATTAAATGGGTTTCTCGGTGACTATTGCCTCTTCTATAGTATTCATAGGAATCATGGTTGCTTTCGTTTCGGCGTCGACTACCATGTTCAATGGGTTTAGGGAGATTAACAATGCGGCTAGCGATTACTTAGAGCAAGAAAAAGAAAGACTTGACGTGCGAGTGGACTTGGAAGTGAACTCTATAACTGATACATCACTTAACATAACTGTCAAAAATATAGGCAGCAAAACAATATTCCTCAAAAGCCAGAACGGCTTCCAATGGAACACGATTGTGATTTCCTATGAGAATAATTCTCAATGGCGTTCCTACGATATTGAAGATTACACAGTTTCAGAAATCAGAGCGTCCGGGACAGACACTACCTTTGACACCGTGAGCCATAGTTTTGTCAATCCAGGTGAAGAGGCGCTTATTCTCTTCACCGTTCCTGAAGATGCACCTAACATTCCGTCTAACGGCGTGGTGGTCGTGGCGTTCGCCACGCATTATGGAACAGTTGCATTAAAGGAGGCTGTCCGCTAGTGGTGCTCCTCAGCTTGGGAATACAGGAATTAGACAGAGATCTTGGCGGCGGAATTTCTATTCCAAGCCTAATCGCTCTCGAAGGAGAATACGGTTCTGGAAAAACCATTTTTGCGCAGCAGATAGTTCATGCAGCGATTTCTTCTGGTTTAAGAGTTCTGATTGTGTCAAGTGAGTCGATGGTGAAAGAGTATCTTTCGAAAATGGAGTCAGTTAGACTTGGCGATTACGAGGCCTACATTTCGGGCCAACTTAACATATATCCTCTACATGTTGAAGGGGGGAGATGGAGCAAATATCTGAGTTCGCTTTTTTTGAAGGTTACATCAACTTTTCTTGAAAAGAAAAAGGAGCATTATGATTTATTTGTAATTGACAGTTTGAGTGCTTTGACGGTGAAAACGCCTCCTCATGAGTTTCTAACATTCATTACGCGGATGAAGAATCTAGTTTCAGACGGCAAAGCAGTGATTATAACTTTTCATCCTGCATTTTTGTCTGAAGAGACTATTATGAAGTTGAGGGCAACTTCGGACGCTTATATGGTACTTAAGAACGCCAGTGTTGCGGGAATGGATGTCAAAGTGCTTAAAGTTGTTAAGCTTTGGGGGGGACATGGCGACAGAAAAAGCGCGGTGACTCTTGAAGTAAATCCGGAGATGGGTCTACGAGTGATGCCTCTGGGGGGCGTAAAGGTATAGGAGGCGTCTCAATGAAATCGATCGGTCAAATCTTCAAATCGAAAAGCCCGCCGAAAACAGAGGAAATAGAAGAAGAGATTTGGCCCTTCAAAAAAAGCCGTTGTGAAACCTTGGAAGAGGCGGTTAAGGAACATCCATATCTGGCATCGTATTTGGAAGAATTGGAAATTAAACCGAAATACGCTGCGAACTTGGAAATAAAAATGCGTGAGCGAGAACCAAACATAGTATATCCGTTGGGCTTAGGGATATACGTGCACATTGTTGTTGGAGAAGAAGTTAGCAAATACAACATTGTGGAACCAGCTAAACCAAATCGTGAACTGTTGGATAAACTTGAGACGGCAGTGGCTAGACTTGTAAGCGATGGTGAATACGAGCAGAAGCAACGAGAAAACATTCTGGCTTCGCTTTTTAGGAAAGTTATCAAGAAAAAATGGATAAAGATACCAAAGGGCGTTGACGAAAACGTTTTGTTGTACTATTTCTTGAGAGAGAAAGTTGGCCACGGCTTCATAGACGGATTCTTAGCCGACCCCTTGTTGGAAGATATAAGCATTCCTGGAGCGGGCAACATCTACGTTTACCACAAGGTGTACGGGCCTCTTGAGAGCAATATAGTGATTTCTAAAACTGACGTTGACCGTTTGTTGAGGAACGTATCCGAGAGGTATGGGAAGGTTCTGAGCTTTACCCATCCGATCATAGACATACATTTGCCTGACGGTTCCAGGTTTAACGTTGTGTTTGGTGAGGATATCAGCCTCAAGGGAAGCAACTTTACCATACGGAAATTTCCTGAGGAACCTATTTCGGTTGCACAACTGATCAGTTGGGGCACTTTTACGCCTGAGTTGGCTGCTTACTTGTGGATGTTGTTTGACGTGGGAATTTCAGCGTTTGTCAACGGAGAAACTGCTTCAGGTAAAACGACTACTTTGAATGCTTTGACATCTTTTATTACCTCTGACTCGAAAATTATCAGTATTGAGGAAACACCTGAAGTAAGTCTGCTCCACCGGAATTGGATTAGAGAAGTTACGAGGCTGCACACTGGAACAAAGGTGACGATGTTTGATCTTTTGAAGGCTGCTTTGCGGCAGAGACCCGACTACATTATAGTTGGAGAAATAAGAGGAGAAGAGGGTAGGGTGGCCTTACAAGCTATCGAAACAGGGCATCCTGTTTTGTCTACCATGCACGCTGGTTCGTTGGGGCAGCTTTTCCAGAGACTCACATCCGATCCTATTAATGTTCCGAAGTCGCATATAGACGGGTTGAACTTGGCAATTTTTCAGGCTAGGATGGAGCGTGAAAAAAGGCTGCTAAGAAGGGTTACGTCAATAAACGAAATAATCGGATATGAAACGGATGAAAACAGGCTGAATTATCTGCCCGTTTTCCTTTACGATCCGTCCATAGACAATCTGCGTTTCATGGGTTCTAGTTACCATTTGGAAACGAAGGTTTTGGCTTTCAGGGGATGGGGAAAGGCAAGGTTGAGGGATCTTTACGACGAGATGAAAGCCAGAGCAGAGATTCTCAGCTTCTTAGCAGAAAACTTTCCGAAATATTTGGATGTGTGGAGAACCGTGATTGAGGTGAAAAACAAGGGTGTGTGGGAAGTCCATCAAAAAGTTAAAGAGATGAAGGTGCCTTGGAAGTAAAAGTACCCAAAAGACTTATTTTAATATTGGTCCCTTCGTTCCTTTTCTCATTTTACTATTTGTTAATTGGGAACCTGCTTGAAGCCATAATAACCCTGTCAACGGGGCTTGTAGTAATGCTTGTGCTTAGATACGTGGCGAAAAAGAAGATTCCGACGAAGATTGACTATAACCTTGTCACCACTGTATTTCACATGTATGGTTTATCTATGGGTGAAACTTCACCGTCTGACTTGGTGGAAACAATCGCCGAGAATAAAGAATATGGAGTCTATAGTGTCATCTTCAAAAAGATTCTCAACTTGGCCAAAAAATTTGGATACGGTTTGACTAGGTCTACGATGGAGATGGCTGAACAGGTTAAGCCTCCGCTTAAGGATCTTCTTATTCGTTGCACAACTATTTTTTCAAGCGTTGAACCTAAAGGATACTTGAAGATGGAATCGTCTACTCTTATGGAGGAATATAGTGGGTATTACAGTCGATCAATCGAAAGTTTGAAGACTATTGGGGGGATATTTACAACTTTTCAGAGTGTTATCGTGTTTCTAATAATGACTTTGGCGATCATGACGGTTTTTATGATTGATCCAAGTGCAATAGTATTCGGCTATGTGGTGGCAATCGCGTCTCTAATGTTGATGTACTTTCTTTTCAAGACGACTTCCCCTGAAGAAACAGTCGTCTACATCGGCAGGTATCCCCCGTATCTTTATAATGCCATGAGATGGAGTCTCGTCGCCTCAGGTCTGCCATGCGTATTGCTGGCTTTATATCTTTATTTTACACTGGGCGCCCCCTTTGCTTTTATTGTGCTAGGCGCAGGGTTCATATTGCCGGGCATATTTGGGTATAAGCTTGAAGGTTACGTTAAAAGGATTGACCGTGATTATCCGACTTTTTTGAAAGCTTTGGGAGAACACATGGCGTCTACGTCGAATTTGAAGGCATCCCTTTCTTATGTACTGTACATGGAGCTTGGTTCATTGCATAAACTTGTAAAAAGGGCTTTGGCGAGACTAAAACTTGGAATAAGCCACACTAAGACTTTGGGGGCACTTTCTACAGAAGCTGCGTCTTATCAAGTGCATATAAGTAACCAAATTCTCCTTGACTCTTTAAATAGAGGGGCGAATGCGCTTGAAATTGGGAATGCGCTTGGAAACCGGGTTGTGGCGTTTATGCAAAATAGGCGAAAGAGGGAATTGGTGGCTAAAAGTTTTCAGATGATAATGGTAGTTATGCAGGTTTTGACGGTTGTTTTGCTGGTTGTCTTGCGAGTGTTATCTGAGTTCTTGTCGGCGTCTCTGGTTGGGCTACCTTATTTCGGTTTTAACGAGATTCCGATAGCTGTGATCGAGGTTGGAAACTTGGTGTTAATTTTGATGATGGCGATCATTAATGCTCTAATTGTTAAAGAGGCCGCAGCTGGGTATTGGGGCACATTCTTCTTTAACTTGGCCATTCTTTTGATATTAAGTGGAGTGGGTTGGATTGTCGCTGACTCATTTGTAAGAGCGGCGTTGGGTTCCATGCCGACCGTAGATTTGCCCGTTTAGTTCCTTTTTTTGTTTTTGAGTATGTATTCTGTATCTATATTTCAGAAACATTTATTAAGTCTTAATATACAATATGTAGTGGTAGTAGTAGTAGTAGAAGTGGTTTAAATGAACCAAAGAAAACACAACGTCAAATGCAAAAAATGCGGATACGAATGGTACACACGATCTGTCCTCAGAAAGGTAACATGCCCATCATGCAATCAAAAAACTCGCAACACGACTCTGAAACGTTTAGTCAAACAGGTAGTCATGCAGAAAAGGGCCATCATAGGCTTAGAATCAGCAATAGTGCTAATCGCCTTCGTCATCATCGCCGCAGCTTTCAGCTTCATGGTCGTCAACCAAGGACTCTTCGCCACAGAAAGAGGCAAAACCATTATCCAACAAGGCTTGAAGCAGTCAAGCACCCCCTTAACGATAGACGGAACCACGTTCATAAGAATCAACCCCAACGAGACCAAGGTTGACGTTATAGTGATTCCAGTGAAAGCCTTCGGAGTCAAATACGTAGCCATGGGAATGCGTCAAACAGCTGTAGCAGTAACCGTAGGCAATAAATCGTGGCCCACCCTATATTATGGAGTTTTATACAATAATGTTACAAATCAAACATATGACCCCGGCGCGATATTCGACACGGATAACGAAAGGATTAACGTTATGTTTGACGCCTTTGTGGGGTTCACCGTTAATAACGATACACAACGTGCGGAGAACGGTACTTACGGTGATGGCAGTGGCTTAATCACAGGGGCTACTCTAGTTATTATGAACAGCAACCATGACGAGGCGTTGGACACTGGCGAGAAAGCTTACATGGTGATAACGCTTTCCGAAGAAGACGCTGCTTTGTCTAGGGAAGACATATACGTTGAGATAAGGCTTGAGGAGAGCGCTACGCTTTCGATTGAGCTATCTGTTCCAGCGTCGATGCCTCTAGACAATTGGGCGACGGTGTGATAAACAATGATGCTTAAGAAACTATTTAAGAATAAGCGGGGTATCGTGGGCATCGAAGCAGCAATTGTGCTCATAGCTTTCATTATAATCGCCGCTGCTCTGAGCTACGTAGTCATTAACATGGGCTTCTACACAACACAGAAAACCAAAGAAGCCATGGCGGCTGGTCTTGAAGAATCTTTGACTGCTTTGCAGTTGGATGGAATAATAACGGCAAAAACCAACGATTCCGGGCGCATAGAATACTTGGCCGTGCCTGTGAAGCTTTCTGCTGGTAGGGCAGTTGTGGACCTAGGCGAAAGTGCAGCTGTAGTTTCGGTATATCTGCCCAACTCAACGTTGATGAACATACACAAAGGTGCTATATCAACAAACAAGACGGATTGGGACGCCCTAATCACAGAATTCGCTTTTTCAGCTGCTGACCAATCCAAATTCGCAGTATACAATGGTAACAACAATACTGTGTTGGAGTCGACTGAGAAAGCGTTTCTCGTGGTTTACCTTGGCGATGGACACCAGATTAGTGATTACGAAACTGTGAAGATTGAGGTCAGAACTGCGAAGGGCGCTGCTCTAACTATTGTGCGGACGATTCCTGGCGGCATGCTTCCAAACTCGTTCGTCGACTTGGGCTAAAACTTCCCTTTTTTTCTATTCTATTTTTTTTGTTTCTTGTTCGATATGAGCTAGTTCTGTTTTTGTCTTAAGGCTTTTTGCAATTGTTACTGTGAGGTGTATCATTTTGTCGGCTGTTCTTTGTATAGTGCTGATTTTGATTTGTTGATTGGGGATATTAATTAGCATTTCATAAGTCTTAATATATCCTTAGGTTAAACTACTGCAACGCTAAAAGGAAGAAAGTAAAATGAATTGGAAAAAACAATTAGCAAAACTGGCAAAACAGAAGCGAGGTATAGTCGGCCTAGAAGCAGCAATAATCCTCATAGCCTTCGTAGTTATCGCAGCGATCTTCAGCTTCATGGTTATTAACCAAGGTCTGTTCGCCACTGATAGAGGCAAAGTAGTAATTCAAGAAAGCTTAAAGCAGGCAAGCACTCCGCTAGCTGCCGACGGAACAATATTCGTAAAGACAAACACTGATGGAACCAACGTGACAGGAATAGTGATTCCAATAAAGGCCTACGGAGTTAAGTACGTTGCTATGTACGAAAACACCACAGTGGTCACTCTCAAAGTAGCCACAAACGCGTGGCCAAACGTGTACGAAGGAGTATCCGACCTGTCGGCAGGTCAGAATTTCACTGCACTCGTGACTAATACAACCGCAGGAAACGCCAAGCTTTTCATTCAGAACAGCGATGGCGACGAAGCATTGAACTCTGATGAGAAAGGCTATCTGGTAATACGTCTAAACGATGCTGATGGTGCTCTTCCTAGAGCTCAAGTAAACGTTGAGATCAGGCTTGAGAAAAGCGCTCCGCTTACCATGGAATTCTACGTGCCAGAAATAGTGCCTCCAGATACTTGGTTGACGGTGTAAAACCATGTTGTTCAATAGATTGCGTAGAAACAAACGAGGCATTGTCGGCATCGAAGCAGCCATTGTGCTTGTAGCTTTCATTATAATCGCCGCTGCTCTGAGCTACGTAGTCATTAACATGGGCTTCTACACAACACAGAAAACCAAAGAAACCATGCAGACAGGCCTCGACGAATCGCTGACGGCGCTGCAACTGGACGGCGTAGTCACAGCGAAAACCAACGCTAGCTCGGCCGAGATCCTATATGTCCTCGCGCCGGTGAAACTCTCAGCAGGCAAAGCCTCAATAGACTTAGGAGAAGGCGCAGTGGTAGTTTCAGTATACTTGAACAATCAAACATTAATGAACATATACAAGGGCAGCGAATGCACAAAAAACACAACTTGGAACCAATTGAACACTACTCTTAAGCTAGGCGATAATGAGGCAAAGTTTGCAATATATAACAGCAACAACAATACTGTGTTGGAGTCTAACGAAAAAGCCTTCCTGATGATTCGACTACAATCAAACTCAACAGATGGCATGCTTAGCGACTACGAGGCTGTAAAGATTGAAGTTAGAACTGCGAAGGGCGCTGCTCTAACTATCATACGTACAGCTCCAGGCGGCTTGCAGCAAAACGAGTTCGTCGATCTAGGGTAAACCCCTCCCCCCCTTTTTTTGTTTTTCCCATTTTTTTAGAAAGAATTTTCTCTATTCCACGACCAGATAAACGTAGAACCATTAATATTATGCGGTTGGAAACATTTTAGTAAACATTAGCCTCTTTTTGTAGCAGGCAGTATTCTGCTTGTTAAACGTTGGAATGTCCAGGTGTGCATAACGGTGATTAAACTTATTTGTCTCCTTTGAGCAACACAACTGAAAGGGCAAGCAACTTGCTCAGGTCAAGTGCTTCTAGCCAAATCAACAACTATGAAAGCTGCTTCCACTTCTTGAAACTCTCCACGAACGTTTTCTCTCCAAACTCATAGTTTCAAACTTTAGCATCGAAAAAGCATACAAAAAATCCAAAGAGGAACAACAGGGACTCTTCACCAAAAGAAGGCACAAATAATAGTCAAAAGGCGAAAATAGTATGACGGGCCCGAGGGGAATTGAACCCCTGACCTACGGGTTAAGAGCCTCAACCTAGTCCCGCAGGACCAGTCCGCCGCTCTGCCTTGCTGAGCTACGGGCCCACCCAAACGCACCATCCTATTGTGAAAACAGTTACCCTAATATTTTTTGTTCTCACAGAAGGTAAGATAAGGGAGCGGAAGGCTTTGAACGAATTAATCTTCGTGGGATTAGGCTTGTATGACGAAAAAGACATCTCCATCAGGGGACTTGAAGAGATCAGAGAGGCAGACGCCGTTTTTGCCGAATTCTACACAAGTATAATGCCGGGATTCTCTATTCGGAAACTCGAGGAGATGGCAGGAAAAGCGGTCAATATTGTTACGCGAAGAGTCTTAGAAGAGGAGGAGGGAGAACTGATTTTTGAAGAGGCTAAGAAAGGAAAAGTAGCTTTCTTGGTTCCAGGAGACCCCATGATTGCCACAACTCATGTGGACTTGCGAATCCGTGCAGAAAAGCAGGGAATCAAAACCCGGGTTATACATGGTGCCTCTGTTGTTTCAGCCGTCAGGGGGATTTCAGGATTGCAGAACTACAAGTATGGAAAAGCGGTTACGATACCGTTTTCTGAGAAAGGTTTTGTCTCCGAAACACCATACAATGTTATTTCAGAAAACAGGGATAGGGGACTTCACACCATGTGCTACCTAGACATAAAAGCTGAGGAACAGAGATACCTAACCATCAAGGAGGCGCTACAGGTGCTTCTAGAACTGGAAAAACTGAAGAAAGAGCAGGTTATCACGTTAAGAACCCTAGTTATAGGAGTGGCAAAAGCAGGTTCAATCGAGCCAGCAGTTAAGGCAGGCTACTTGGAAGAAGTGATGAATCATGATTTCGGTGCCCCTCCCCACACCCTCATTTTTCCGGGTAAACTCCATTTCATGGAAGCCGAAGCCCTCATCACCCTTGCAGATGCACCTGTAGAAGTTAGGGGGATGGCTGAATGACACTTGAAGAGCTGGTTACAAAGTATATCAGGGGCGCTGAGCGGGTCTTTGGTGAAATCGGGCAGGTAGAGAGTGCTGTGCAACTTGACGAAGAGGGGACAAAAAGAGTGTTCAAATCGGCTAAACGTTATTTGGAAGACGCAAAATATTATCAGAAGGAAGGAAAACTAGAAACAAGCCTTACTTCAGTTGCCTATTGTGAGGGACTGCTAGATGCCCTGCGACTGTTAGGAGCTGTGAAGTTCTCATGGTAAAAAAAGAGAAAAAAAGAAAGATTGTCTTGGCTTCGGGAACCTTTGACCTGCTTCACCTAGGACATGTGAGATTTCTGGAAGAAGCAAAAAAAGCAGGAGGCAAAGACGCGGAGTTGATAGTTATAGTTGCTAGAGACAGCACTGTTAAAGCAAGGAAGAGAAAAAGCCCTGTTATGCCGGAGGATCAACGGAGAGCACTTGTTGAGTCCCTGAAGGTTGTGGACGAGGCGATTTTGGGTTTGGAAGATTTCAGCATAGACAAAGTGATTGAAAAGATAAAACCGGACGTAATAGCCGTGGGTCACGACCAAGATGGAATAGAAAAGGAAGTGCTGAAAGCAATAGAGAAAGAAAAATTTGCCATTGAAGTTGCAAAGATCGGAAGATTCGGAAAGAGAGAACTAGACAGTTCCTCAAAAATCGTGAGAAAGATTATAGAATCATTCAACAAATAAAAAATAGATTAGGATAAAATTAGAATCTCCACTTTCACCTTGTTCCCGTCTTTCAGTTTCAGGCGACTTCGGAGGAACACGGGGGATATAATTTCCAGCACGGATGATCCGTAATGGCTTCTTAGAGCATTGATGACGGCGCCCTTCTCTTTGTTGTTTATTATAGCCGGGTAACATTTCACTGCGCCAAAAGTTCTAGACTCGTCCTCAAAGCCTTCAAGTTCTACGGCGGGATAGGTTTCAAGTTCTGACAGGGATTTTATGTCATATTCAGTTGTCAGCTTGAGATTAAGGGTGCCGGGATAAGGATCAAAACCGAGCTTTTCCATAAACTGTTTGCGATACCCCTCTTTAGTTACGTAATAGGCTCCCTCCCCCAACCCGGTGAACAGAGTGCCCTCCAAAGTTACTGAGGGGGGATATGCTGATTCAAATATCAACCGCAGCTCAGAGTATAGTTTCTTTAACTCAGAGACTCCTGGGCTAGTGATTTTTGTTAAACAGCCTTCCGGAGTTATGGTTCGTTTGATCCAACCCATCTTCTCCAAGTTGATGAGGTGTCTGGATGCTGTCTGCTGGGACGACCCGATCTTTTCGGCTAGATATTCAGTGGAGACCTTAACAGTTCGGCTAGAAGCACCCAACTCCGCTAACTTATAGAGAGTAAAAAAGAGCTTCCAAGACTTTAAAT
>Ga0315533_1002195_pt1 | contig 13866 bp, 12 predicted proteins | sample SalMarSW160130MG_FD_203081 | JGI IMG/M metagenome (GOLD analysis project Ga0315533, IMG submission 203081) | Salt marsh sediment microbial communities from the Plum Island Ecosystem LTER, Massachusetts, United States - Salt Marsh Sediment SW1601-30 ...
GCATAAAAGCCTCCGTTTTGGGCTAAGGGTTCTTTTGATAAAATCCCCTCCATTATAGAGGCTTTTTCTTATTTAAGCAACTGTTTTTACAGGATATTTATACAATTGTTGCAACACCTTTATATACATAATAATTCGGACGCTTATGATAGGGTTTATTCAAAGTCTTATAATTCCCATAAAAGCCATTAGCAACCATCCCCCAATATTCATTAACAAAATCCCAATAGTTAGCCATTAAGATATTATGCTCTGGCTTCATGAAAATTCGTAACATCTCTGCATTGAGGAGTGCTGTACCAAGGCAATGGCGGTAGGGTATGGGGTGTTCCTGAACAAAGCCACCATTATATTCCGTTATCGCTATAGGAATATCCCGACCGGATTTTTTTTTAAGAAGCGTTAAGACATCCTGGAAAAAACATTTATCCAACGCCATCAGATTGATAAATGTTATTCTGAAAATATCCTTAGCGCTCATCTTTGCCAATTCACTGCTACTTACTTCTGGAGAAGGATATGTGTGGACAATTCCAAAATCTATTTTTTCTTTTACTGTCTCCAACACCTTTAGGTTCCAATCCTGTGTATGCAAAATACACCCTATTTTGATTGAGGGATCAACCGCCTTCATTCTTTCATAGTATTGTAAATATCTCTTTGCATATTCTTCCGGTAAAACCTTTTTTATATTCTGATGATCTCCGTGCCATACTTCATTTCCCACCTCAAAATATCTCACTTCATAAGGCAACGGATGCCCATTTTCTGCCCGTTGCGCCGCCCAATCCATACCGCCGTTAGGGTTATTTTTATCATTGGGAGAATTCAGGTACTCCACCAGATCAGCGGCGTCCTGTTCATTTCCGGTAAAATAGCTTACTGTCATAACCGGTTCTGCTCCTATTTCAGCACAGGTTTTCAAGAATTCATCAATACCATATAAGAAATGCCCTCTTTTTTTACCAACTGCAGCCTTCCAATTGTAATGATGCGTTCCACATCCTCCGGGGAACCGTACGATTGTTATGCCTGCCTCCTTTGCTAAATTAACAACCTCCTTAACCGACTTATCCTCCCCGGGATTCCATATTCCCTCGCCATAATCCGAATGGCCATAATATGCTTTATCCCTGAATTTACATGGAACAGGGTCGTAACCCACAAAATTATTCCCGAACAATTTTTTATTCACATCGCCGATATCATTTCTGAAATCTGTTACAATCTTGTTTTTACCATCAGAATTCTCTGCAATATTAGTTTCATCTGTGCAAGAAATACAGTTAAAGGAAAAGAGAATGGCCATAATCGAGATCAAGATATTTTTATAGCAACTTTTCATATATTTTTTGGTTTTATACACAAATCCCTCCCCCAATCTCACTCTTTATCCGAAAGTTTCTTTGCGTTGTGAGCAATTTGTTGAGCAATGATGAAATTTGCAAGAACAACAGTTACTTTCTTGGCTAAATGCACCGGATTATCTATCTCAAACATCAAGTAATTCTTGCCAGTTACGGCAAATTCCAAAAATCCCTTCAAGTTACTAATTGTGGAGATTCTAACAATCTATTGTACAGGGGCATCTTTCTTTATATAATCTTCTTATCGTTTCATATAACGGTTTCAACACCTTTTGAGGAGTATACTGAGAAATTGACATTATACAATTATTCTTAGAGTATTTATTTGGAGTACTTAAGACTTTTTCTATAGATTGAGAAATAATTCTTGGAGAAACACTTTCTACGACTTCCCCCGAGAAGTCATTTTCTACCACTTTTTTTACTTCACCTACATTTGTGGAAACTACAGGTAAACCACAGCCTAATGCCTCTAATACACACATAGGCATACCTTCAAAATTGCTGGTCAGCAACAAAACATCTGAGGCACTATAAAAAAGGGCTAATGTTTCCTGCCCCATATTTCCCAAAAGGAAAACTTTATTTTCTATTTTCAATTTATTTACATATGAGACAACTCTTTTTCTTAAATTTCCTTCCCCTATAATAATCAGACAAGCCGCGTTATCCTTTCTGTAGTATTCCATAAAAGTATCTATCAGCCTAATAGGGGCCTTTACTTTTTGCAATCTACCCACAAATAAAATCCATTTTTCTTCAATCGGCAAATCTTTATTAAAAGATAGCAAATTGCTTCTTATGGAAAATTTAGATTTGTATTTTGGATAAAATACATCTGTATCTGCCCATGTAGGTAAAAGTGAAAATATCTCCTTTTGCTTAAAATATTTTGATTGATAGAATTCAAGTGTGTTACCACTTACTGTATAAACATGATCCATAGACGTAATGATAAGATTTTCAAATATAGAATATAGCCTAGGTAACCTACTCCATAATACCTCGCTTTCCCCTCTTTCAGTCTGTTTTTGGACATCACTATGTATAATCGCAACCTTAGGGCATTTTGCACTTCTATATAATATTGCGGGTTCTATCCTATTAAAGACAAGTAACTTATTAGAAATGTTTGTTGGGAACAATCTTAATGCTAAAGTGAATCGGAGAGATAAAGGAATTTTCGTCTTCTTATTTTCGTCCTTTTCAAAAAATAATGGTAAAAAATTAATTTTTCTACTTCCTAACTGTAATTTTATCCATTTTCGAGGGGGGTGTTTTTGGCTGTCCGAGCTTATACCTATAAACTCTACATTGAAGTCTTCTGGAGCATATTTAATAACTCCTTTAAGGAATGCCTCAGCGCCCCCCACTTTTGGACCGAGGGGATCTGTAGGAAAAATTATTGATACTTTAACTGTCATTTTTTAATTTTTCATCAGAGAAATGTTGGTCGTTTTCCTTTAAAACTTCCTTTTTGAAAATACCTTATATAACCAAAGAGCCCGATAATCTGCCCACATAAAATATTAATGCATGCATCATCCTCAATACCTATTGCTTTTAATTTGTATGGATCAGAATTCATATCATTGAAACCAACATCAAGGGTTCTCGCAGATTTATAACCACATTTTCTTAAAAAATCTATTTCCCTACTGCCATAATCTCCATTCGGATAAGCAAAATGCTCAATTTTTTTATTTAACAATTTTTCCAATGCTTCCTTTGATTCTTTTATCTCTTCTAAACATTCCTTATCCTCACAGGTAGTTAAAACCGGATGGAACTTCGAATGAGATTGAAAATCCACATAAGGTAGCATTTCTCGCAATTCTTCGAGATTCAGTGCTTGCCTTGAAGAATACTCCTTTTGTGGTTCGTAGCCCACCTTATCTATTAATATTTCCAGCCGCTTATTATTACTATGCTTCTTTAGTTCTTGAATATCGTGAAATCCTGTTTCAAACCAAAACTTCCTGTTTGTATTAACAATATGACTGCAAAGATAAATAGTTGGATAAACATTATGTGTTTTGAAAATTTCAAGTAAGTTGTAATTATCTTTGAACCCATCATCTATTGTAATAACTAAACTGTTCGGAGGAATGTCTAATGAATTTTTGTTGTATATGGCATTGACTAATCTGTCTAAGGAAAGAAAATTATAATGTTTTGATAGATACTCAATATGCTTTGTAAATATTTCAGGATTTGGATTATGGTATAAAATTATAGTTACCTTATTTCTAAAAAATACTTCCCTTATTAAAAACCATATTCCTGAAAATCTAATTATAAATCCTATAATTTTCTTTATATATCTTCTAATAATTACCATGTCTTTTTTTGATGCAAAGTCTAAAAAAATAAAGTATCGAGTGCAGAATTTATTTGCTTAAAGGAGACTTATTTTATTTGACCACAATATTTAGTGAGCAACTTCTTTACTTTCCGTCCAGCTACGGCCCAATTTAACCGCCTTTGATATTCATTGAACGACCTTAAAGCTAACTATTTATATTGTTCATAATTTAACATCAAGTTTGATATATAAGTACAATACTCAATAATTTTAGCATTCTTCGAAAATAGTTGACCATTCAAAAAACTCATCTTTGATTAACCTTGGTATTCCACCAATATTTGTAGAAATAACAGGTATTCCAAAAGAGTTCGCTTCACAAAAAATAATTGGGGAACAATCTGACTTTGACGGTAAAATTAAAAAATGTGATTCAGCTAATTAAACATTATTTTGTTGCCTTAACTATAAAATGCCTGTCTTTGATGATATTTATATTTTTAAAGCCATTAGACTTTAGCATTTTTGTTATCTTTGATTTCGTTTGGAATGATTCATATCTTTTTGTTGTCGGAAATGGAAACTGCCATCCCCAAGAATGTAATACTATTCCATGAACAAACACATATATATTAAAAATTATGCTTTTGAATTGAAAACGGACTATTGATTTCATTAGATTTTTTATGGTCATCGAAAAGGGATGTAAAACCAACCATATTTTACCATTGTCTTTCAATATTCTACTGATCTCCTTTATTGATTCATTGATGTTTGTATACGGCAAGCTTACTCTAGAAATAATCATGTCAAATAAACACCCTTTAAGTGGAAGATGCTCACTAGCTCCATTGATAAAAGTAATGTTTCCAAACTTTTTCTTGCCATATAATAAACTCTCAAAATCAATATCTATTCCTATTGGAAGCTTATTATTTTCCAAATTAGCAGCAACTAATGTTTGTCCAATTCCGCATCCAATGTCGAGAATGAGGTGATCCTTTTCTGAAAAATTAGGCATTACATGCCTTGGGTCCCTTGGATTTTTTGCTATTTCTAATTCTCTAAGATGGTAGAGAATCGTTTGGTTCATAAAAACACCTTTAGAGACCTTTGAATTTCCAATAAAACGCTCAAACTGCCTTTAAAATGACAATTTTCGGAAAAAATTGTCGATTAATTTTCCAGAGCATGTCTCCTAAAATGGAATTTTCTGCTGTTTAGATTTAGGCAACTGTCCGACACTGATTTTTTTTGGAAGTTCTGAAAAGTTTCTATTGTTGGGGTAATTCATAAGGGTGATTTTCACCTGGTTATGCAAACCTCTCAATAATAAACGGAAAACGATTAATTAACCTCAAATTAACTCTTCATACTGTTGGAGTATCTTTTCTATCCTCAGAGTTTCTGCCTTCTTCTTCCCTTCCTCAGAAAAGCTTTTTTTTAAATTATCATTTGTTAGCAATTTCAAAGTGGCCTCTGCCAATGCTTTCTCATCTTCTGTAGGCACCAGAATACCATTCTGTCCATTTACAATTATTTCATTTGGTCCAGACGGGCAATCTGTGGATATTACAGGTGTTCCACAAGCCATGGCTTCTAAAATTACATTAGGGAATCCCTCATAATCAGAGGATAAAACAAATATATCTGCTTTATACATCCAGGCATAAGGATTCGATTGGAATCCAACAAAATCAGTCCACCTGTCTACTTTTAATTCTGAGGATAAGTTTTCTAATTCTTCCCGTAATTCTCCCTCTCCCAGAATAATTAAATAAATCCTATCCTGTTTTTTTCTTACCAAGGAAAATGTCCTTAAAAGTCTATCAAATCTTTTAGCTTCTACCAATCTTCCAACACTTAATATTATCTGAGCACGCTCATCTTCAAAAAAGCGATGTTTTATCTCTTTTTGACATTTAGCTTGTATTTCTTCTAAGACTACAGGATTATAGATAGTTTTTATTCTTTCTGGTTTTATATTAAAATCTTTTTCTAATACTCTTGCTATACTTTTGGATACAGTTAAGATTTTATCTGCTTTTCTATAGGTAAATCTCATTAACCATTTCTTTAAATATCCTAATCGGACTTTTGGTAAATATTCAGGGGGATAACTGCGTTCACAAAGAATGAGTTTGAACTTCCTTTTTGAAAACAAGCTCGCCATTACAGTGACAATGTTTGCATAATGAAGAAAGCTTATAACAACTTCTGGTTGATAAGTTTTCAGTGTCATTCTCAATTGAAATATCAATTTGAAAAAATCCCACCTACTTTTTTTATCCAAGCATACAATTTCACCGGAGAAATGTAAATCCTCCTTGTAATCCAATATATCTTCAAAAAGCACCAAGCAGATACTATATTTTTCTTTATTTAAATGATTTATCAGATGAATAAGAACTCTCTCTGCTCCTCCAAATACGAGAGATGGGATAATGAATGTAATTTTCTTTTTCTGTACATTCATCGTCAATCCCACTCACTCCATATGCCGCAGCTTTGCATTACTAATCCAACTTTTTAGGACTTCATTCAGCGCAAGCTCCTGCACCCAATATTTCCCAGGTTTAAAAGTAAAATTACCATCACAATATTCATAATATCCAGGAACTCCATCTATTATCAGTTTTTCTGCTGTATCTATCTGAGTAAAAAACGAAGCCTCTATTACTTTATATTCACCTTGCTTTTTCGATTTTATCATATCTACAGCAAGTATTGTCACATCTAGTTTATCCTTTACTTCTTTTGCAAGTTGAAGAGCTTCTTTGGGTATCTCTTTTCTCATATAAAGTCCAGCTCCAGATGCTCTGAAATCATTCTTAGGTCTCATTCTAAAGAATCCAGTAAAAATGTTGCCTACAACTATTATTCGTAAATCGTATAAGGCATCTGGAATATACTTCTGAAAATAAACATAATCCTTTTGTTTTAAGTATGTCCAATAGGTATTTCTGCCGGGAGCGAATACCTTGCTGATAAATTTTTTTGCCGCCTTTTTATCCTTTATAAGCTCAACACCTAATGAGCCTGATCCAGTTGATAACTTTGAAACAATTGGAAACAATTCGTTCTCAACGAACGTCATTGCTTCTTCCTTTTCATTTGTAATAAATGTCTCAACTATTGGAATGTTGTTTATTTTAAACAAATAATATTGCCTGACCTTATCTTCATAAGACCATATTTCTTTGTAAGTTGGGCAACATAATTTTTTCAGATGATTCTCTAAAAAATATATTTTGGTTTTTGCATCTCTTTGGGTGGCAGGGTCACTAGCTGTTCGCCAGACGATAACATCAAAGTTTAGAGCCTCTTCAATCCAATTAGATTTATATATATTAAAAAATTCATATGGAATATTGTTATGCTCCAGATACCGCTGGTACCTCAACCAATAAGCACATGGAGGAGTAAATAAATACTCACGACAATCTTTGACAACCCCAACTTTAGGTTTTGATATTCCAATTGCCCAGTCAATTGTTACATGATCAGCATCATTTAGAGGAGTATAGTTACCTTCTGTTGGCTTGACTTTAATTATGCGTTGCTTCAATTTTCTTATATTTTCAAATCCTTTATACTGATATAAGTGTTCTTTAATTTTTTGAAATGCTCTATTTTTCATATTTTCTACACCTCAGAGATTCTATCATCACATCTCTGTGTGACTCGCACCTGAATAGATTCAATAAAGTAGCGTGGTGTTTCTTTTTAAGGAATAACTCAGGCAAAATATTCTTCTTTAACATCCGTCTTTGTATTGCGTTTAAAGATAGTAACCTGCCGAGATAATCAATTTTCTGTGATTCACAGAAAGAACGCCATTGACTATCGAGTAAGTTAGAATCTTGTATGATATTACAGTATTGTTCTATATTTCTTAAAAATGCGACAGTTTCTGTTTCATCCATTAGTCGCAGTCCAGGTTCATCTTTACATTGAAAGTAAGGAATTAAGTCAAATTTTATAACCTTATTCATCACTATTGATAAGTTAATTAAGTATCCTTCATGCCAACTATCAGACTTAATATTTTCCCAATCAAAAATGAAATTGCCCAGGCTATAGAAAATTGGAACACCGTTATATTTTTCATAGCCGCCGGCACAATGAGTATGATGGCCAATAATTGCCGTTGCTCCCAAGTCTGCAAAAAACCGGTAAGTCTCAATCATTCGTGGACTTGGTAGTGAGTAGTGTTCGTGTCCTCCGTGGATAATTAGTAAAAGAATATCCGCGTTTTTCTTTGCTTCTTTTATTTGATAATAATTTCTCACCGGGTCAAGAGGATTAGCACCCGGTTTATTTTTTTCCGCAATGGAAAATTCGTGCTCGGCAAAATTTAATATTGCTACTCTTTTCTCTTTTACATTAATGTATAGTGGTTGAGAGGCCTCTTCAAGATTCTCACCTGCTCCAACTGTTAGAATATCAGCTTCCTTACATACTCTCAAAGTGTCTCTTAATCCTCTTTCTCCTTGATCTAAAATATGATTGTTTGCCAAAGTAACAACATCAAAACCACCATATTTTAGCCCTTCAATACACTTGGGACTGGCCACAAGATTAGGGCCAGTTTTTTTAATAGGGTCTTCCTTTTCCGATAGTGGACACTCTAAGTTGGTTATAGAAATATCTTTGTCTCTTAATGTTGATAAAAGATCATTGTATATTTTTTCATAATTCCCATTCAGGCAAAGTTCCTCAATACGTTTATGGGGACAAAAATCACCGCTTAATAGAACCTTGATCCCTCCTTTCTCTTTATTAGAGTCGTTATTTAATGTTGTGGATGAGGGAATTTTCAACGTATCTTAACCTCCAAAAACAAGCTGTCATAAGCCTTGTTTTATCATTTTGCTGAGATCCATCTTTTTTTTTACAAATGCCTGTTTGTTTGTTTTTGATAGAAAAATGTACTTTAGTAGTAATTTTAATTGACCACAAAGAACTAGTGGGCGAGTTATATGCAGAAAAAAAGTATAGTAAAAATACTCCTTATCTTTTATTTTTTTGAAAAATCTTAATTTTACATATAGATATACCAAATGAAGTAGTATAATTATTACGAAGGCATGTATAGAAAATATTAGGAGAAATAAATATACTAAATTAATAATGACGCTTTTCCAGCTATCTATCGTATTGTTTTTAAAGAACTGATTTCCGCCCCCAACGAGCACGTTGTAACTCATTGATATTCCGTTTTGGTACCTTAATTTAAAGAAATCAAAGACATTGTGCAGACCAAAATTATGAATACCCATCTTTATATTTAAAAACCAAACATTGTATCCTGATCGCCTAAAACGTTCACCAAGTTCAGTCTCTTGTCCCTGCCTAATTCTCTCATCATAACCATTTACTGATAGCAGGGCACCTTTGTTATAAGTACCACCCCCACGAGTAGCATTAGAGAATCCTTCTTTTATATCAATTCCATCCTTACGCCGCCCTGCTATAATTTTGTTAAAACCGTATTCCGATTTTTCTTCGAAATAACCACAAACAGCATGAATGTTATTATCTTTCAATTTTTCAATTGCTTTTTTCAAATAATCTTTATCAATTCGGATATCTCCATCAATAAAGTGAATAATGTCGTATTTCGATTCAATTAGTCCCCTGTTGCGAGCCAAACCCGGAGTTGGCCACTCGTTTTCCTCTACAAAAACCTTATCTGTGTACTTTTTTGCAATAATTACACTATTATCAGTTGAGCCAGTATCTACATAAATTGTTTCCAATTTTTCTTTCGGATAATCCTCTTTTTCAATTGCTGTAAAACAGTCATCAAGATTCTCTTCTTCGTTCATTCCAATTACGACAATGCTAATAAATGGATATTTGTTATTATATTTCATTTCTTATAATTCCTTTGGTAACTTTTTTATAGTAAAAGACCATCATTGCAAAATAAACAAAACTGGACAATATTTTAGTAATAGCTGCCCCTTTTACTCCAAAATAATATACCAAGAATGAATAACCTAAAATATTTGAAACGCCAACTGCAAAAGCCCCATTTCGCTTTTCTTTCCCTTTCCCCTTAGCTCCTAAGAATTTACCTATGTAGTCTCCAAATCCGTGAAAAAAATTTCCAATTGAAACCATATAAGCCAGGAGAACAACGGCGCTATATTCTGCTGAGTAAAGCAGTATAATTACTTTCTTTATGACCAGAAGGAAAAACAATAATGCACAGATTGACAAAATAAGGGTAACGTTTGTCACTTGTTTTGATATAAACTTTTTGTTTGCGAAATCTTTAAAAAATGTGGTCCCCACGGTTTCAGGAATCATCACTAATGGCATAGAAGTTGTTAATGCTAAAGAAAAAAACCCAACATTTGTATTATCTATAAAATAACCAATAGAAAGTCCGCCTAAGTGAGCGCTTGCAACCCCAGCAAGAACACCGATATAAACATGAAATCCGTAGGTCTTGTTTTCTTGCAAAACAATAGAAAAGTTCTTCTTTAGATTTTCAAATTTAGGTTTAAATATAATTACCATTATCAATATTAATAAAAGTAAAAATAAAAATTGAATCGCCAGTGCGGATGTTAAGGATAAAGGTATAAAAAAATTGAAGGCCATAGCTCCCAGGAAATATAGTATCTTGGGAGCGGTTTCAAATATGGATAGTTCATAAATCCTGTTATCTCCCTCCATAATGGTTGTCAGACAAAATTGGAATGGAAACACAAAAAGGAGGGGAGAAAATATTCTAATTATATGACCTAATTTATTATTAAATATACTTTCTTCGAAAAAGGAAAAAATAAAAAACCCTATAATTAAGATTACTGAAATAATCGAAGTAAATGTCAACAAACTTCCAATTAGCTGATGCTTTATTGGTTCATTTTTCTTTTGCGCTAAAAGTCTGCTGCCGGAAGCAAATATGCCTAAGGTCAGAAAAGTTAAAGCAAAAGTAAATAAAGTCTGTAGAAATTTCAGATCTCCATATTGTTGAGGGCCGAGTAGCCTGGCGTTGACAACACTTACACCGATACCAATTATTAAACCCAAGCCCATCGAGGTATAGAGTGAGCCAACCTGCTTAACTTTCCGCCTTTTTACAAGATTTATAATACTATCAAGTTTTATAGTATTTATAAATTCATTCATTTATAATCACGCTATTCATATCAATATTTTCTTGATAAACGGCAGCCCCTGTTCCAAGAAAGATTGCGAGAAGCAACCCCAAATCACTATTGAGGGGAAGGCCATTCGTTATATTCAATAGAATATATTTTAATACCTCAAGTGATATAATAAAATAAAAAATATGTTTAAATTTTGCTAAGGTCCAGAAATTATATAATGCGAGAATAATAAAAAAAGTATACAGAATCACGACAGGTATGCCTTGATAAAATGCGATAGCGAGATACCCATTATGTATTCCTCCCTTTTCGCCTGACGCATAAGATGGTTCAACTTCCAACATCCCATAATAATAAGCTTTACTTTTCCTACTACCGAAACCAATGAGCCAACTTTGAGGGATCTTTTTTAAAACCATGGTGTAATAACTTATTCTACCGCTCATTGTTTTTTGAAGGAATCTTTCCTGAACAGGGGCAGATCTACTTATATTTGTCAAGTTTAAAGAAAAAGTTGACGAAAAGTAAGTCAAAGCTACTACAAGGTAAACACCAACTGCAATGATTTGCCAAACATTCTTTCTCTTAACTTTAATAAAATATAAAGTTAATGTTAGTATGGTAATAATCCAGCTCATTCTATGAAAGGTAAATATAATACCAAGCGAGAACAGGGCAATGAGACTGTATTTCGATAAGTTATTATGAATCGCAAACAATACCACAACAATTCCAGGTATTAAGAAATAACTTTGGATAAGCTCGGAGCTGAAAACCCCGTTTGATCTAAGATATCCCGCAAAAGCTATACGTTCTGAACCTGTTCTAAAGAAAAATGGATCGATCAAAAACTGATATATCCCAATCAGGCTTGAAATAGTGCAAACAATTAAAAGGGCTTTTCCAGCCACCTTTAACATTTCCCTGTCTGCTGTTCCTTTAAGCACTAAATAAATTACGAGGAATGTGAGAATTTTGGTAGTATTTAGAATTACGTCTTTCAAACTTAATACGCCTATTGTGTGAATTACACTTACAATTATTGAAAGGAATATATAAAGATATAAGTATTTCTCAAATTTCAGATTTTCAGTGTTTACTCTTTCGTTATTGTGTCCGGATGCATATGTAAAAAAAAGATATATAGAAAAAAGAATAAATATTATGCGGTCCGGTTGAAAATCAAATGGCAGGCTTTGGATGTCGATAATAAAATATTCTGTATTTAACACAGAACCAGCAAGTATCCAGTAAGCAAGGATAAATGTAATGTACTTATTGCTTGAGTCGCTTTTTAAGGTAAGATAAGCAGCAATTAAAAAGGTAACAACAACATAAATGTGAAAATAAATAATATTCATTTTTAATCGTACTCGACACTACCCGTCCGAGTTATTGTCAAATGTTGTGGATTGATGAGCATCCCCTCCAGGTCATTTTTTACGCAGTTTCTTGTAATATTCCGCCAATAAAGGGCTCAAATAGCGTTATTTTTGGTTTTTAGAGAAGATCTCCATATCCCTATGGATGCGCCGAGAAGCACAACTATGACCATTGCGCCCTTATATCCAAGCTCTAAATCACGAAGAACATAGCTTGAGAAGAAAACCAGTAGTGCTATGCTGCCATATCTAAAAAGTGATGTTAAAAGTCCTCCATCGGGCAATACAATAGATCCTCCAAAGAAAGGAATAATAATGGACACCATCAATATCGTGAGATAGAGGGCCAATATAAGTATCCAACACTTAATTTTAATATTGTGAGCAGTGTTTGATGATAAGTAAATTCCATTAAAATATAATTTACTTAGCGAAGGTAATATTGGTGGTATTAGATAAGATAGTTTACGATAAGAGTTGTAATTTATATAACGGGAAGCACTCAAATCGTCTATTACATTGGTTGTTTGATCAATCGTCCGTATATGAATGTCTTTTTGAGACGTAACCCAGTCGAGGAGTTCCAGAAAATCTTGATATGTAAGTTTGCCCCTTTCCCTGTTGATTTCAAGAAAGTCATATTGATGAAACAGAGCGACGATAACAGGTTGGATGTCTGGATCAAGTTTTGCTGATTTAATTACGTTTCGCAGATGGAGAAGATCACACGTTGCCGGCAAAAATTTCAGTGGGGAAGATTTCCTTGCATCACCGCATTCACCTGCGGAAATTGTTTTGAAATCCAGCTTTTCGAGAGCCCGTATTGTATTTAAGTCATAATCGTTCCATGGTGGGATATGTGTCGAGTATTTTCTCCAAACATTTCTTCCCCTTTGCTATTTTATTAACTTGAGCATTGTAATCAAGTCCTGAGAACTCAGTAGACCCATAATACATACTTTCGCGAATTGTCTGGTGGGAATAACCATGTAGTGCTACTTCCAGAACGCCTACTTTGATGGCATTTATTAGAATATCAGCTTTCACCGAAGTTAAGGGCACAATATGCTGTGGACGGGTATCGTGGATATTACCAGCGCATACGTATGGGATAACTCCAAATGTACAGCAGGCATTGTACTTTTGGAAAGTGTCAATCAGTTTGATTTCTATGTCTGTCGAACTACGGCTGGAGTAATCATCAAATCGGAACACGACAGTAATCTGTTTTTCTTCAGAGGTGCTGTTGGCTTTAGCACTGAACGAAATAGTAAAGGAAAGCAGAATTACAATTAAGCCTCTTATAAGGATACTGTTATGCATCATATTCTCATTTTGGGGTTTCTTCTATAGTTTCAAATACTTGTTGGAATACCGTTCAATCAAAATAATCACTTATTTAACAATTTTCGGGTGGTTGTAAACCTCTCTTGTTTGAGGTAATGGTGCTACCACAATTGCCGCGAGGGCTGTGAATAACAGAGTGTTGGATGTTATGTGGAGGTTAAAATCTACTATACTGTGAATGAGGATTGCTGTCACTCCGGACATGGCCCTCAGTGTCGTACCTCTGATCAGGCGACTATGGTTCTTCAGCTTTTTAAAACCTTTTCTGTAAAGGGCAATAACCATCAAGATAATAATGGGCATCAGTGGAAAAGCAAGTAGACAAGTCTTTTCTT
>Ga0315533_1002198_pt1 | contig 13862 bp, 18 predicted proteins | sample SalMarSW160130MG_FD_203081 | JGI IMG/M metagenome (GOLD analysis project Ga0315533, IMG submission 203081) | Salt marsh sediment microbial communities from the Plum Island Ecosystem LTER, Massachusetts, United States - Salt Marsh Sediment SW1601-30 ...
TCCAAGAATGACATGGAGAGGCTACAGATGACAGCGGTCCCTCTCCAAGCATTTGAGGAGGGGCCGTGGGGGCTTTATTTCTTCAAGACGTGGCCGGTGCGGAATGAGTAAGCATTTCCACAGTCAGATCGACTACAGAGGCAATGAATTTGCCATGTGGCTGAAGACAACTCGCAGAGACGGAAAGGTTGTGCTTCGTCTCTACACAGAAAAGCAGTTAAAAGAGATGGGCGTGTGGAAACGGGCTGTTTCCACATTTGAGATTGAGGAAAGGGTACTTGATGACTACATTGAACAGACAGAAAGTGCTGGAAGCAGTAAAGAAGTTACTTGAAGAAACAGAGATTGAAGACCTGTCCTCTGACCAACTTCACCGCATCTTTACATTGCTGAAAATCTACGTGCTGCTCAATGATATTGAGGAGCAGGAACACGCTTGGCTTAGGTGAGCTCCTTCACGCGCTTCCGGCCCTCATCTGTTAGAAAGTAGACAAAAGTTGAATAATGCATCCCCGTCAGTGGCGAAACCCTTCTCGTTCTCTTTCCCTTAACCCACCCATTTTGCGCCCAGCTAAAGAGAAGATGCTGGACACTGGGGCGGGCTATTCCCCATTTCTTACTCAGGTCAAGAGTAGTAGGCCCCTCTTCCTTACCGTCTTCACTCTGGGCAGATGCCTTAAGGGCATCTAGTTCGGCCAACATTTCTTCAGTGTTCACAGCTTCCCCCTCACGATGTCAAGAATCCGATCCGCTTCAGCACGATCAGATCGCTTCTCGTCCTCTGGTAGGTCTTTGTACTCTGTACTCATCTGGCGCAGCCATCTCTTGGTAGAGTCCGGTGGCAAGACAAGTTTGCCGTCTACAATGAGACCTTCCCGAAACATGTATTTCAACCACCCTGCCCATGCTTCGTGGGCGTAAGCAGCTAGGGCTTCCCTCATATCATCTCCTTGGCTTGAATCTCTTTCCCGACTCTGGTTCATAAAATCGCGTGAACAACCTATATTCCCCCCTGTCACATAGGATCGCCACGCCCCCGACTCTCTGGATCGCGCGTTTTATGCCAAGTCTACGGGAGAAAGAAGTTGTCACCTGCCAGGGGGGTAGATAGAGCACGCGAATAAAATGAGTAGCAGCGCTGTCTGCAAAATAGTGGCCATGCGCATAGACAGAAATGTCAGGACGATCAGACCAAAACGGCGCGTAGTTGGACTCCTCAATGGCCGCCTGTCTATTCACGCCGGCCCCCCTCGTCCAGGGGCGACGCGAGTAAGTCACGGCGTGGTGTGAGAAGTCTAGCTTTACACCCTCTACCTCCAACGGCAAGAACCACCAAGAGGACGTCCCCGTGGTCGGGTTGGGGTGTGCCTTGAGCCGGTCTGCAACCAGTTCCTCAAGTTCCCCCCACCTCCCCACGTGTGCCTCAGTGCCACGGACAATATAGACCTCACTGGCGGCCCTGAGTGCTGGTTGCTGGATTGCAACTGCAATCTTGATCTGATCCGCTTTGTTCAGCGTGATCAGACCATGCTGGTTGTGGTAGTTGTCATCCGTCCCGTCCCCGTTGTGGACGTACCATACGTCCGCGTGGTACTTCTTTGCCAGAGACGGTATCCACCGCTGCCAGAAATCCAGCCAATTGTGCCACAGCCACTTCTGCACTTGGTTCTGTCTGTACTCAGAGCCGTCATCAAGAGACACGACAGGAGGCGCAAGTCCTACGCGACTATTCGGATGGGTATCAGAGGCCACTGCAATCAGTACAGCTCTATGCTTTTTTGTGAACATAGCAGGACTAGCCCGCCGCTTCGATCTCGCTCAAGGCATCTTCTAGGTCTCCCCGGAAGTCCACATATTTGTCTTCCAGGAAATCCTGAAGTTCGGCAAAGACATCCTCAATTAGGGCTGCAAAGGCTTCTTCGGTGAACCACGTTTTGAGCATGCGCAATGGAATCTTGACGATCACCACCCCGTCGTTGGGAATTGGCACAGTGATCGGCAACTCATCCGGTATCATATTGTAGATGACCATTGCGATCTTTTTCTTGTCAATGCCATGCAACCGCTCGCCGATGCCGTCTATCCTCAGCTCGCTCTGTTTGTAAGCAAACAGGATGGCCTTGATGGCAAAAGGCTTGAGGGCTGCCTCAATCTCAACCTCGTAGGGATAGTTCTGCTTCTTTTTGAGAAGCATCAGTGTTCCTTGGGCCAGGCCCCAGGCCACGATGCAGAAAAGCAGAAAGGCAGCAACGTAAAAAACGACGCCTTGAACTACTGGTGAAATTGGAAACATTTGTGACTCCTTTTCAAAACAAAAGTTTGAGTATCAGGGGGATCAGTTTTCCACCCCCTAGTGCAATTACGAGGGCCGTTAAGACCCACACCAAACGTTCAAGCAGATGGACCCTCTTGGCCTCCCTGACTGCTTGAACGTGCTTGCCATAAACAGTAAGCACGTTTTCCAAGATGTCCATGGAGAATGGCTTTTGAAAGGCGTGCCAAGCCCCTGCGGAATAGAGGATTTCCACGGCTGCCTGATCGGGAATGTTGCCAGACACGACACAGACAGGATGAGACCCCCTCTCGTTCCACTTCTGCAAGAGAAGGCCAGCGTTGCCGTTTGGCAACAACCAGTCCAGGATCAGAATGTCAGCATCCTTCAATTTGCCGAGTGCCTGCGCTATGTCTGTGGCCCTGTCTATGACAAAGCCAAGCTGAATTAGCCAGTCTGTGTACATCCGGGCTAACGTCAAGTCATTCTCTACAATGAGAACTCGTACTTTCTGGTCGCGCCTTTTCCACATCGTGTCTCCAAAGTCCAGCCCGGTCATTGCTGGCCGGGCTGTGAGAGCTGCGAGTTTATTATTTGAATATCAGCGGCAAATACATCTTGTGCACCTCGATCCGATGCATCATATAAAAGCCGTCCACTTCTAGCAGCGGTGTATCCAGGTCGGCATAGCCAACGCCGTCTATCTGCATGGTTACCGTGCCCCGCAATGCCTTGTAAACCAAGCTGGCTTTTGTCCACATCTCAGCAGTCTCGTTCAACACTACTCCCCATAGCGGGCACTCAAACGGTGACAGAATAGTGTCCGTATTGATTCCGCTTGTGCTTATTGGAACGGCATCATTTTGTATAGCCAATACCTGTCCCGACTGTCTCAGTTCTCGTGTTATGTAGACAGTCCCCGTAATTTCTTCAGTAACCGAAAATGCCATGTACCCAATGACGTTTGGGACCTCCTCGAGGCCTGCCACCGCAATAGGTGACAGTTCAGGCGTTGGTGTCCCTTGGCAACCCGACATTCGCAACGCCAACATCACCACAGCTAACGTTCCAATCCAAACTATAACCGTTCTACGAATTTTCATCGTTTTTCCTCTCTCTGTAGTTTCAATTGTACGATCTGTTTTTGTGCGTGTTCGATCCGCGCCTGAGCAATCTCAAAGTAATCTCGTTCCAATTCGATCCCAATAAAGTCACGACCTGTGTTGACACAGGCAATCCCCGTTGTGCCCGATCCCATGAATGGATCGAGGACGATGCCGCCAGTCGGTGTTTGGGTGAGAGTGCATAGGTACTCCATAAGTTTTAGAGGTTTGATAGTAGGATGGTGGTTTTGCGTCCAGGCTCCTGCTTCTTTTGGGTTATGCTCTCTTGCACCTATGCCATCCCCCATCGTTGCTAGATATTTTTTCTCTATCCCCTCCAGCCCCTCGTTTCGCTCCTTCCTACCCGCCTTCGCACAATAGAAGAACCGCGTCGCCTGTTCGCCTGGCGGATCGGTGATCACAGTATCAACGCTGTTCTCTGCCAACGTTGGCAAAATCTCCAGGCAATCGCCCTGGTAAAGTTTTACTCCGGCCATACCAAATCCTCTAACGTAACCAATCCTTTCCGCAGCGCCACAGCGAGTACCAACGTCTTGCTGTGAGAATTGCCATATCCGAAGATAGCACTGTAAACGTTTGTCCAATGGTTCTTGACTGTTTGATAGCTGATACCTAACCTGACTGCCGTCTCCCTGTTTGTAAGCAAAACGCAGCGCAAGATTTGCTTCTGCCGTGGCGTCAAATCACACACCGAACATTGCCCGCGACTGCTGGTACAATGCTGTGATGGTATCGTCCGCAAGCGCCATTGCACACAGAAAACACAGGGACGCCTTGCCGTCGTAATACTCTGCTGGCCCTGACCGCGCTGCTATCGTGAATTCGGTTCCCACATCTTTGATTATAATGGTGGGAGCGTATGTTGCACTAGCCGCCTCACCATCAAGCCAAACTTTTACCTCTGACAATGCTCCTGTGTAGTATATCATAAACCGTCCAACGATAAAGTGCCAGTCTGCCGTGGTTACAGAACTAGCGAGTTCTATTGTATGGTTTACTCCTGCATCGGATATACTGAAAATGACATGTCCAGCAACCGTCTCACGTGAAAGCCTGTACGCCTGGTTAGCAAAAGCCGCACCCCATTTCCCAATCAATGTTTCAATGGCTGCCGGAATTGCATTGTCCACTTTCCACCATCCGCCAATCGTTACCCCCTTTTTTTGCGCAACGCTATCTATATATAGTTCATTTCCTCTGATGTCTGCCCAATTCGCGGCCCCGCCGTCAGGGCGGCTTAGATACCGCGTCGTTCCATTGAATTCAACGTATGGTACTAGAGAGTCATTGCCAAAAAATGCTATGTTGTTGTTCGTCAGGTGATTGCCATTTGCCGATATGTCCAATACCTGCGGGTTCGTATACGCCACCGACGACATAGGCCAGAATGCACGAAGGCCAGGGAGGGCCTGATACATGGAGCAAGCGTGGGCGAAGGCGTGTTCATCCAGCTTGAGCATCTCTGTACCAGCAATTTCCCCCTCCAACCGGTCAAATTTCCGTTGGTTCCGGGCAATTTCTCTCGTGAAAACCTCGCTCATGATTGCCAGTCCAATCGCGCTTGCACAGACTCCCTCCCTTTGCTGTTCATCTTGATCGTCACCGTGCTAACGATAGCGTCAAATTCCTGTCCGCGGTAACGCGCCACAATTTTGTCTCCCCAGTTCCAGTCACGTCCAAAGCGAGTACCCGTCGTGTCCACCGGGATACCACCAAAGCGGCGTACCGGTTTCCCCGCCTCAAGCGCCGCCCTGCCTGCGTTGGTTGTGCCTGTCCCAATTGCCGCCATTAGCTCTGTGCCCTCGCTTCCGCTGTATCCTCGATCCGTCCCCACTTCGACGCGTTGTAACGTGTTGCGTCCGCAACCTGTTGTATCTCCCTGTTGCTTTTTTGTCCCTGGCCAAGTGCGTAAATGTAATTTACCTCGGCGGTGTAGTCGTATTCCAAAAACGGACCCTTGAGGTTGCCTCGTTCCTGGTCAAATACTACGCGGCTGCTTACGTCCTGACCAGGTTGACCGGTATATGTCCTGAACTGGAACGAGATAGATGTGCTAGATACCGAAGCCACGGCTACGTCAAAGAAAACCTCCGTCTCTGCTGCAAGTGACGCTTTTGACAGTGCCGGAAGTAGCCCGCTACCAGACTTCGTGAGTAACTTTTTCCAGGGGAATGAACCGGCTATGATCGGCCCCGCGCTCAAGTCCGCAGCCACGCTAAAGTTGGTGAGTACCCGCGTCCCCTCAGTCACTTCAGGAGCCACGCCGTCGGCAAATGCCTGGGTGACGATCTCTTTCATCATGTCGTCGGCGTAGTCTTCTTTTTCTGCTACCGTGCCACCGGCATAGCCAGCTACGATGCGACGGCGTAGCAGTTCGTTCGGGTCCTTGCCGGTGACGACGATAGATTCATCTGCTCCCTGCGTGGCAAATCGCCATTTGCGGATGAAATATGGTCGGAATAGGGAGAGTGCGCCGCCCTCCGGCTTGCGCCAGACCTGGATCATGTAGTCTGGCTTGAGGAGAGCGGTGTCAAACGTCGGCGGGAGGGAGACGACTAGCGTGCCGATGCCGTTGACGACACGAGTAGCAGACATTTCCACTATGTTGTCCAGCATCGTATGCCCTCGACTGTCGGCAATACGTGTTCCCTCGTCGTTTGTCAGCCACAACTCATAAGTCGCCATGGTTAGTCAAAACCCTTATACGGATCACGGTATGTGACAAATGCTGTAACAGTTGGTGCGCCAGCCACGTTGATGAAGCAGGTTACGTCGTTATCGCCAGGTTGCAGCGACCACTCGCCAAAATCCGAGTTAGCCAAAACGGCATCAGGACGGGGGCCGAAAAAGTTGGAAACGATGCTCTTGGCAGTGGGTGTCAGGTCTATGGTCAACGTCTCACCATCGAGGAGAGCATAGTTGAAAAGCAATTCGAGACCAAGGGTCTCATTCCTGATCTCTTCTAGCACAGCACTCGTACCACCACTGCGCGAGATGATAATTTTGGGATGATGATTTCTCGCTGTGCCATTGTTTGTTGTTGCGTGATCGCCCGCTAAGTAGCCTGTGCCTGTTGTGTTGAATCCAATCCATACGTTATAGTTGTTCCCAATGACTGAGTCAACAGGACTGATTGCAAGCGCATTGACGATGGGGTCTCCTGGCAGATCAATATCTAGATGTGCCCAAGACGAGCCGTTCCACTTTGCAACTCGGTCGGCAAGAGAAATGTCACCAGCGACAGTAAAAACCCCCCCCACGTAGAGTACTCCATCCGGGGCCAAGACTATAACGTAGGCGTGATTATTTAGACCATCACCCAGAGGCTCAAATGTTGAGCCATTCCATTTAGCGATCTTGCTTGCAGATACATCATTTGCCGTGACAAATAATCCAGCTACATAAAGAATTCCATCTTCAGAAATTGCCAATGACCTGCCTTGATCATCAAGCCCTCCTGATCCCAATGTACTCCAAGCTGTACCGTCCCAAGATGCGATTCTAGTTGCTGCTGTAGCACCAGCTGCCGTAAAATCGCCGCACACATAGAGAGTGCCATCAGGAGCTACAGCAAAATCAAATACAAAATTATTTACTCCTGTTCCCAATGCTGTCCAAGGGCCACCGATAGGATAGCTCGTTATGTAATCCTGATTGCCGTCTGCATTCCATGCCAAGAACAATCCACCTACATACAGCGTACCGTCTTGCCCAAATGCGAGGGCTTCTACATCCCCCGTACCACCTGCCGCCACAGGAACCCAGGTTGATGCTGAGATGTCCCAATAAGCAATGTTGTCACCATTGGCACCTCCCAAGTTATTGAAGTTGCCACCGATATACACATCACCATTGGGAGCAAAAGCAATTGCAAAAACAAGACTGTTGAGAGAGCTCCCGGGGCCAACGGTCTCCCATGTGTCAGTACTGGGAATGTAACGAGCAATGTAATCCCGTCCGGCAACGCCATTCATTCCTGTAAAACTGCCACCAACATAAACGCTTCCATCTGGCGCAGTAGCAGCGACCAGAATAGACCCCCCCGCCGTTGGGTTTGCCGTCAGTCCCAGATCATCCCATTGCCCTGTGCTCTTCAACCGACCCGTCACATAACGCAAGGTTGCACTATCGTTCGTGTCCAGCACATGCGACGCCTCCCCGATACCGTACCAGAGTGGATCGGGGGCAATGAACCGGAGCGACACTTTCTCGTGTATCCTGTTCTCAAGTCGGATCGCTGCCTCGAGACCCCCCTCGTAATGCGCTTTGATCTCCTTGACCACATCCGCACCGGTGTAGCGGATGATGACCGGCTGCCAGCCGTCGGCGTCTTTGGGATAGGCGTCGTGGGCCAGGATAGCAAACAGATTTTGCCGCGCCTCGTTCAAATCGCAGTCAGCACCGGCGCCCATCAACACGCCGACCAACGTGAAGACACGGGGGTTAATTTTGACGCTATTTAGTTGTCCACCGGGGAGAATGGCATACCCGTCTACGCTGTTGGACTGTGGAGGTGCGCCGACACCTATCGCGTCTACCACGCCAAAGTGGTAGTCTGCTTTCAGATCGTACACTCGCCCGCCAGCCCGACTCAGAGCGGATCGTGAACTGGTGCTGGCATGTTCGGCACCGTTCCACTCGCAGCCTTTCTGGTCACCATCGGCATAATATGTCCAGTAGCTCTTCTCTTCAACCTGGATCGCGTCTACGTAGAAGTCACCTGCGCCTGCGCCATTTTGGTACACGCGCAGCGTAGTCGATCCGTTGGCCTGCGCCGCCGGGAATTGGTGACCGTACAGATACCACCCATCGCCGTAAGTCTCAATGAGGGTGGGTGCAGCGTAAGTTGCGTTGTCCAAACTCCAATCCCAACTTGCCGGAAGCGTGCCATAGACGCGCAGCGTGACGTAGTGGATCGCATTCGCAAGCGTACTTAGCGTGAAGGTTGCACCCTGGTTGTTCGCCGCCGTCTGGACGCGGTAGCCATATGAGCCACGCCAGGAATGTGTGGTGACGCGCGTTACCGTGCCGCCGACAGCCGCAAAGTTGCCGGCGATCTCGCCGCTTGGGTTGATCGCCTTGTTGACAACTATTTCCGGGACTACTACTGACCATGATCCCATGTCCACTGCTCCTAACATCACGAGAGGGAAATACGACTTGTACGGTTTTGGGTCGTCTTCTGTGTGGAAAGTACCACTTTCCACGCTGCCGACTTGGCAGACTACAAGCGAGAGTGCTAAAACGACAAGTGCTACTTTTCTCATCCTTCTAAAGCTACCATTGTGCTAAAGTCGGCAACCACTGTCGGTGTTTCCGCCCTCGTGCTGACATTCATCGTGAAGTACGTATTACTTTCACTGTTATCTGTTCCGCCACCCCCTGGCAGTGCGTTTAGCTCTAACCCCATCTTTGGCAAATCCACGTCTGAGAGTTCCTTGATCGCACTCGATATGCCACGGATGCCAAGCTCAAACGGAGTCGGGGACCCGGGTTTCATCCAGGCTGGCAGTTTGAACACGTCAAACTTCTTTTGAAGTTGTGAAAACTTCTCAACCAGACCTTTAATGAACTCAACGACATTTGAGAACGACGTTGAGAGAGGATCGAGGACTTTTTCTCTAAGCCAAGTGAGAATGACACCTAGTTTGTCTTTCACAAAGTTGTAAGCAGTCGTGAACGCCCTGACCACCGTAAACTCAATGATGAAAGCCATTTGCTTGAGTGTCGTGATCGCCTTATCCAGGGCATAGGTGATCAAGAAAATGATCTGGTTCGCCGTTATCGTGACCTGTTCCCCGTACTTTTCCCACAGGATGATCAAAATCCCAATGGCTATGCCTAACAGTACGATGGGACTGGTCAAGAGTGCCAATACTACTAGTAAAAACTTGACTGCTATGCCTGCCACGAGAATTATTCCTGCCCACTCGCCTATTTTCTCTGCGAGGCCCGGTGGCAAGAACTTCTTGATCTTTTCCACGACCGGCTTGACCTTCTCATCGTAAAACTTTTTCACGATGCCGGTGAACGTCGTCCATTTTTCCCCCAGGGTATCCAACGTTGGCTTGATGTCGTTTTCCCACGCGTCGGTGACTGGCTTGAACATCCCGCCGAACTTCTCCAAAATGTCCGCCTTAGCATCCTCAAATCCTTTTGTCAGTTCGGAAAAGTCAGGCTTTGGTATTTTTGGCTTCGGCAACTTTATCTCAGTATCCGCTCCTGCCCCGGCCCCGGCCATAGCCCCCATGGCCTCCAATGCCGACTCTGTGACCTCCTTCTGTGCATCGGCCATTTGCAGGAGCTGGTCAAGCACCCTTTGCTGTACGTCTACCTGCTCCTGAAGCGGATCGACTTGTTCCTCAGCCGCCGCTTTTTGTTCCTCGGCTTGCACCACTTGATCCTCAGAGAGGGCAAGTTGATCCTGTGCGGCATCGTACTCGGCCTTCTTTGCCTCCAGAAGGGCCGGGTCTGCCCCCGCAGCCAGCAGTTTGTTGTATTCATCCGCCAGCTTGTCGACAGTGCCACGAGCCTCTTCGCTGGCCTTACGAGCCTTGTTCAGGTTCTCCTCAGCCTCCTGGACTTGCCGCGTTGCCGCTGCTAATGCAAACTGCTTGCGTGCCAGGCCTGATAACTCTTTGCCAAATTGGCCCCCGACCGCCTCCAACTTCTCAAATATCTCACTGCCGACCTTGCCGGTTTTTTGGAAGGCGGTGAGAGCGACAGTCAGGTCACCCGTCAGCCCCTTGAACGCCTTTCTCCCCGTTTTCTCCCCGATTGCGCCCATGTCAACCAGGGTGTCAAGCGTCTTTTGTAGTGGCCCCTGGACGCCTTCCAGGATGCCAAAAGATGCCTTGGTCATCCCATGCAAGTACTGCCCAAAAGCTTCTTGGCCCCACGCGCCAATTTGCGGCGCAACCTTGGGAGGGGAGCCAGGGGAGAGCCAAGAGGACAGCAGGTTGCCGATAAACTGCATAGCTGCCGTGAGTGCCTGCGCCGCACCCTTGACTAACCCCGTTGCTAACTCAGTAGAAATCTTAATGCCCCACATCAACGCATTTTCGGCTGCTGTGAGCAGTTTACTGCCGAACTTGCCGAGGAACGACTCGCCAGCGTCTACTGCTGCTGTTCCCAGGCCGCCGAGTTTGTCCACGAGGATGTCTAAAGCCGGGGCGATCTTTGTCTCAAACAGACTGACGAGAGGAGGAAGCACACGCTGCGCCAGGTCGTTGAACCGGCCCATCAAATTTGAGAGGACAGGTTGAAGAGCCAGGCCAGCCTGGTCTTTGAAGTTCTGGAAAACGGCCTGAGATCGTTGGAGCTGTTCAGCAACCGTGAGTTGTGCGCTGCCATATTTCTCGACGATCTTTGCGCCAGCTTCAGTGGTGGCATTGAGAATGGCAATGGATTTCTCTTGTGCCGTAAGCTGTTCAACGGTCTTGCCGAGGCTTTTAGCCATGGCCTCGTTGGCCTCGCCGATCTTGAGGACTATGCCTGTGTTGTCGATCAGCATTGGGGAAGCACGCTTGACGCCGGTTACCAATGACTCAAAGAGAAATCCCGCGTCTTGACCCGTGGCACGGGCAGCCGCGCGTGCGGCCTCAAGCAAATTGGGTAGCCTCTCTCCAAACGCCTTGCCTAGTTCTGTGCCTGCACCGGTCAAGGCGACGTTGGCCTGGCGCATCATCTCAAAGTCGCTTACCGTGCCCGCTGCTGCCTTGCGCATGGCGTCTATGGAAACGCCAAATTCCGCAGCATTGGTTTTGAAAATTGCGCCGATGCCCTGTAGCGGGGCCGCATTGATGGCGAGCTGCCCAAATGACTTCGCCAATCCGAGGATACTCTTCGCAGCCTGCTTTGCACCGTCTACGAGCAGCTGGACACCGACGTTGGCAAAAGCACGCCCAACTTTCTCAGAGAAGGATGTGGCAGTTTTCGTCGCACTGCCCAAACCACTTTTCCACTTGGTGGTATCGGCAATGATCTGCGTGACTAATTTTGCAACATCAATCGTCGCTGCCATTGTGCTTCTTTCGTTTGTCTATAAACGTGCCACCGAAGAGTTGGTTGAGTACCTTGAGTTTGTCAAACAGTTGATCTGGCGTCTTCTTTTTCACTATCTGTTTAGGTCCAAATTTTGGCATGAACTGCTCTACCCGGAAAGCGGGCTTTCCCTTGGCTCGACCCATTGCGTTGGCTACCGTTGCCGCCACGATAGCCGACCGGAAGTCAGCGCGCTTTTCGCCAAATGGTTCCATCTGATAGTAATCGTGCCATTCCCGGTAGATGCGGAATGGCATGTGTGCCAGCATGGCGTCGGGATTGGCATGACCGAGAGCCAGGGCTAGACGAAAGGCAAAACGCCGTGCTGGACGCATGGTCAGTTTTTTGAGGCGTCTACCAGACCGGATAGCTCTAACACCGTCGTTGCTACCTTCACGACAGCATCACCGCCTTTTTGCGCCAGCCTCTTCGCGTCACCGTCGACGAAGATGCGTTCCTCTTTCTCGTTGATCACGCACCTGGCGACGATCCACGGCATGCGACCACGCGCCTTGCTCGGATCAACCTTGCCTTCTTCGTCGGCCATGCCGAAACCGATCTGCTCAACTTCGTCGGCAGTCAGTTCACGAACGAGGACAGTACCACCCCACGCCGGAATCTCGATCTCTTGTGTCTTGAACCCGGCAGCAAGAATGGCCTTGCGGTCAGTCAAAAAGTCAACCATAGAATTCGCTCCTTGGAATTGTATGTCAGGTTGTTATGGTTAGTGTCGGCTTGCCAGAGACCTTAACGCCTACATCGGCGGTTAGTTCGCCTTCCAGTGGCACTGCGCCGCTGAAGCTGTTCGGGTAGCCGTCAAACGTCCAGACAGCTGTACCTGTGCATACATGCAACGTGAGTTCCCAGGCTGGCAGCGTACAACCATCTTGTTCAAACGAACCGAGCAACCCGGTGCCTACAGCCGTGCCGTGATCGGCATCGGTTGGGTCAAAACCGATGGCAAACGACAGGTTGCCACCGTCAGTGATGCCAGGCAGAAATGTCCGGTATGGCGTGCCACCAGTGATACCGTCATCGTGATCGGTCACGTCGATGTCACCACGTGAAAGATCGGGAAATCCAATGTCTCTGACCTGACCAACGGCACTGTAAGCCGTGCCACCGGCGGGGTCCCACTTCAATTGTGAACCAAATGAAGGACTGTGCGTCATGATATGTGTCTCCTTTTCCAGTCACGGGAGCTAACTCCCGCCTCACTTTTTCTTTTGGAAAACCGTTGACCTGCCGTTCTTTTTCCACACGGCAAGCCAAAAGCCACGAATGTCTTCAACTATTGCCAAAGGGCCAAATAGCCGTTGCAGGTCGGCTACACTCCATATATGCTTGACGTGCGCCGGATTGGGGCTGGCCATTGGCACGTCAACGATAATCTGGATACGAGCAATCCGCTTCGCTTCTCTAACGATGTCTTCAGGATGTTCTAAATGTTCTAGCACCTCACTGAGAACAACAGTGTCAAAACTGCCGTCTTCGATCTCTCTAGCGAATTTGAGGATGTCTGCCAGAACGAATTTAGCGTGCTTGTTCCGGCAATGTTTCTTTGCATAGCCAATGGCAACCTTGCAAAAGTCCACGCCGGTGTACTCAGCATCTTTGATTTTGTCTGCCAAAACGCCAAGTCCGCAGCCTAGATCAAGTACAGAACCGCCGTCTATGTGCCTCGACGCCCTGTCGGCCCAGTGGTTAATCAGGGTCATGGCCCGTGGTACACCGATGATCTGTTTTGAGTAAACCTGGTCGTAATAGCTTGCCTGTTTGACCTCACCCATGTGCTACCCCTGTTATGAAAGACCAGAATGTGTCTGGCGCATCCTGACTAGCCTGAAAATCTAGCCAATCCCAAAGCGCTTGAGTATCCCCAACCAGTACCATCTTTAATCCTGCTGCTGCGGCCTCCACGACACTCCGGCAATACAAATCGCCAAACACCGGAGCATACCAAAATGTCTCGTACTGTGCGAGCAGCCCCGGCACGTCTCTGTGTGCAATTTGTCCGCAGTAGTAACAAGGAGGAACGATGCGAATGTGGGGATCGTTCATCTGACCATAGAGATCGATCCGCTTGTCATTGCACAAGGACCAGTCCACGGCATATTGAATTCCCTTACCTGCTTCGATGCGCCCTAACCAGATGATACCTTTGCGTTCCCCATCGTATTCCTTAACAGTCTTCGTTATTCCCTCCATGTCCACAGGGATATGAATGTAGGCTTTGGGTACATTCACCTGGTAGTGGAACATGTCCCATTGCTTTGGACTGTTGAACATCACGAGTTTTGCGTTGTTTAGAATCCACCGACGCAAGACAGGCGAACCATAAGGCCACAGGTCGTGTATGTGCATTACGACAGGTTTCGTTTCTAGAACCTCGATCCACCGTTTGCCATACGTGATGACATTGC
>Ga0315533_1002199_pt1 | contig 13859 bp, 13 predicted proteins | sample SalMarSW160130MG_FD_203081 | JGI IMG/M metagenome (GOLD analysis project Ga0315533, IMG submission 203081) | Salt marsh sediment microbial communities from the Plum Island Ecosystem LTER, Massachusetts, United States - Salt Marsh Sediment SW1601-30 ...
GCTCAGGTAGTAGCTGAGCCACTCCAGCTCGATGAAAAGGGTGAAAGGCGTCGTCAGGTTGTCTATGTCGAGGCCCTGAGAGTCGTACTCGATGCACTTGACGCCGTTGCCCCTGCTGAACTCTATGACCGCCTCCTCGAGCCCCCGCTGGCCTCCTCTGCCGCGGAGAAATATGGCTGCCGTTCCCTCTGTGAACAGCTCCAGGGCGCCGTGCCTGAACTCGCTGTAGTCGATGGCGGTGCCGTGGATCCAGCACATCTCCATCAACGTGCAGAAGCCGTACTGGTAGGTGAGGCCCCAGTTTATTCCTCCTCCCAGCATGAACATCTCGTCATGGTCTTTGAGCTCGAGTCCGTGCCTTCTCGCGGCTTCCTTGGCTTCGGGGATCATCTTGGGCAGTATCTCGGGGAGCCTGGTGACGGCGTCCACCATCCTTGCACCCACCTCGTAGCCCTTCTCCCTGAAGATAGAGCCGAACAGTGTGTACAGGCTGCCCAGCTTGCCCAGGGTGACGCCGCGGGCGTCCCACCCGAACCCGTGGGACGCCTTGCCGTTGATGACGGAGTCCGTGTTCTGTGTGAGGCCCACGGTGACGGCGCCCCTCTCCATGCACCACTCCAGCGCCTCCACGATCTCCTTGGTCTTCCCGCTCTGACTGATGAATACAATGACGGCGTCCTCGTCGACGGCTGCAGGCCGCTGCTCCAGGAACTCCCAGCCGCTGTACGCCTTCACAGGGACCTTGGTGTATTTGTCGGCGAGGTACTCGATGGGTAGCTGGACGCTGTAGCTTCCACCGCTGCCCACCATGTAGTAGCGCTCATACTCGGACAGCTCCTTGCCCAGCTTCACCAGCACAGGCTTCTTCTCGACGACCGCGTCGAGGGTCTGCTCGGTTACCCCGTCCTCCAGCCACTCGGGGCGGTAGGTTTCCTCGGTCAAGTAGTCTACGGGTTCACTCATGTGCGGCACCAGATGCCCGAAAGGAACGCATCTGGTTTTAAAAACGTTTCAAAAATGGGGTCGAGCCTATAGCTCGAGGTGTAGGGATTCCTTGAGGCCCTTGTAGCGGTTCCTGATGGTGACCTCGGTGACGCCGGCGGCGTCCGCGATCATCTTCTGGGTCCGCTTCTCCTCGTTCATGACGCAGGCGATGTAGAGGGCGGCTGCGGCGAGCCCCATGGGGTCCTTGCCGGCGGTGGTCTTCATCTCCTCGGCCTTCCTGAGGATGTTCACGGCTGTCTGCTGGGTGTTCTCGCTGATGTTTACCTTGGCCGCGATCTTGGGCACCCTGTACTGGGCCTTGGGGATGGGCATGCTCAGGTTCAGCTCCCGTAGGAGGAGTCTGTAGCAGCGGGCCAGGTCCTTCTTGTCGATTGTGCTGACATCGCCGAGTTCGCGTAGGGTCCTGGGCGTGCTTGTGACCCTGCATGCGGCGTAGAGGCTGGCTGCCGAGATGGCGCTTATGCTGCGTCCGCGGACGAGTCCCTTCTCGAGGGCCTTCCTGTAGATGACGGCGGCGCGCTCCTTCACCGGCTTGGGTATGTGGAGCTTATCGCATAGCCTGCTGAGCTCGGTCATGGCGTGGCTCAGGTTCCTGTCTACGCTGGATTGATAGCTTGACCTGATGTGCCACTTCTTGAGCCTGAGCATCTGGAACATCGTGCTTGTCGGGATGGTTCTGCCGAACGCGTCCTTGCCCACCTGGCCTATCATCGTGCTGAGGCCCTTGTCGTGGACGCTGAAGCTGAGGGGCATCCCTACGCGGCTGCGGCTGTCCCGCTCGTCCTGGCTGAAGGCCCTCCACTCGGGGCCCTCGTTGATCATGGTGTCAGCCATGACGAGGCCGCATGCGCCGCAAATCCTCTCCCCGGAGCCACCGTCAATAATTACGTGTCTGCTTCCACACTCCGGGCAAACATCCTCGCTACCCTGTCGTGTATTGGGTTTATATATCATATCATATGCACCTTTTTTTTGAGACTGATGCGCTAGGAATACCCCGAATCCCATCGGAATATTAATTAGCGTACAGAGCAGCGATACAGCACCTTTCACGTATATATATCTTTCGTCTATATTTACTATAGAATCAATTTTAATGGGCGTATGTTCTAGTATATAATTCTATTTTGGGTATAAACTATTGATTTTACGGGTCCATGGACCACGTTGTGGTGCATTCGGAGTGGCCCGGGCAACCGTTTTAACCCTTGAAGACATGATTTTGCCCATGGCTGAGATACCAAGGGTTAAGATCGCGGTCCTCGGGGGCTCCACCACTATAGGGTCGGGGTTCCCCCGCGGCTACGAAGGCGTCAAAGTCATTGCAGATGACTTGGTTTTCGAGACGCCCTTCGGCCCCACAGCGCCCTTCACCCATGGGGAGGTCGACGGGAAGGAGTTTCTGTACGTCGGCTTCCACGGGATAACCCGTGAGATAAGGAACACGGAGCCGGACAGCAGCGGTGAACGCGTCTTCTACGTGCTCTGGAAGGCAGGGGTCAAGAAGATAATAGGGACCGCGCTCTGCGGCTCCACCAACAGGCTCCTGGACCCGGGGGACGCCGTGGTCCCCGACGACTTCGTGGACTTCACCACCAAGCGGCCCCAGATGCTCATGGTGAGCCTCCGGGACAAGGGGCTGGACGTGCCCAGGTTCAGCTACAGGCTACGCCAGCCGCTCTGCCCCTCCCTCAGCGGGCTGCTCGTGGACGCGTGCGTGGACGCCGGGTTCCCCCGTGTCTTCAAGCGGGGCATAGTGGGTGTGGCCGAGGGGCCGCGGCTGGAGAGCCCCGCCGAGATCAGGCTCAGGTGGCAGAACATGGGCATCGACGTAGTGACCATGAACCTGGTGCCCGAGGTCTTCTTCGCGCGGGAGATAGGGGCCTGCTACGCGGCCCTAGAGCTGGTTTCTAACTACGGTGAGGGCCTCGTCGACCCGCGGTGGGAGGGCTCCACCGCGTTCAGCGACTTCCAGAAACGGTGGAGCAGGCCGTCAGCCGAGGCGATACTCAGCGTCCTGAAGGCTATGGACCCTGACGACGAGAGATGCGGCTGCGGCGGGCTCCGCTGGGAGAGCATCCTCCTCTAGCCCACCACCTTCTTCATCAGCCTCAGGTGGTTCCCGCCCAGTATCTTCTTTATATCCAATTCGCTGTACTCCCGGTTCACCAGTTCCTCGGTTATCCCCGGCATCTTGGTGGCGTCCTCTAGGCCGACCGGGGTGTAGGGGATGCCGTCGAAGTCGCTGCCGAGGCCCACGTGGTCAGGGCCTACAAGCTCGACGATGTGGTCGATGTGGTCCACCACTCCCTGCAGCGTAGCCAGCTCGGGGTGCACGAAGCTTGGGGCGAAGTTCATCCCCATGACGCCGCCGTTCTCGGCGAGCGCCACGATCATCTCGTCCGTCATGTTCCGGGGGTGGCTGCAGACGGCGCGGCTGTTGCTATGGCTCGCGATTACCGGGTGCTTGGTATGGTCGAGGACGTCCCAGAAGCCCTCGTCGTTGATGTGGCTCACGTCTATTATCACTCCGAGCCGGTCCAGCTCCTCGACTGCCTGGGCACCGATCTCGCTGAGGCCGCCGCCCGTGCGCCTATCCGTGACTCCGTCGGCAAGCTGGTTCCGCAGGCTGTGGACGAGCCCCACCATCCTGACGCCGAGACGGTGAAACACGCGGAGCATCTCTATCCTGCCCTCGATGACGTCGGCCCCCTCGATGCTCAGCAACCCGCCTACCATGCCCTTCCTATTTGCGTCCAGCACCTCGTCGCTGCTCGTTACCGGGGTGAGGGAGCTGCAGCTCTCGCACTCCCTGTGGAACCTGTCGATCATCTCCAGGGCGGTCCTGAGGGGGTGCGTGGGGGTTCTGCTGCGCCCGCTGGAGACCGCGAAGACCTGGCAGTCCACCCCTCCCTCCAGGAGACGCGGGACGTCTACGTGGCCGAGGTTGCTTCTGACACCCATCCCGATGTCGCTTCTGTCGTCCCACATGGAGTCCCGGGGGCGCGTGAACTCGGGTAGGAGACACTTCAGGGTGTCGCAGTGGGTGTCCACGACCACGGCTTCCCCATGTAGATTCATGGTGTCCATGGCTTCTCATCCCTATGATGCTTCATGGGGTATATCGGTTGGCTGGTTTAATAAGCGTCGCAGGCGCCCCTTAGGGTGTGATTTGAGTGGTTAAGGTGCCTGAGAACATCAGGGAGGCGTTCACCGCCCAGAGGGTGATCCCCATGGCGACGGTGAACGGGGAGGGCGTCCCCAACGTCATCTACGTCGGTATCTGGTGGTGGGAGGACGAAGAGACTCTCTGTGTGGTAAACAACTACCTCAACAAGACCCTAGCGAACATAAGAGACAACGGCCACGTATGCTTCGTGTGCTACGGCAAGGGTGGGAGCTATCAGATCAAGTGCATGGCCGAGAATGTGACGGAGGGACCGCTATACGTCAAGGCTCATAAGTTGGCGACGGAGCGTGAGAAGCCGTTTCCGGGCAGGTCCGCGGTGGTCTGCAGAGTCTTGGAGATATATCAGGGCAGCGGCGGTAAGGGGGCAGGCGATAGGCTAGTCTAGGTCCGCTGCTGGTCAGATTTATATTATGAAGCGGCTGGGCTCTTCCTCGCGCTGCTTGCCGAGGCCCTTCTTCATGCCGCAGTCGGTGATGTCTCGGTCGTACTCGACGAACTTGGTGATCATGTCGAGGATGGTGTCGCTCATCTCCTGGAGCTCCTCCTGGGTGAACTGGCTCATGACCTCCGGGCTGTTTACCCACTGCATCCAGCCGCCGAGGCTCTGGCTGAGGGCGACGAAGCCGTACCGCATGGTCCTGACGAGGTCGAGGCGGTCCTGGTCGCGTTTCTCGCGGAACTCTTTGAGCATGTCCAGCGTTTTCTGGATTCGGTCGATCCAGCTGACGTTCATCTTGTTTCGGGTGATTTACGAGGCGGTCGGTATTAAACTGTGTGGAACAGGTGAGGATTTAAATCCCGGCCCTGTTAGACTTTGTCGGTGTTGCCGGGGTCGCTTAGCCTGGAAGAGCGCCAGCCTGGAAAGCTGGTGTCCGCAAGGATCCAAGGGTTCAAATCCCTTTCCCGGCGCCACTTTTCAAGGTTATTTCAGGGTGGATAGCAGGAGTAGTGTACCATGTTTGGTGTGGGTTCATTTCCCGTCGAGTTTTTTCATGGATTGCCTGAACTCGTCTGGGTTCTGTGCAACGCAGCCGGACCTTAATCCCGCCCGGAGAAGCCGCGTACAGTTACCGCAGGCAACGCATATCTTCGAGGGCGGTATGGCCCCTGTTTCGAACACGTATCGGGGGAATCCTGGGGCGGCGATGGCGAGGCGCCCCCACCCGGCGACGTCCACTCTGCCCCGCTCGACGTTATAGGAAGCCGCGTTTGTCCCGTACTGCCTTAGCCACGAGTATCCTGAGCCCACGAACGTCATCCCTTGGGCGCTCCGCTTCAGGGTCTCTACTATCTTGAAGTGCTTCTCCACCCCCTTCATTGGGTGGATCGGCGAGTCTCTGCTCCCCCTCATCTTGTCGTACGGGCGCGTGAGGTACTGGCTGTAATACGGGTTCCCGAGGGAGATGTTCACGAAGTCCACCCCAAGCCTTCCCAGCTCGCGGATGAGGCGGGTGGGCTCGGACGGGTCGAACCCCGTTAACCCGGTCTCCTCGTCCACTTCGCCGGAGCAGCCGAACCCGTAGGGCGGCGGGTAGCCGTCGTACGCGTTCAGCCGCGACGTGACGGTTCCACCTGTCGCCTCCTTGATCGCCTTGATGGTGTCGAGGAGGAACCTCGCCCGGTTCTCGAAGCTGCTTCCCCCGTACTCGCCTTCTCTCGTGTATCCCGATAACAGGTCGTTCAGCAGGTAGCCGTGGCAGGCCTTCACGTCGACGGCGTCGAACCCAGCCTCGTACGCCATGGACGACGCCTCGACGAAGGCTTCCATCAACTCCTCCAGCTCGGCATCCGAGAGCACCCTGCCCACGTCCCCGCCTATGCCGAAGGCGTCGTCGACGCCTGGGAACCTGAACGCGATGGCGGGCGACCTCCTGGACTTCTCCACCCGGTACCGCCCGGCGTGGCTCAGCTGGAGCACGAGGGCCGCCCTGCCCTCGAGCCCCAGCTCAGACATGCAGCTCCTCGACCTCTCCTTCACCTCGTCCACGACTCTCTTCAGCGGCCGCAGCGTCTTCTCAGAGATCACCATCATGCTGCCGTGGCTTCGGGCCTCGGGGAAGTCGAGGGAGCACGCCTCGAACCAGATCAGCCCGGCGCCGCCTTCGGCGTAATCGATGTACCTCCTCCGCGTGTACTCTGTGGGCGCCCCTTCGGCGTCCGCGTCCGCAGCCTCCAGTGGCTGTATGGCGACTCTGTTGGGGAACGTCAGTTCTCCCGCCTGGACCGGGGTCTTGAGGATCGATATGTCCTCTGCGAACCCGATCCCCGGAGATTTCTCCCGAGCCAAGGAACGGATGGAGTCCAGGGACGAGAACGGGTCGTTTTTGCTCACAGCGCTCACCTAGTTCACAACGGGCAACCCGGCCGATCTGAGGGTATCCCTCAAGGGCTCAAGACCCGAGTCCGGGACCTCCACCAGCGGCTGCCGCACGGCTCTGCACGGTATCACGCCCTGCAGGTATAGGCACGCCTTGGTCCTGGCCCGGTACGCCCTCACGGGGGGAGCGAACACGGCGTCCACGAGGGGTTGGAACGCCTTGGCTAACTCAATGGCTTCCGCATAGCTTCCTTCGGCGCAGGCCTCGTAGCACCTAGCTATCCTCGCCGTGTCCTGAGCGCCGGCGCCTATGAGGGCGCCGTCGCAGCCCCATAGATAGCTCTCGAGTATGAAGTTGTCGTTTCCCGTCAGGTACGCTATTCCCCTGCCCCTGTCTGCCTCCAGCTCCCGGATGATCTTCATGGTGGACTTGAACTTGGAGAAGTTGAAGGTGGCCTCCTTAATCGCCACGACCCTGTCAAGGGAGGCGAGAGCCCTTAGGGAGGCCTCGCCCAGCTCTATGCCGCCGAGGGCGTCCTGGAGCTGGAATAGGATGAGGTCCATGTCGGCGTTCTCAGCGATCTCGAGGTGGTGCCGCCTCATCGCCTCGGGGTCCGGGGGGTGGCCTCTGAACGCCGTGTTCGGGAAGACCAGCACCGCGTCGGCGCCCGCGTCCCTAGCCTTCCTCGCCTCCTCGACGGACTGGTTCGTCGACGCCGCCGTTAACCCGGCTACAAGTATCTTCGGGCTTCTCAGCCGCCTTCTAGCTATCTCCAGAAGGGTCACCCGCTCGTCGGATGTTAGCGTCGGTCCCTCCCCCGTGTCCACGTTGATGGCTAGTCCGACGACGCCCTGTTTCACGATCCACTTCAGGTATTTGTCGTAGGCATCTGTGTCGATCTGGGCGTTCTCGTCCATGGGGGTGATGGTCGCCGGGATCAGTCCCCCGAACCGGTCCTTGTTAACCATAAGTATCATGAGAAATCGTCGACAAAGATGAAAAAACTATCGAACTCTGCATACGACTCTCCCTTCAGGGTATCGTGTGATCGTTATCAGAAAGTTGTGGCGCCGTCGCCTAGACCCGTGTGAGACAGCCCCACAAGAATGATAATACTTTTTTATTTAATAGTAATACTATGCGTGTATGGGTTTGAACGATACACGCCTCGAGATCGAGGAGATGATCAGGAACGACGATCTTGCCGGCCTGCTCCGTAGGACAGCCCTCATACACGGGCACCACTGCGTCGGCAGCGCCATGGGCGTCATAGCGGGGCACTACGCCATGAAGACCCTGGGGGTTGTGGAGAACACGGGGATGGAGCACGTCATCGCCATAGTGGAGACCAACAGCTGCTTCAGCGACGGCGTCCAGATGGTGACGGGCTGCAGCTTCGGCAACAACAGCCTGGTGTACAGGGACTACGGCAAGACAGCGTTCAGCCTCGTGGAGAGGAGCGGCAGAGGCGTCAGGGTCTCCACCCGTCCCGACTTGGGGGATCTATTAAAGGCCAAGAACCCAGAGACGCAGGAGCTCTACAGGAGGATCGTCAACGAGAGGGACGCGCCCCCGGAGGAGGAGGCCCGCATGATGGAGCTCAACAAGCGTCACTGCTTCTCCGTCTTGGAGATATCCGCGGAGAGGATCTTCAAGCTGGAGCAGGTGGAGGCCGAGCTCCCGGGCTACAGCCGTCTCCTCGAGAGCCACATATGCAGGGGATGCGGCGAGAAGGTGATGGAGACGAAGGCGGTTAAGAGGCCAGACGGGTACTACTGTATCCCGTGCAGCGGGGAGGGTTACGGTCAGCTGGACTGGGCGGGCATCCACTGCGGGGAGGATGCCGGGTGATTGTCCTCAGAGTTTTCATTGATCCGAGTAAAGGTTAAGGATGGTACAGGGTAGATCATGGGTGTGATTGGTTTGAGCGAGGAAGAAGCTAGGCTGAGGGGGCTCATAGAGCACTGGGCTCACCATAACGACGAGCACAGAGACAGGTTCCTGGAAGCGGCGAGCGAAGCCGAGGGGCTGGGGCTCAAGGAAGCGGCAGCCGAGATGAAGCGTGCAGCCGGCAAGGCGGACGAGGTCTCCGTGCACCTGAGGAAGGCGTTGGAGCATCTAGGAGGCCGGTGAAATGTGTGAGTTCAAGGTTTTCCTCGGTGACGAGAGGGTAGCCGAGGACGTCATCTACGCCAAGGTAGAGGACCAGAGGGTCACCTTGAGGGATGTACTAGGTAAGCCGGTCGTGGTTGAGGGCGTGCGGATAGTGGAGGTCGACGTGTCTTCGACGAGGCTCGTGTTAGAAAAAACAGGTTAACCTGATAACTTCATTTCCGCACAGCTTTTCCTAGGCGTAAAACATGGTTATGTAGAGGCCTCTTGGAGTATCTGGATGAAAAAAGATGTGTGGGAAATGATCAGGGGTTCGATGTGTGATCTGATAGCAGAATTATGGCGTCGAAGGGCTGCAGCGTCAACGTGTCGGTCACTGGTTCGCCGTTGTTTACTTCAGGGGCCTGCGTGCCCAGTATGCGTTTGATGCCGGTGCGGCTGTACGGCCCGGCTAGCTCCTCCGATGTGAACGTGTAGGGGTGGTTGAGGGAGTTCACGAGGACGAAGCCGTTCTCGAAGTCCCGCCTCCAAGGCCCGGCGCCGCCTTCGGTCACCCTTATGTTGTCTATCGCTATTTTCCCGCCGCCGCTCATGAGCTGGAAGTATATCTTATAGTCGCTGCCGTAGTTCAGTGTTACAGGGAACCTTACTTTGCCTGAACTCCCCGCAAAGATCTCTGGCAGCGTGTAACCGCCCAGTGTTCCGTCTGAACTAGTTATCCCAACGGAAAAGCAGTCATCGATCGTCTCAAGTATCTCCCAGTCAAATTCCACAACGTAGGTCTTTCCTGAACTGAAAGATATCGAACTGGTCTTGGTTTCTATCTTGGTCGTTTGCTTGTAGGTTGTGTGGTCTGGGTTGTCTATCACAAGTCTTCCGTTTTCAACAGCTCCCTCTCCCTTGATTTCAGAGGGTAATGCTCCGCCCTCAAAGTCCTCCTCCCAGATCAGGGTTTCAGGAGACCTGAGTTCTAATGCGTCTTCGAGGGGCATGCCGAGATACCCCTTATATCGTCTGTCTTCCACGGCAACGCCCTCCTCATTCACCATGTATTCGTCAAACCAGTAAGGCACAGCCCGGTTGTCGTAAAGGTCATACTCGTAGAAGCCGTCTCCTAGAAGAGCTGTCCCCAGACCGAGCCGTTGCCTATAGATATCTTCGCTGGTGGGCTCAAGGTAGTTTCGGTCCTCAGGTGCTTCCGATGCACCGCATGGGTGGCCGGCTCCTTCCAGTATGTTAAGATGCGGCTCCCGGGTACTCTCCTGAGCCACATAGTAGAGGTCTAGAGTTCTCCGCCAGGCACCTTCATTTGGCTGCAGCTGACCGCTGCCACAGAACCAGGGGTCTAGTAGTATCTCAAAGTTGAAGCCGTTGAGATAAGGAGCAATACTGCTGTAGGGAATAAAACCGGCGTTCCCGATGATAATCTCGTTGTCCCCCACCTCCGTCCGTATTCTCTCCATGAAGCTGAGCCAGGCCTCTTTTGTCAGCTCGCTTATCTGGGCAGGGGTCTCGTCACGCTGTCCGTTAAGGTTGATGTCGAAGTCAATGAGGGACGGGTTCTGGGAGTTTGGAATATAGTGGCTAACCTTGGGAATAGCGTTGTCGATAAAGATGCCGTCCCAGAGCCCAGAAGCTATGACCTTGTTTACCATATGGTCAAAGATGGCATCAGTGTAGGTCTGCCCCTCTACAACAGGACAGCCATCAAAGATATTCAGCATCACTTGACCTGGGTAGCCAACGCATTCCGGGGCTTCACCATGGGTATCTTTCATCACCCACTCCCGGGGCAGTTTACTGTAGAAATCAAAAGTAGGGTCAATGTTGGCGCGGGGTGGCTCATAGAAATACTCGCCCTCTGCGTAAAGTGTATACGGTATGATAACCATGTCGGGGTTTAGTTCACGGAGCCTCTTGACGAAGAAGGTTTCTGCGGTTTGGCTACCGACATTGGGTCCAGCGACTATGTCAAAGAGGGATAGCTTTTCCAGATATTCGTCCAGCTTATGGACACACTCTCCCTCCGGCCAGTCTGGAGCCATGCAGGTGCCATCATGTGCCCAGTGGTAAGGAGCCCCAAGTTGATTGTTTCCCAAGCGGGGGTAGGGCGACTCTGCAAGCTTTGCCCACCCTTCAGGGGGGCTGGTCACAGGCTGGAGATCTAAGCGGAATATTCTGAGGTTATCAATAACGATGGTGGTTCCGGTGGCGGCAGTGAGTGTCAGGTAATAGTTGGGAGCGTCGGGAGTCAGCCCCCCAAACGAGAATGTGCCACGCGGATCAGCATTAGGCAGCGGGCCGCTAAGGACCACCGACTCGTCCTCATCCATTGACCCTTCAGGGCGGAGATTAACCCACGTAGGATGCTCGCCGGTGCCGGCGTCAAGAAGGTGATAGTCAAGCTCGAAGACATAGTAGGTTTCGCCTTCCAGAGGCAGAATCGTTGCGTCGGTCTCGATGCCTTGATGCTGGGACAGTTTAACCGACGTAACGCCGTCGAGAGCCCCCTCAGTTATCAACTCACCGTTCATGGTCACCCCGGGGTACGTGGACGACTCGAAGTCGTTGAAGTAGATTCGAGTATAGTTCACTGTCCAGCCACGGGGCGTTCCTTCCGGGATATCCGGAAAGTCTGGACGCGGGGGTATCTCGATCGTCACGGGCTGCTCTTCCGTACCCTCTGGTTCCTCCTCCGGCGGTGTCTCGGTGGTCTCCGGCTCCTCCTCAGAGGGCGGAGGAGAACCATCTGGGACCTCCTCTGGCTCCTCAGACGGCTCCTCGGGCCGCATACCCATGTAGGCGACCCCTGCTAACACGAGAACGATGACAAACAAAACTCCGATGGTTTTACTATCCATCTTCATTTAATTACAACTCTTTAACAGTATCTTCAAGTAATAAATGGTTTATCCCTAAACTATCAACATTTTAGCTACTAGCGGACGGAAAACGTGCTCAAAGGTACAAATCCCGTCCTCGGCATTTTGTGTATTAAATTCCGAACACTAGTGGGGTTGTCTTGGTTTTTCCTTAATAAGATAGATGATTGGTATCCCGACGAGGAACAGCAGACCCGCCGCGATGAAAGGCGACTTCGGACTCAAAAAAGAATACAGGTATCCGCCGAGGAGGGGGCCCATCATGGAGCCCATCCGGAAGCCGGTCATCCTCACGCTGAAGGCCGCCCCGGTCAGCTCCGACGGGAACGAATCTGACAGCAAAGCGAGGGACGCGGACCCCATCATGTTCAGGCACCCGACGATAAGAGAGTAAAGGACTAGCATTACCACCCATTCGTTCACCACCGCCCAAGCTGCAAATAAGAGAGGGATGGGCAACAGGAAGGCTAAGATGATTCTCTTCCTCCCGTATCTGTCGGCCAGCCACCCGCCGGGGACCTGGCCCAGGAGACTAAGGACGCTGGAGCCGGAGAAGAAGAGCCCTATACTGGAGAATGGAAGGTCCATCTGGTTCTTTAGGAAGATGGGAAGCATGGTTCCGACTACGCTCTGACCCGTTGAAAGCGCGAACGAAAACGCGGAGAATAGGAGTATAACTGAAAGGTACTCTCGTTGAAAGATGGCCGACATACTCACCCGCTTCTCCGTTTCCCCGCTTTCCTTCTCTCCCCTGAGCATCAGGACGGGCATCGCCCCCAGAGCCATAACGACTGCGGCGACTCGGAAGCTAAGGTGCCACCCTGATCTCTCGGCGAGGTAGCCGCTCAACGGGGGGGACACGATGCCGCCGACGGGCCAGTCCATGCTCATGAACCCGAAAACAGTGGCCTGGGTCTCAGGGGTCGCGTACTGGGCGATCATCGCCATCCGTGTGGGCCCGACGAAGACGTCAGCAAGATTATATACCATGTACAGGGGCGCGACTGTCCTCCAGTCCCTCGCCGACGCCATGAAGACAGGCACCGTGGCCCAGATCAGTAAACCTATCAGAAGCATCCTCTTCTTGCCCATCCTCGCCATGAGGAACCCGCCTGGGATCATCAGTGCCGTGGTGGCGAGGCTGGCCATGGAGATGACGAGGCTGATCTCCATCTCTGAGGCGCCCTGGCTGTCGAGGAAGAGCGGGAACAGGGGCTGTATCAGCTGGATCGAGATGACGATGGCGAAGCTGGCCGCGAACAGCAGCCAGAGGTCCCGGTTGAGTCTTGGCATTGGAGAAGCCCTTTTTACAGTCACTTATGGCTTTCGATGGATAAGAATTTCTTCCATGTGACTCAATACTGCAGAGGTTCCCTTTCTAGGAGGAGGTTAATCCAATGACCATCCAGCTTCTCCTCTGCCGTTATGTTTGAGTGTTTAACCTTGAGCCCTGCCTCGGTGATCAGCTTCATCAGTTCTTCTCCGGTGTAGAAGGAGTAGTAACGAGGGCCGCCACGGTACCTGTTGCGGGTCTCAAACCCGGTGAAGCTTCCCCTCTTGACGGAGATATGGGTTACTGCGTTGTCGCCGAGGATCCGTGTGAGCTGGTTCATCGCCTCGGGGGTGTCATCCTTCTCGAGGTGGTGGAACGAAGCGCAGACCCATGCACCGTCGAAGCAGCGGTCCCTGAAGGGGGGACGCCTCATATCAGCCAGTATGAGGCGCGCCTCTCTCGCCTTACGCCGAGCGATCCGTATCAGCTCGGAGCTGAGGTCGAGCCCGACGACGTCTAGACCCTGTTCGGTGAAGTACTCCGCGTCTCTCCCATGCCCGCATCCGACGTCCAAGACCAGCCTGCCTTTCAGGTTCCTCGTGAACGCCTCTAGTATACCTTCGATGTCCTCGATGGACCTGTTAGCCCTGTCGTATGTCTCAGCGAGTCCGTCGTAGGCTTCACGGGTCTTACGGAGGGCGTCGCTCAACTGGTTTCACCTTTTCATGGGCAATTCAATTATTAAGCCTGAGACATATCACTTGGTTGGTGTTTTAGTTGGTCGAGATACTTGAAGGAGTATACAGCGTAGACCACAGCGAGGCGAAGGACCACTCCATGGAGTCCTGGATACTGGGGTGCGAGGAGGGGCTGGTTCTGGTGGACGGAGGGATGACCGAGCAGCACGTGGGGAACCTAGAGGCAGAGCTCAAGAGGATCGGCAAGAAATGGGGGGATGTGAAGCTCATACTCGTCACCCACAAGCACGGTGACCACATCAACAACCTGCCCAGGCTGGTGGAGCTGACGGGTGCCCCCGTGAAGTCGCAGAGGCTGGAGGCGCCGCTTATCAAGGAGGC
>Ga0315533_1002202_pt1 | contig 13852 bp, 10 predicted proteins | sample SalMarSW160130MG_FD_203081 | JGI IMG/M metagenome (GOLD analysis project Ga0315533, IMG submission 203081) | Salt marsh sediment microbial communities from the Plum Island Ecosystem LTER, Massachusetts, United States - Salt Marsh Sediment SW1601-30 ...
CAAGATAGTTCATTTCGATTACTTTTCAGATGATGAGAATGATGTCTTTACTGAAACCATGTCTGATAAGAGACTACCAGTTGATGAGGAGGCGATATTTCACATTTCTCTTTCAAGGTTCTTTCATAAACTCACCGGTATAGAGAAGAGATTTGTAAGATACAAGGTCATTGATGAACTGCCCAACATAGAGATAGGAAAGAGATTGAGAATATCATTTACAACACTAAGGGAGATAAGAAATGAGATAAGGCTGAAATTCAATGTGGTATTTGCTGATTGATTGTATCTGCGAATAACTGAATAGACCAAAAACTGAAAGCGCTCATGGTTATCTATCATGGGCGCTTTTTTTATGCCCAAAGAAAGGAGGTGTAAAATGAAAATAGGCATCGTAGGAGCTCGAAAATATCAAGATAAACAATCGGTGATTGATCTTGTTAATTCCCTCCCCGCCGAGGCTGTCATTATTACCAGTTCCTGCAAGGGTGTTTGCACATGGGTAAGGGAAGAGGCAGATAAACGTAAAATGGAGGTGATTTTGTTTACCCCCGACCTTTCAAATATCCGTGCATGGTTTGAGGTTCCAAAAAGATACTATCATAGAAATAAAGAGTTGGTTGAGGCGTGCGATCTCCTGCATGCCTTTATTAGTCAAGAGGACGGATATATTGGAGGAACACGATTTGAAATCGAATACGCATTGAAATTAGGGATACCTGTGCAGGTTCATTGGGAATATGGGGTATCCCACATAGTGTATCAATATTCATTTCCATTTATTGAGGAAAGGCAGGAATTATTCTTGGCATGGGAGGACTTTTTTAGTAGAACTAATCTTGAAGTAGGAGGATAAATCATGAAATGCGCGATATGTGGAATTGAGATAGAATCTATTGATGATGCAATAGAACGAGGCTGGATCCCTTGCTTCTATGAGGAAGAGACAGAGCATGAATTTGCCTGTCCTGGCTGTTCTGAGGTTTTTCTCCAATTAGGGGAAGATGGAGAAATGGAGGTAAAAGAGGAGTATAGAGGGAAAATAGTTTATCAGGATGAGGAAAAGAAAGAGGACCTGGTCATGGGAGTTATGTTGGGGTATGATCTTTCAAATAGGAGTGGGGGAAAGTAATTGATGTTTTGATTGGTATAGGTATTATAGCATTTATTGATATTTCAGGTTTTAGCACGAAGTCATAAGCTTTCGACTACTGCGAGCTTGAAATGCTCGAAGGTGAGATTAACGTTCTGGCACCACTTTGCAGGGTAAAATAGATGAAAAAGAGAAGCAAAATGAGAAGACAAATTAATCGGCTTTCAGGGTTAAAAAAACGCAACCGCAGAGAAGGCCCTGCCTGAGGTTATTTTTAGCCAGGAAAATAAGGCCGCACCTATCTTGCAATACCAGGAAGGAGGGAAGAATGAAATCATCTCTTGGTGAAAAAGCAAGCATGAAGGAAAAGGGACTACGGTATTACCTTTTGATCATTGAATTCTTAGTTGTGGTCATACCTTTTGTTGTTCTTTTCTACATTTTTTACACAGAAAACGCCTTCCTGGAGTATTCCCAGATGATCCTTATCGCCTTAACGCTCGTCCTTATTCTAGCTGGTTTAATGATTCTCCGGCAGATTTTCGACAGATTCGCTCTGGTTGCGACCTCGCTCAAGAAGGCCGAGGGGGGTGAGAAGGCATTAATAAGCGTTCAGCAAGATACGGCCGAATTGCAGGAGATCGCAGGCTCCTTTAACAATCTCATGAACAGATTAGAGGAGACAACCAGTGAGTTACAACACAGGGTCTTTGAGCTGTTTACCATCAAAGAGCTTACTGAAGTGGCGGGCAGAAGTTTAGATATTGAGGAGTTGCTGAATATGCTGTTAGAAAAGACCATGGCTGTTTCTAAGGCAGAAATCGGCTCCGTGCTCATGGTAGAATCCGATAAAAACCGGTTTCGTGTGGTAACCACCAGGGGGTTGGACGCGGGGCCGAGAAAGGGCTCTCACATAAACATCAACGACACTCTGCTGCAGCATATCGTATCTGAGAAAAAACCTCTCCTTGTGCAGGACATTGAGTCCGATCCGCGGACCCGCAAAGTGAACGACCTTAAATACGGAGCACCTTCCTTTTTCAGTATGCCGATTTTCATAAGGGAAGACCTGATAGGGGTCTTGAATCTTTCCCGTAAGCAGACCCAGCGAGTCTTTGATTCACACGATGAGCACATTGTATCCATCATGATCGGTGAGATCGGCTTTGCCTTGGAAAATGCCCGCCTCCACTTACAGGTCGTGGAACATGTGAAGAACCTTGAACAAGGGACAGGTGAACTGAAAAACGCCAATGATCAATTGCGACAGGAGATCACTGAGAGAAAACAGCTAGAAGAGGAGCTAGAAGATACCAATAAATTTTTAAAAAATATCCTTGGCAGCTCTTCCTCTATCTCCATCGTCTCTACCGATCTCGAGCAGAATATTCTGTTCTGGAACAAGGGAGCCGAGAACATATTCGGGTACAAGGCAGAAGAGATAGTTGGTCGACAAAAAATAAATATACTATACCCAGATGACGAAGCGAAAGAGATAGTCAATGAAATCAGATCGATGATTGTGAAAGATAAAAAGAATGTGAGTAAGGAGGTGAAAGAGATCACAAGAGAGGGGCGTACCCTTTGGGTTAATTTGAATTTAACCCCAAGCTTTGATGAGAGAGGCAACGTGATGGGAATCTTGGGTATCGGAGAAGACATCACTGAGCGGAAGAAGATGGATGAGGCGCTTCGGAAAAGCGAGGAGAAATATCGTACCATCCTCGAGAGTATTGAGGAGGGTTACTTCGAGGTTGACCTTACCGGGAACTTCACCTTTCTCAACGACGCATTGTGTAAAATATCTGGATACACCCGTGATGAGCTACTGGGCATGAACAACCGACAGTATACCGCTCCAGAGACTGCCAAAAAGATGTATCAGATCTTTAACCAAGTCTACCGGACAGGAAAACTTGCACGAGTAATGGACTATGAAATCATTACAAAAGATAGGAATACAAAAATCCTCGAGATGTCAGCATACCTTACACGAGACTTGGAAGGTAATCCCACTGGATTTCGAGGTATTGTACGAGACATCACCGAGCGCAAGCAGGCAGAAGAAGCCCTCAAGGAGAGCGAGGAAAAATACCGCACCCTCTCCGAGCAGTCTACTGATGCAATCTACATTACTACCGGCAAAGGTGACCTTTCCTATGTCAACCAATCGTTTTTAAATCTCTTTGGCTACACAAAAGAAGAGATAGAAGACCTGAAAGCACAGGATATGTATATTAATCCCAAGGACCGATCCAGGTTTCAACAAGAGGCAGAAAAGACAGGTTTTATTAGAGACTTTGAAGTAAAACTCCGTAAAAAAGATAAAACAGAGATAGATTGTTTGATTTCTGCAAATATCCGCACGGCAGATGATGGAAGCATCCTTGGATACCAAGGGATTATTAGAGACATCACCGAAAAAAAGACCCTCGAAGCCCAATTCATCCAGGCCCAAAAAATGGAAGCTGTTGGCACCTTGGCAGGAGGAATTGCCCATAACTTTAATAATCTACTCATGGGTATGCAGGGAAATGTGTCTTTGATGCTTTTAGAGATCGACTCCGATCATCCAACCTATGAAAGGCTAAAAAATATTGAAAACATGGTTCAAAGCGGATCTAAACTGACCAGACAGCTTCTTGGATATGCTAGGGGAGGTAGATATGCGGAAAGACTCATTAGTCTTAACCAACTGGTTAAAGAGACCTCTGATACCTTTTCTATGACAAAGAAGGATATTACAATCCATCAAGACCTTGACAAAGACCTATTTGGAATAATAGCAGACCAGGGCCAGGTTGAGCAGAGTTTATTAAACCTCTTTGTAAATGCTGCAGATGCAATGCCTCAGGGAGGAGATCTTTTCTTAAAGACCATTAATGTCACACATGAGGATATAAAGAATAAGCCCTATTACCCAGAGCCTGGAAACTATGCTTTATTAACTGTTAGAGACACTGGTGTAGGTATGGACAAGAAGACCCTGAAGAGAATATTTGAGCCATTTTTTTCAACAAAGGGTCTTGCCAAAGGCACAGGTCTTGGATTGGCCTCTGTTTATGGTATTGTCAAGGCTCATGGGGGATATATAGATGCCTATTCTAAAAAGGGAAATGGGACCACTTTCAAGATTTATCTTCCAGCATCTGAAAAGGAAGTCATAGAAAAAAAGGCGTTGCCTGAAGAAGTCTTAACAGGCAAAGAGAACATTCTTCTTGTAGATGATGAGGTGATGATTCTTAATATTGGTGAGCAGATACTTCAGAAATTGGGCTATCATGTCTTAATAGCCAAAACTGGAAGAGAAGCATTAGAGATCTATAAAAAGAATAAAGAGAAAATTGACATAGTCATCCTTGATATGATCATGCCGAGTATGGGAGGAGGAGAGACCTATGATAGACTTAAGGAGCTTTACCCTTCCATCAAGGTGCTTCTCTCTAGTGGCTATAGCATCGATGGACAGGCAAAAGAGATACTAAAGAGAGGTTGCAATGGTTTTATACAGAAGCCTTTTACTATGAAAGAGTTATCCACAGCAATACGGGAGGTGTTGGGGAGTTAGAGCTTATGGGAGATCAAATGAATAGAGGTCCAACTGAAGATGAACTTGATTTAGCAGCTGAAGAGTTGAAAAAAACATTTAAGGCCTTTGAGAAAGCAGCTAAAAAACTCATATCCATTTTGGAAGACATGAATCAGAAAAGGTATCAGGAACTAAAAGCCCTCTCTGGAGATAATCAAAAGATACACGATTTCTTAGTCCAAATAATGGATGACAGTGGCCAATTAGGAGAAGAGTGTTTCGGTATAAGATGCATGGCAGAGAAGGAGAAAAAGAAAGAGTAAAGATATCTATTTGCCAACAAGCAGTCTGAAATAGGTTGTAAAAAATACCGCTGGTGTTTCTACATCTTGTGGTTACGAAAAATCAGGATATGTTACGTATAGCTGCTATACTTGGAAAGAATTGAAGGGTCGAAAAAGTTTAGTATTCGTTTTGAATACTGAAATAAAATGGGATAGAATCCAAATATAATTTTTGGCACGTAAGCTTGCATTTGAGGATGCTACCAAATGCGACAACACACAGGAATTAATGGTGAATGGGCTTTGGGCAGTGAAAAGGGAAAATGCGAAATTTGAGATGATTCTTAAAACCGATTTTTCTTGACTTGGTGAGGCGGCTTATCTTAGTCTTCGAGAAAGGAATGATATTGCTGGTTGGAGCACTAGCCATGGATGCTTCGGGGGGGGGTGATGCTTTGGAGAAGTAAACACTAAAGGTGAGGTCACCATGAACAAATCCAGTGTTACAGCCCGTTTACTTAAATTAATCAAAACTATGTCCGAAGACGAGCAGCTTACCCTCTTGAAAGAGTTGGAGGAAAGGGTCTTTAAAGGCAGAAGGAAACATGAGAGGAAACCCTTCTTCATTGTTGTAGATTACTCTACTGGGGATCGTTTCTACAAGGACTACATCCAAGACATAAGTGCTGGCGGAGTGTTTATCCAAACGCGTATGCCCTTCCGTGCTAGACAGGAGGTTTCACTGAGTTTTTCACTCCCCGACTACCAGAAATATATCAATATTAACGGCGAAGTTACCAGGGTCACCCCCGAGGGAATCGGCGTGAAATTCAAGATGGTTAATCAGGACCAGGACCAGGAGGCGATGATTAAATCCCTTTTAGAATGGTTATCAAGTACCAGGAGGTGAATTAGGAACCTGAGGGCCTCCGGTCTTTAAGAAAACTTTCACAGATTTAACCCACAGATATTTAAGGCAGGGTCATTTTGGCTCTGCCTTTTTTGTCAGTTCAGATGCGTCCATGCCGAGACTTTCTAATACTGCTATTAGTGATAACCCATACAATCCTCTAAATACTTCCCAATAGTGTTAGCAATCTGCACTCCTAAATATTGAGTTCTTTTTAGTTTTCTCAATAATTCTTTCCAACATGAGCTACTACCGGGCAAGTTGTCTCAACCCACCCTTAAAAATATCCATTCTGGCGCTCAATCTAATTGGACGAACAACAAGATATCTGCGATTGTGGCACATTTTGGCAATCGTGGCAGTAAGCCTGGCATTATTTTAGGGTAAGAAATCCACCAAGACAAAACTATGAATCTCGAAGCGATTCGAGATTTTCTGAGTGTGGAATCGATTTCACTATCCCATAGTATTCGAACGGAAATGAACTGAAAATGATGGGAGACACAATTGTAAATCATGTTTTAAATCTTCAGACCTGAATCAGGATCTTGAAAAGATAAATTGTGGAGATCTTACTACCAGTTGCCAGGCAATAAATATAGGTAAGGCAGAAGGAGTTGATGGTTTGATTTCTTGCTTAGTCTAGGGCATTCGTGCAATAATTATCTGGCAGCAATGCTATGCAATTGATTCCCCAATGTATCTTTTCACTATACCCCTCGTTCGGATATCGCAATGAATTCAAATAGATAACACAATAGAGGGAATGCTCCTATATTGGCATTAAAATTGCCTCCTATATCAAATAGTTATGATTGAAGGTTTGGTGGACAATAATGGCGGGAGTTATGTTAGAGAGGGGTTGAGGTTTTGACTGCCGTGAATAATCTATACTTTGTTGATTTTCCTGTTTTGGCGCGGAGATGCTTCAGGAGGCCGCGGATTTTCCTCTGACAAACAGATAAATCCGTCATAAAGTTATTTTAAAAAATAGATACACAGCGAAAGGGCAAACCCGTCGAAAGGCGGCGACGCAAAACCACGGATCTACAGCCGAAAGGCTATGACAGCCGGGTTGCCGAAGGTTACTTTGAATGACGCCTTTGGGTGGGGATGCCCAAAGGCGTTTTTATTTTGTAGTGGCTCTTCCTGAGTAGCACCGGGCACGGGAGAGAGAAATGGTGTTGGTACTTTTTTAGTAGTACAGCTTGAAGGCACCATCGATCTCAACAGAGGCGAAGGGACAACATTTGCGATTACATTTGGAAAAACAAAATATAAAGAGAGAAAGTAATAAAATGGCAAATACTAAGATATTGATTGTTGAGGATGAAATCATCATCGCCAAAGATATACAAAATACATTGAAAACTCTGGGATATGATGCTTCTGTTATTGTCTTTTCTGGAGAAGAAGCCATTAAGAAAACAGAGGAGATAAAGCCAGATTTAGTGCTGATGAATATTACTTTAAAAGGAGAAATGGATGGTATCGAGGCTGCTGCTGAAATCCGTAATCTTTTTACTATCCCTGTGGTGTACCTTACCGGTTATATGGATGAGGAAAGGCTAAAGAGGGCAAAGACAACAGAGCCTTTCAGCTATCTAATTAAACCCTTCAATGAGAGAGAACTGCACAGTACCATTGTGAGGGCTCTCAAAAAATAGGTCCAGACCTCGACTATTTTGAGAGGGAATTGTTGGTTTATAATGCCAACTTGAGTTTTCAATCTAAAACCTACCTTAAGGGACTAAATAGAGTATTCTTCATAGGGTACACAGAAAAGTGTGCGTATATTGCACAGTTTTTTGTGCATTTTTTATGCCTTTTCATAGATCAAATCTTCCCTCTTAAATCATTGTCTGCATGATAAATTATTGATGTATTATGTTATGATAGCCTGAAACGTCCAGAGGATAAGGGTTTTCGGTCAATAAAGATATGAAGTTATTCACTTCCAGTGCACTTGTCTTAAAAAAGTGCCAAGAAATCAGATCTTGGCATGGATGTTGAGTTAGAGAGAAAATACCAAAAGGAACGGTTTTGTGTTGGCATTAAAGAAGGGGAGACTTGAAATATCCCGATAGCATGGTGTAGAAAGTAATAAAATGGTTAGGATATTGATTGTTGAGGATGAGGCCATTGTGGCCCTAGACGTGCAGAAGACATTTCAAAAATTAGGCTATGATGTCCCTGCCACTGCCTTCTCAGGTGAAGAGGCCCTGCAAAAGACAGAGGAGCTTCACCCGGATGTCGTGCTCATGGATATTGCGCTAAAGGGAACAATGGATGGCATAGAAGCTGCACGAGAGATACACGAGCGCTTTGGGATTCCCTCTATCTTTATGACTGGCTATTCAGAAGAGATTATAGAGCAGCTCAATGCAGGAAAACCTTGTCTCTCTGTGATTAAGCCTTTTGAGGAAGAAAGGCTCCATAAAACGATCCTCAAGGCACTTAAAGAGCACAGAGGGATTAATGCAATAGAGGATCTTAGGAGTTTCCTTCGTGGTGTGGTGCTTACCCGACTATCGCGTATGAAGAGTGCTATGATTGGAGAAAACTTAAAAGCCAATAAACTTATGACTACCAAACGAAACCTTGAATGAAATTTAATTTGGCTGTACGATTGATTTTGGCACGAAGTCATAACCTATTGATCGGGTTAGCCAAGCACAATATACGGACTGTTTAGACTCTTAGCTCCTCCCTCCTGCCATTATCTCTGAGTGAATGAATCCCGAAAAAGGGCCTTCTGCCTGATTCTTTAAAATTGACGCCAGGTTTAGGAGAATCGCTGTATCCTAATTCCGACAATTTGCCCCTTTTGGGAGAATAAGCCCTCCAAAAACCTGTCTTTATCTCGCATCTTTAAAACATTACTGTTCAACAAATTCCACAAAAGATCTTCAGACACACCATCATGCAGGTATTATGTGCTTGACCCACAACGGCAGTTTCCCTATACTTCTTCCCACAAAAAGCGAGGTCTTATTTATATCAACTGGAATTTTCCCTGGAATTTTCCCTTGACAATTCTATTCTTTTTCGGTTTTAATAAAAATATGAATGATGTGATAGAAAAAGTGTTTATCGTTTTGTTGAACAGCTGGTGGCGCACCTCCCATTAGGGGGTGAGGCCACTGACTCTACTATTATAGAAATAAAAAACCGTGGGCTCGCTTCCTGAGACCCGCGGTTTTTATTAGTATTTATTCAAGAAAGGCCGTGGGTCAACGATCCCTGCGGCCTTTTTTATTTGGAGTTGTCTAATTAACTAAAGGAAAGGGGGGAAAAATGATTAAGGAATGTATCGCAAAAGTGGTAAGAAGGAAAGACCTGTCTGAGAAGGAGACCGAAATGGCCATGGATGAAATCCTGAGTGGCAAGGCCACATCTGCCCAAATCAGCTCATTTCTCACGGCCCTTCGAATGAAGGGGGAGACGGTAGATGAGATCACGGGTGCTGCCAGGGCAGTGCGGGCACGGGCAATCAAAATGCAACTTACCAACCACATGGTGAATATTGATCGAGACGAAATCAACGTTGAAGATGAAACGATCCTTGACACCTGTGGGACGGGAGGAGATGGAACGAATACCTTTAATGTGTCTACGGCAACTGCCCTTGTTGTGGCAGCAGGGGGGATTAAGGTAGCCAAACACGGGCAGCAAACGGAATCGCACCATTGTGGAAGTGCCAATGTGCTTGAAGCGCTGGGGCTTGAATTGGATATCAACCGAACGGATGCAGAGAGGTGTATCCACGAAGTGGGCATCGGCTTTCTTTATGCACCGTTGTTCTACGGGGCAATGAAATACCCTGCTGGTCCCAGACGGGAGATTGGGATTCGTACCATTTTTAACCTACTCGGACCCCTAACAAACCCGGCAGGAGCCACTGCTCAGATCCTTGGGGTCTACGACTCTGATTTAACCGAAAAAATGGCTCGGGTACTCAAAAGACTAGGTACTAGGGAAGCCTTTGTGGTTTGCGGCGAAGGCACTATTGATGAAATAAGCATTTGTGGCCCTACCAGGGTATCTCATCTCAAGGATGGGGAAATTAGCACCTTTGATATCACTCCAGAGGAGTATGGGTTTGAGAAGGCAAAGCCAGAAGAGATAAGAGGAGGCGATGCAAAAGAGAATGCCCAGATAATTCGAGACATTCTAGAGGGGCAGAGAGGACCAAAGCGAGATATGGTTCTGTTAAACGCAGGAGCCGCATTTGTGGCCGCCGGTTTTGATCTCAATTTAGAGCAAGGAATTGAAAGGGCAATGTATACTATAGATTCCGGTCGCGCCAAGGAAAAGCTTCAATCACTGGTCTCTTTTACCCAGCGGTGTGGCTACTTTGTCCGGGAATAGGAAGGGAAAATCACTTTGGCCTAACCTTAAAAAAACCTCAAACGGGATTCTCGCACTCTAATAGATCGACTATTCTTGGATATTTTGTGAATATTCGCATAAGGGTATTGACAAAGGTTTAAGTATCCGGTAGCTTTAAAGGCCAGAGGGAAAAAGGAAATGATTGTCACACACACTTTTATGAACTTTTATTTTTACTTTAGCGGGAGGACCGGGATGGTTTAGTGTGTGATGACGCAAACAATATCGAAGGAAAAGCGGAGCACACACTCCGCTTTTTTTTTGGATCAAGACAGTGGTCTTTTCATGATTATCGATAGGAGTGTGAGAATGGTAGAAACCTCCCCAGACTACTTTTCGATGCCGGGCAGTGCGATAAAACAAAAACCGCTGGGGCTCAATGAAAGGTTGGGATTGATCGGCCTCATCGACGACGGGATGCGATTAGGCTCCTCCCGGGCTCCACTTATAGCAGATCTCTTTAATGATCTGTGGGATCTTGTCAACAAGACGGTGTCTGGCAGCAAGATTGACTGGCTGAAACCCGAAGATACCCAGAATGGTTTCCAAATATTTGAAATCAATGCCGATACAGGGGAAAACCTCGGTCGGCTTAATATGTTATACCTGAAAAAGCCAATCCCTTGCTATTACCTGGTTTACGTTGAGGTGGCAGCGCCTTTTAGGAGAAAGGGATTGGGGGACCGGATACTTGAATATTTCAGAGATTTCCTGGCTGAAAAATCCGCGGTAGGCATACTGGACAACATCATCCCCGAAGAAGATCCAACTTACAGCATCTATTTCAAGCAGGGTTGGGAACCCGTTGAAGCGCTTATTGGCAGTGGCGTCATAGATAGAGATAATGATTTCATGATTTACGTTCCGCCGAGATTGCAAGGCAAAGAACTTAGAGCACCTATTTTAAAGATGATGTACCACCTGAAAAGGAAGCGTGCTGCCATCGATATGAGGGATAATGAAGTGATGGTCCAAAGAACCATTGCCGAGTTCAAGGATCTTTACATGGCGCTGCTGACCTACTTTGAGACAGAAATACAAAAGGAAAACCCCGCCCCTCTCATGCGCTTTATGTTCACCCGTTTTGTGACCAAATTGATTTCTTTCAGGCGCCGCATAGGAATGCTGCTCGGCTATACAGGCGGCGACTCCCTCGAACAGATTGTGCTGGACCCAAAGATCGCAGCACTCCCGATGAAAACCTACCCTCCTTCCGAGCTGGCGAGCAAGGACCCTTATGTGGCGGGTGACAAAGAATTATGGTCGCGGCTTCCGGATGCGCTGAAAAAGCACCCCGCCCGGTTCATTGAATCGCTGCCCAATTACCGCAGACCGAGTCTTGTGTCTTGGTTGAAGGACAGGGGATTTAGTTTCAGCGATAGGTTGACCATAGGGGATCTTATGGACCTGGGTTTTGATCCCACACGGCTTAAGGAAATCACTATACACAATGAGGCGTTCATTTTCGAACGAATACAGGTGAGAAAGCGAGCGGAGCTTGAGAAACGGAAAGAAATTCTGAAGCGGGTGAAATCAGAGATGCTCGATGTCAGGGCTAGGAGTGCACATTTAAAAGTCAATCTTCCTCTGCTTGTGATCCAGGACAGAGCGAATACCTATGTGTTACGCCGCAAGATAGGCGGTATACATTGGGAAGAAGCCTTGGAACAGCTCCACAGCATTCCTTCTCTAAAGGCTATGAATGCTTCGATAAAAATTGACAGAATGATTTTCAGCACCGTTCGCAGGGTCAATGAAATGATATCGGATCAGTTGGGGCTGAGGGAAGAAACTGTCGCTGATTTGCTGACCTGCTTTGTGTCATGGAATCTCAAAAGCAATCAGCCGAAATTGGTAATCGATTTCACGGGAACATATCTAGAGTCAGTATGGATGGCTTAGGAGAAGGGCTCTGAGAGACACACGTGTCTCTCTGATTTTTTCGGAAAGATGCTTCTATATTATCCGTGCATCTTTCTCCCAAGAGAGGATGACATACATCAAGGAGGAGTCCAAGGTAAGCTACCAATCCAAAGATGAGAAAGAGGAGAAGGTCTTTGATGCCTTAGAGTGGCTGGCCGCCATGTGCTCTCACGTCCCCAATAAGGGAGAGCAAATGGTCAGATACTATGGCTATTAAATGTTTCACGAGGCAAGCGGCAAAAAGAAAATCAGGATGGCCTTATACCTTCCATCCTGGAACCAGGTGGATCATCAAAAGAGTACCGAAAGAACTGGGCAAGGTTAATTCAAAAGATCTATGAGGTTGATCCTCTTATCTGCCCAAAATGTCAGAAGAAAAATAGTTCCGCTTTTTCTGTCAGGGTTCCCATATGTTGTGGTACCTCTTGTGCTTCAAAGAATTCAGTATTCTGCTACTAGTGATAACCCATACAATCCCCTAAATACTTCCCAATAGTGTTAGTAATCTGCACTCCTAAATATTGAGGTTCTTTTTAGTCTTTCTAATAATTCTTTCCAACATTAGCTAATACCGGGCAATTTGTTGAAACCCACCCTTAAATACCCATTCTGGCGATAGATATCAAAGATAAAGCAAATTGGTCGAACAACAAGAGATCGCTTATCCTGGGGCAATCTGGCAATCGTGGCATATACCTGGCATTGTGTTCGATGAGAAAATCCACTCTTACCATCCCCTGCCACATCGCATTCATTTCCTTTTATTTAAATCACGACTGACCCCATTTATTCCTATCTGACCGCTCTTATCACCCCCTGAATTAACTAACCTTTATATAGTAGAGGGAGAGTAATTCGATTTCCCTCATAGGGAATTATCTCATCGTATAATCGTGAGAACATTAAACGATAGGTCTCCCTCAATCACACATATAAGGAGGTTCGTATAATGAACCAACAATCACACGAAACATTTAGTATTTCACAGGTATCTGAAAGGACTGGAGTTACAGAAAACCGTATCAGGGACTGGCACGAGAAAGGATTTCTCCCGGAGGTCCAACAGATCTCTGTGGGTAGTCGCCTGCACCGCAGATTCACTGAGAAAGACATTCAGATGATTGCAACAATCAATGAGTACCAGATACAGGGATTTATTTTGAAAGTGGCTGTAGAGAAGGCAAAAGAGAGAAGGTAGGCTATGAAATTAGTTTCAAGGAGGATTAAGGCATAATGGAATTTGTAAGAGGCTATACAAAAATAGACAATTCCTGGTGGAGTGAAGGAGGACCCTTCACCAGACTCACCCCTGACGAACAGACTATTCTGTTGTATCTGGCAACGATTACGATCAGAACTGGTCCCCTCTATGATACATGCGGTCTTCTCTATGCACACGCACGAACCGATACCATTGAGAAGAGATGCAATATCAAAAATTTCAGACGGTGGAAAGCCATGGAAGGTCTGGAAAAAAAAGGCTTTGTCATTACTATCCGTAAAAGAGGAACGTATAATCTATACCTATTGGGGATGGTGGATGCATCGTACAGGAAGATCAGAGATCAAAGCGGCTATGATGAGGTTAAAATGATGAAAGAGGATGTGCTCTTTGCTGATTCAAGATATATTGCGGAGTTTGGCAAGATACCTGCTGATATCATCGCGTATATCAAAGACCATTATAAGGACAGTACGATGATACGAAAAAGGAACGTAGA
>Ga0315533_1002204_pt1 | contig 13848 bp, 2 predicted proteins | sample SalMarSW160130MG_FD_203081 | JGI IMG/M metagenome (GOLD analysis project Ga0315533, IMG submission 203081) | Salt marsh sediment microbial communities from the Plum Island Ecosystem LTER, Massachusetts, United States - Salt Marsh Sediment SW1601-30 ...
ATGGAGTAGCTACTGTGACGGTCAGTTTAAGTGATGATGGAGGGACAGCCAATGGTGGGGATGATACAAGTGATGATCAGACTTTTACCATTACGGTTATAGCGGTTAATGATACCCCGGGCTTTACCAAAGGAGCGGATGAGACCGTTCTGGAGGATGCAGGAGTGCGGACAGTAACAGGTTGGGCAACAGCTATCAGTGCAGGACCGGCAAATGAGGCAGGACAAACCCTTACGTTCAATGTAACCAATAATAATAATGCTCTTTTCTCTGTGCAACCGGCGATATCAGCAATTGGACCATTGACTTATACACCTGCAGCTAATATAAATGGAGTTGCAACTGTGACGGTAATCCTTAGTGATGATGGCGGTACGGCATATGGTGGAGATAATCAGAGTGATGGTCAGACCTTTATTATTACTGTTACAGCAGTCAATGATGCACCTCTCTTCACGAAAGGATCGGATCAGACAGTATTGGAGGATGCCGGGCCTCAGACGATAATTAACTGGGCAACAGATATCAGTGCAGGACCGGCGGATGAAGCAGGACAAATCCTTACATTTGATGTAACCAATTACAATAGCGTCCTGTTCTCTGTACAACCTGCAATCTCACCCGAAGGAACTTTAACATATACGCCTGCAGCGAATGCAAATGGTGTTGCAACAATATCAGTAATCTTGAGAGATGATGGAGGCACAGCTAACGGAGGAATTGACCATAGCGAGGCTCAGACTTTTACAATTACAATTAGTCCTGTAGACGACATTCCTGTAGCAAATGATGATGAATTTACAACTTTGGAAGATACTCCATTGAACGGGAATACATCAACTAACGACACCCCAGGCGATGGAATAAATAACTATACTCTGGTAGGGCTTAACGGCGGCGCTGCCATCGGTACTGTTACAATGGAGTCTGACGGAACTTTTACTTATTCGCCCGATCCCGACTTATACGGTACAGATGTCTTTTATTACCAGGTATGTGATGAGGATGCTGTACCTGATTGTGCACAGGCAGAAGTTACTGTAATAATCGAGCCGGTAAACGATCCACCTGTTGCAAACTATGTTACTGTACTTGGACCATTTGCCGTAGGGAATACACTTACGGGGAGTTATATCTATACAGATGCAGAGGGAGATGCAGAGGGGATTTCTATATACCGGTGGTACCGGTCGGACGATGCAACAGGGACCAATCAGACAATTATTGCAGGTGCGACCGGCATTAATTATGTACTAACCCTGGCTGATGACGGAAAATATATCAGTTTTGAAGTGATACCGGTTGCCGGCAGTGGTAATAGTCCGGGACTGGCAGCCATGAGCATAAGACAACCTGTGACAACTCTGCCTTCCGGATGGGTAATAAATCCGGCTGACTTTGCATATAACGGTCAGGTAACAGCTAAAGTATTTATTGAAGGTACTGCAGTTGAATCAGGTTTTCTGGCAGCATTTGTGGGTGACGAATGCAGAGGCATTGTTGAGGCAACTTATTCCTCACAGTATGACTACTTTATATTTGAACTAACGTGTTACAGCAACAGCCTGTCCGGAGAAATATTGACATTCAAATATTATGATCCTGTTGAGGATATGATATATGAAATGGACAGATCAGTTGATTTTGTGTCAGCTATGACTGTCGGCAATGCCGAAACACCAATAATAATGAATAATGGTGTTGACTTTAATATTACTATCCCGACAGGATGGAGCTGGTTCTCCGTAAACACACTCCTTGATAACATGAGCCTGGGATTCATCCTGCCCTCATGTGCAACGCAGGGAGATTATATTAAGAATCAGGTAAGCTCTGCTACCTATTATAGCGGGTATGGATGGTATGGTGCACTTACTGAAATTGATCCTGCTGAACTTTATAAAATCAAAGCTCAGAGTATCTGTGGTATAGACTTCTGTGGAAAACCTGTTGATGTAAGTGTAACACCAATTGAACTGGTCTCAGGCTGGAACTGGATTGGTTATTTACCACAGAATCCTATGCCAATTGATGATGCCCTGTCATCGCTCTCTTTAGTACAATTGGACTATATAAAGAATCAGATAAATTCAGCAACTTATTATGAGGGTTATGGCTGGTACGGTGCCCTGGAGAACTTGTCCCCGGCTGAAGGATATATGATGAAATTAACTAATCCCGGTACTCTTGTGTATCCGGATGTATCAGGTAAGAAGAGCATACAGATTTTACCGGAGAAATATGAGCCTTCCTTCAATCCTGCTGACTTTGAGTTTAATGGATCGGTTACCGCCAGAGTTTTAAAGGATGGAGACCAGGCGGGTTCTGAAAATGATCTGTTGTATGCTTTTGTGAATGATGAGATTCGCGGTGTCATCGGAGGTATTTATTTTGGCCCGCAGGATGCTTATCTCTATCCTTTAATGATTCATAGTAATTTAAGCGAGGGAGAGATTATTGAGTTCAGATATTATGATGCCGGACATGATAAATATTATCAGTGCAAAGAGACAATTGTCTTCAGAAAAGATATGATTGTTGCAGATGCAATAAAATCATTTGAACTTAATATTAATACCAGCCAGGTTGAAACTAAGCAGGATATTAGTGATGAACCTGGACTACACATATACCCAAATCCATTCGATGAGAATCTGAACATTGAATACAGCATTATTGAAACAACACCTGTCCGGTTAACTATTTTTGATATTTATGGCAAGCCAATCCTGCAACTGGTGGATCAGGTTCAGGAACCCGGACATTATTCAGTCCAATGGGATTCATATCTGCAATCAAGCGGAACATATATAATTAAGCTTGAAGCCGGATATAAACAGAAAATTCAGAAAGCTATGCTTATCAGATAAAAATTATATTGTTTGAAATTTATAAGAATAATAAAATGAAATATTTCAGCAGAATTGCGTTGGTATTATCCATTGCTTTATCCTCATATAATGTGGTGGGTCAACATGGATGGACAGTTAATCCGGCTGATTACAGCTATAACGGCCAAATCAATGCATTGATTTACCTTGGTCCGGTTGAAGTTACTACAGGAACACTGGGCGCATTCGTGGACGGAACATGTCGGGGATATATAGACGGAACCCTCTTTCCACCCACAGGAAAAGTTACATTCAATCTAATATGCTATAGTAATTTGGCGGCAGGGGAAATATTGACTTTCCGGTATTATGATCCCTCAGATGGATCAAAATATAATATTAATGAAACCATCGAATTTGTCGCTGATATGATTGTGGCGGATGATTTAACACCTTTTGAATTTAACATAGACCTCTTAAATGCAACTCCGACAGCTACTCCGGGAACAATCTGTATCGGAGAAAGTGTACAACTGGATGCAGGTGCAAGTGGAGGATCAGGTTCTTATACTTATAGTTGGACATCGGATCCTGAGGGATTTACATCAACTCTTGCCAGTCCGACAGCAATTCCTTCGGTTAATACGACTTATTATGTAGCTGTGAATGATGGTTATTCTACTGTTAATGCTCAAGTCTCGGTTACCGTGAATGCATTACCGGTTGTGGATGCAGGTTCGGATATTAGTATTCCAAACGGAACAAGTACTACACTTGATGCAACAGTCACAGGCACAGGCCCGTTTACTTTTAGCTGGGATCCACCCTCACTGCTTGTAAATGCTTCAGTAGAAGATCCGACTACTGTAAACTTATCAACTACGACACTCTTTACTCTTACGGCAACCTCAACAACAACAGGATGTTCAAATTCGGATGCAGTAACAGTAACTATAACAGGAGGTTCGTTAAGTGCAGCTCCGACAGCTACTCCGGGAACAGTTTGCGCCGGAGCAATTGTACAACTGTATGCGGGGGCAAGTGGTGGCTCAGGTACTTATACCTATACATGGACTTCTACTCCGACAGGATTTACATCATCTCTGGCAAATCCAACTGCAAATCCTACGGTTAGCACGACATATAATGTTGCTGTGAATGATGGTTATTCTACTGTTAATGCGCAAGTATCAGTAACAGTAAATGCATTACCGGCGACACCGACTATTACAGCCTCAGGCCCAACGACCTTCTGTGTTGGAGGCAGTGTAACATTAACCTCAAGTTCAGGTACGAGTTATCTCTGGTCAACGGGAGAGACAACACAAAGTATAAATGTAACAACATCAGATAGCTACACTGTAAGAGTAACGGATGCTAATGGATGTCAGAGTTTGCCATCAGCAGCGACAGTAGTCACGGTTAATGCGTTACCTGAAACACCGACCATAACTGCTTCAGGACCAACAACCTTTTGTTCAGGAGGGAGTGTAACATTAACCTCAAGTAGTGGTACCATTTATTTATGGTCAACGGGAGAGACGACACAAAGCATAAATGTAACGACATCAGGAAGTTATACTGTTCGGGTAACAGATTCAAATGGATGTCAGAGTTTACCTTCATCGGCAACTGTAGTAACCGTAAATGCATTACCGGTTGTGGATGCAGGTTCGAATATTAGTATTCCAAACGGAACAAGTACTACACTTAATGGAACAGTCACAGGGACAGGTCCGTTTACATATGAGTGGGAACCACCCTCCCTGCTAGTAGATGCTTCAGTAGAAGATCCGACAACTTTAAACTTATCAGCTACGACAGTCTTTACTCTAACGGCAACTTCAACAATAACAGGATGTTCAAATGCGGATGCAGTAACAGTAACTATAACCGGAGGTGCGTTAAGTGCAACTCCGACAGCTACACCGGGAACAATCTGTGTCGGAGCAAGTGTACAACTGGATGCAGGTGCAAGTGGAGGATCAGGTTCTTATACTTATAGTTGGACCTCGGTTCCTGCAGGATTTACATCATCTCTGGCAAATCCAACTGCTAATCCTACGGTTAACACAACATATCAAGTTGCTGTTAATGATGGTTATTCTACTGTTAATTCACAGGTCTCAGTAACAGTAAATGCATTACCAGCGACACCGACCATTACAGCCTCAGGCCCGACGACCTTCTGTGCCGGAGGCAGTGTAACATTAACCTCAAGCTCAGGTACTAGTTATCTTTGGTCAACGGGAGCTACAACACAGAGTATAAATGTAACGACATCAGGTAGTTATACTGTACAGGTAACCAATGCAAGCGGATGTCAGAGTTTGCCATCAGCAGCGACAGTAGTCACGGTTAATGCGTTACCTGCAACACCAACCATAACAGCATCAGGACCGACAACTTTCTGTGCGGGAGGCAGTGTTACATTGACCTCTAGTGCAGGTACGAGTTATTTATGGTCAACAGGAGCGACGACACAAAGCATAAATGTAACGACATCAGGAAGTTATACTGTCCGGGTAACAGATTCAAATGGATGTCAGAGTTTGCCTTCATCGGCAACTGTAGTAACCGTAAATGCATTACCGGTAGTAAATGCAGGAACAGATGTATCTATTCCAAACGGAACAAATACTACACTTGATGGAACGGTCACAGGCACAGGGCCGTTTACATATGAGTGGGAACCGTCCTCCCTGCTTGTAAATCCTTCAGAAGAAGATCCGACAACTGTAAACTTATCAGCTACGACAGTCTTTACTCTCACGGCAACCTCCTCAACGACAGGATGTTCAAATTCGGATGCAGTAACAGTAACTATAACTGGAGGTGGGTTAAGTTCAACTCCGACAGCTACACCGGGAACAATCTGTGTCGGAGCAACTGTACAACTGGATGCGGGGGCAAGTGGAGGTTCAGGTACTTATACTTATAGTTGGACATCGGTTCCTTCGGGATTTACATCAAATCTTGCTAAACCGACAGCCAATCCTGTGGTTACTACAACTTATTATGTAGCTGTTAATGATGGTTATTCTACTGTTAATTCACAGGTCTCAGTAACAGTAAATGCATTACCTGCAACACCGACCATTACAGCCTCAGGCCCGACGACCTTCTGTGTCGGAGGCAGTGTAACATTAACCTCTAGTGCAAGTACGAGTTATTTATGGTCAACAGGAGCGACAACCCGGAGCATAAACGTTACGACATCAGGTAGCTACACTGTAAGAGTAACGGATGCTAACGGATGTCAGAGTTTGCCATCAGCAGCGACAGTAGTCACGGTTAATGCGTTACCTGCAGCACCAACCATAACAGCATCCGGACCGACAACTTTCTGTGCAGGGGGCAGCGTTACGTTAACCTCAAGTAATGGTACGATATATTTATGGTCAACAGGAGCTACGACACAAAGCATAAACGTTACAACATCAGGTAGTTATACTGTAAGAGTAACGGATATTAACGGATGTCAGAGTTTGCCGTCTGCAGCTACTGTTGTAACTGTAAATGCTTTACCTGCAGCACCAACCATTACAGCATCAGGGCCAACTACTTTCTGCGATGGAGGGAGTGTAACATTAACCTCGAGTACAGGTACGAGTTATTTATGGTCAACAGGAGCGACAACACGGAGCATAAACGTTACGACATCAGGTAGCTACACTGTAAGAGTGACGAATACTAACGGATGTCAGAGTTTGCCGTCTGCAGCTACTGTTGTAACTGTAAATGCTTTACCTGCAGCACCAACCATAACAGCATCCGGACCGACAACTTTCTGTGCAGGAGGCAGCGTTACGTTAACCTCAAGTACCAGTACAAGTTATTTATGGTCAACAGGAGCCACAACACGAAGCATAAACGTTACGACATCAGGGAGCTACACTGTAAGAGTAACCGACTCTAACGGATGTCAGAGTTTGCCGTCTGCAGCTACTGTTGTAACTGTAAATGCTTTACCTGCAGCACCAACCATTACAGCATCAGGGCCAACTACTTTCTGCGATGGAGAGAGTGTTACATTAACCTCGAGTACAGGTACCGGTTATTTATGGTCAACAGGAGCAACAACACAAAGTATAAATGTCACTGAGGGAGGAAGTTATTCGGTAAGAATAACAGATTCGAACGGATGTCAGAGCGCACCTTCCGCCTCCACTACAGTAACGATTCGTCCTTTACCCTCAGCACCTTCAATTGGTACCATTACACCACCAACATGCACTTCTTCAACAGGGAGTGTCATTTTGAACGGATTGCCTTCATCGGGTACATGGATAATAAACGGCACCCCGGGTGGGATAACAAAAACAGGAACAGGTACAAGTACAACTATTTCAAACCTCGTAGCAAACACCTATACTTTCACGGTAACAAATGCTGACGGTTGTACTTCATTACCATCCGCCAGCGTAGTGATTCCTGCACAACCGCCTACACCTGCACCACCAATCGTAGGTACAATTACTCCACCAACCTGCACTGTTACCACAGGAAGTGTTGTTCTGAGCGGTCTGCCATCAACCGGTACCTGGACACTGACACGTTACCCGGGTGGGGCAACAACAACAGGCACAGGAACAAGCACAACTATCTCAGGTCTTGCAAGCGGTACATATAACTATACCGTTACAAACAGTTACGGATGTGTCTCCCTGCCATCTTCAAACGTGGTAATACCTGCACAACCACCCACTCCGTCTGCTCCTCTTATTGGCACAATTACCCAGCCAACATGTGACGTGGCAACAGGAAGTGTCGTTCTTACGGGATTACCATCGGGAGCATGGACAATAACACGTTCACCGGGCGATATAATAACAACAGGAAGCGGAAACAGTACAATTATTTCCGGCCTCGGAACGGGAACATATACTTTTACTGTGACTAACTCTGACGGCTGCATATCACTACCATCAGCCAGTGTGGTCATGAATGCACAACCTGTAACACCAGGTGCTCCCGTTGTGGGAACCATTACCCAGCCTACATGTGTTCTTGCTACAGGCAGTGTGGTACTGACCGGATTGCCATCCACAGGTACATGGATATTAACACGCAGCCCGGGTGGAGCAACAACAGAAGGAAGCGGAACAAGCACAACCGTTACAGGTCTTGCTACCGGCACATATACCTTTACGGTAACCAGTGCAGCCGGTTGCACGTCACCATCATCTGCCAATGTGGTCATCAATTCGCAACCACCAACACCTGCAAGTCCCTCACAGACTATCGATTGCTCCCTCGGAGCCGGCAATGCAATAGTAACAGTAACAAGCCCGACAGGAGCAGGATATCAATACAGGCTTGATGCCGGAACATATCAGACTGCCACATCTTTTGCCGGTGTAGATAACGGAAGTCATACTGTTACTGTAAGAAATTCCTATGGATGTACAACCACAGGACCTGTCTTTTCAGTGTCGTGCGATTGTGCTAATCCTCCAACGGTTACATTAAGCAGCAACGGAGGCAGTACATGTGGAACTACATCAGTAACAGTAAGCGGTAATGTCTTCGGAGGCAGTGCAACAAGCGTAACCTTAACAGAGAATGGCGCCGGCACTTTGATTCCGGCTTCAACAAGCACAACACCGTTTGCCTTTTTGTACACTCCTGTAGCAGCAGACGTCGGGAAAACAGTGATAATAACAGTAACTACCAATAATCCACTTGGTACCCCATGCACGGAAGCATCAGCTACTTATACTTTGACAGTGAATACAATACCGGCAGCACCAACCGTCGGTACAAGAACTCATCCGACATGTACGGTGCCAACAGGCAGTGTGGTACTGACCGGATTGCCATCCACAGGTACATGGATATTAACACGCAGCCCGGGTGGAGCAACAACAGAAGGAAGCGGAACAAGCACAACCGTTACAGGTCTTACTACCGGCACATATACCTTTACGGTAACCAGTGCAGCCGGTTGCACGTCACCATCATCAGCTAATGTGGTTATCAATGCACAACCACCAACACCTGAAGCACCGGTGATAGGAACAATAACTCATCCGACATGCGCTGTGTCAACCGGAAGTGTTGTATTGAGCGGTTTGCCTTCAACAGGCACCTGGACAGTAATCCGTACTCCGGGTGGGGTGACCAGGACAGGTTCCGGAACCACGGTTACAATTACGACAATTCCGGCAGGTACATACACCTTTACCGTAACCAATTCATACGGATGCATATCACCACCATCCGCTGAAGCTGTAATTAATGCACAGCCGCCAACACCGGCAGCTCCTTCGGTAGGCACAATAACGCCGCCCACATGCTCGGTTTCAACTGGAAGCGTGGTCCTTTTAGGCCTCCCCTCAACAGGCTCATGGACACTGACTCAATACCCCGGTACAGTGACAACAACAGGTACAGGAACAAGTAAAACTGTGTCAGGGCTTGCTACCGGTACATACAATTTTACAGTCACCAATGAATACGGTTGTATATCACTGGCTTCGGCAAATATTGTAATACCGGCTCAACCGCCAACACCCGCAGCTCCCGGGATCGGGACCATAACCCAGCCAACATATGCTGTTCCTACCGGAAGTGTCGTCCTTACCGGATTACCATCAGGAGCATGGACAATAACACGTTCACCGGGCGATGTAACAACAACAGGAAGCGGGATAAACAGGATAATAACAGGTTTACCGGCGGGAGTCTTCACCTTTACGGTGACCAACTCCTATGAGTGCACTTCCGAGTCTTCAGCCGAAGTGATAATATCAACACCGGGTCCACCGACATTGGTAATCAACGATCCGGCACCTGTTTGTTCACCGTCAACGGTGGATCTTACCGCTGCTGAAATAACTGAAGGATCCACACCAGGTTTGACTTACACTTACTGGACAGATGCCGATGCCACAATACCTTATGAGAATCCTGAATCTGCCACAACAGGGACTTATTATATCAAAGCGACAACAGTATCAGGATTTTTCGATATCAAACCTGTAATCGTAAGAATCGATCAGATGCCGTTTGCCAATGCAGGTGATGACCAGGTTCTGGATTATCTGTTTGAAACATCTCTCGATGCAGAACTTGGTGAAAATGAAACCGGTATCTGGTCACTGGTTTCTGGTTCCGGTGATTTTTATGATGAAACAGATCCAAAGACCACTATCAATGACCTGTCGTTGGGAGAAAATATAATATTATGGACCGTTTCTAATGGAGTCTGTCCCGCCTCACTGGACTACATTACAATTACTGTCCGCAACCTGGTAATACCTACTCTGATCACTCCGAATATGGATGGAAAGAATGATTATTTCATTCTGAGAGGTATTGAATCACTCGGGAAAACAGAAATTGTAATATTCGACAGGAGAGGAGCACAGGTTTATAAAAACGAAAATTATAACAACGACTGGGACGGAATTGATTATAATGGTAATCCTCTTCCGGAAGATACTTACTTCTATGTTCTGAAATCACAAAACGGGAAGTCGTTGAGTGGGTATATTGTGATAAGAAGATGAAACTGGCGTCGGGCTACAGGCTACAGGCTACAGGCTGAAGGAAAATCTCTGGAACCTGTTGCCCGTAGCCCGATGCCCGTAGCCCATTACAAATAGAATAGATAATCCTTTAGAAAATAACTATATAATGAAGAAATTAATCAAGTCAATATTACTACTGCTGATTCCCCTCAGCCTGTCAGGCCAGCTGACACCTGTCACAAACCAGTATATCCTTAATCCCCTGACAATCAATCCTGCTTATGCCGGTAACAGGGGAGCATTGAATATTGCAGCCTTCTACCGGAGACAATGGGTGGGAATATCAGGTTCTCCTGAAACCATGACTCTGGCTTTTGATGCGCCGTTGCTCGATGGAAAACTCGGCCTGGGTCTTATCATTACCAACGATAAGATCGGAGTTACCAAAGAGACACAGTTCAGTTCCAACTACTCATATAAAATAAGTATGGGTGGCGGTATACTTTCACTCGGACTAGGTGCAGGAATAATTACCACTAACACCGCCTGGTCCGACCTTGTGGTTCTCGATCCGGGGGATGATTATTACCTGATTGATTCACGTGTTTTTATCGTTCCTGATTTCAGCTTTGGAGCTTATTACTCCAATCGGAACTATTTTGCAGGGTTTTCAATACCCAGATTACTGGGTTACAGGTTTGATTTTGATAAGAATAAATATACCCTTAAGGTCAATCCGGGTCAGTACTACTATTTATTCAATACAGGTTATGTATTTAGTCTGGCACAGAAAGCTAAGTTCTTCCCTTCGGCTTTGGTTACTTATTCCCCCGGAGATAAGGTTTTATACGATATAAATGCTCATCTTAATCTCTTCGACAGGTTATGGTTTGGAGCCTCCTACCGCAGTGACAGATCTGTGGCAGGATTGTTGCAGTTTGCTGTAAATAGCCAGTTAAGGGTTGCCTATACGTACGATTTTGATTTTGGTAAGCTTGGCAGGTATTCCAATGGTTCTCATGAAGTGATGCTCAGGTATGAATTCAGGTACAGGGTGGATGTGGTGAATCCGTTGATTTTTTGATCATCCATTTTACCCCCCACCCCCCCCAAGGGGGGGCTTTACCCACCAACCCCCCCAAGGGGGGGCTTTACCCCCCAACCCCCCAAGGGGGGGCTGTTACCAACCTGACCTTCTGCTGCGAGGTATACCCCCCAAGGGGGGGCTGTTAACACGCTAACCTTCTGCTGAGAGTTACACCCCCCGACCCCCCCAAGGGGGGGGCTGTTACCAACCTGACCTTCTGCTGAGAGTTACACCCCCCAACCCCCCCAAGGGGGGGCTGTTACCTGCAATGTAAAACTACCCTTTGGGAGGCTAATAGAAACCAGGAATATCCCCCCCTCAGGGGGGGCAGGGGGGGGGTGAAGCGAAAAGCAGGGATAAACTAAAAATAAGAGGATGAAAATTAGCAAAACTATAATAACTTTAAAATCATATAACTCCAGGCACTCTAAGCACTCCGAATTCCAGGCATATTGTACTATGAAGTCAAAACTGATACTAAGCCTCCTCCTGACCCTCGTCCTGCCACAACTTACTGTAGGGCAGCAGGAGACCTATACAGTTAAATTAGCCCCCTTCAGCTCGGATAAATATGATGAATTCTGCCCTGTTTTATATAATAATGGCATAGTCTTTTGCACTAATCGTAAATCCGGTTCATTTGTCGATTATTCCTCTTCACAGGGTAATACTACGTTTAATATCAATTTCATTGATACTACCAAAAAAGTGAGATGGCGGAAAGCCGGAATCTTTTCACGAAGCCTTAAAACACCTTCTAACGATGGTCCTGTTACTTTTAACAGCAATGGTGATACTATTTACTACTGCAGGAATCTGAAAATTGAAGGAAAATTAAAGAATCTTTCTACAACAAGAAATAAGCTGGGTATTTTCAGTGCCGTTAAGGAAGACGGGAAATGGATTAATATCCGCGAATTAAGGTTTAATAACGAATGGTACAATATCTCAACGCCATGGCTTTCTCCCGATAGCAAAAGGCTTTATTTTGCTTCCGATAAACCAGAAGGATATGGCGGATCTGATCTGTATTATTGCGAGTGGAAAGGCGATTACTGGGCCGAACCGGAGAATCTGGGTCCGGTCATTAATACCACGGGTAATGAAGCCTATCCTTTTGTTAATCCTGCAGGTGAACTTTTCTTTGCTTCCGACGGCCATCCGGGTTTTGGCGGGAAGGATATTTTCTTTTCAAGGATGAAAGATAATAACTGGCTGCCGCCTGTCCGGCTCGATCCTCCGGTTAACTCACAATATGATGATTTCGGGTTAATTACCGACTCTCTTATAAGCGAAGGATACTTTTCTTCGAACAGGGATAAAACAGTAGATATTTACCAGTTTAAAACAAGATTTCCGCAGATATTTTACACTGACATTCAGAGAGAAAATCAGTATTGTTTCAGGTTTAGCGACAGCGGGGCCATTGTAGTTGATACATTGTACCTGCAATATATATGGGATTTCGGAGACGGCAAAAAGGCTTCCGGAGCAGTTGTGTACCATTGTTTTTCGGGTCCGGGAAACTATAATGTTAAGCTTGACCTTATTGACAGGGCAACCGGGAATCTGTTTTTTTCAAAACTTTCATACAGTCTCGACTTAAGGGATTTTGAGCAGCCCTATATTAATTCTCCTGATGCAGTCGTTACAGGAGATACTGTTGATTTTGACGGACTTAAATCATTCCTTCCCGAATATGAAATCTTAGGCTATTCATGGGACTTTGGTGATGGGAGCAGGATGCAGGGAGAAAGCGTTAAATATGCTTTTAATAAGAGTGGAGAATTTGATGTTAACCTGGGAGTAACATTAAAGTCTCTCTCAACCGGTATTATTCATAACACAGGTGTTTCAAAGAAAATAATAGTTTTTAATAATCATCAGGAACGAACCTCTTATCTGTCTAATAGGGCTTCCGTAAAAACTCCGTTACCTGATATTAGAAAATATGGCAATGCCATCATAACAACAGGATACTCAGCCGAGGCAGAATTTAAACAGGATGCATTGTTCCGTATCGAATTATTATCATCCGTAAACCAGATTGGTGTCAGCAGCAGTGTTTTCCGGAATCTCCCGGTGAAATATGTCGTAAAGGAAGAATTTGAACCTGATGCCGGCATCTATAGCTACATAATAGCAGATCAGCAGATGAACCTGATGGCAACATACCCTGCATTCAGGGAAATAACAGGTTCAGGTTTTAAGGAGGTCGGGATCAAATTGAATATTGTTAAAGATCCTGTTGAAAAGGAGCTTCATGACATCAAAAAGAATTACGGTATCCTGGCTGATACATATTTTGACAGTTATGGCAGGCTCAGAGCCAATGCATACCTCCTGCTCGATCAGATAGTAATCCTGATGAACCGGAATCCGGAAATAAGGCTTGAAGTCGGAGTACATACGGATAATACCGGTTCGGTAGCAAGTAATCTCACACTTTCGCAAA
>Ga0315533_1002206_pt1 | contig 13845 bp, 11 predicted proteins | sample SalMarSW160130MG_FD_203081 | JGI IMG/M metagenome (GOLD analysis project Ga0315533, IMG submission 203081) | Salt marsh sediment microbial communities from the Plum Island Ecosystem LTER, Massachusetts, United States - Salt Marsh Sediment SW1601-30 ...
AGAAATCAACAAAATCCGTCCATGTCTTGTAGTTTCTCCAAATGAGATTAATAAATTTCTAAATACTGTTGTTATTGTTCCTATGACAAGTACAATAAAGCCATATCCAACACGGCTTGATTGTCATTTTAAAGCTAAAAACGGTCAGTTAGTTGTTGATCAGATTAGAAGTATTGATAAAAGCAGATTGATTGAAAAATTAGGCACATTGGATGTAAATACGTGTAAAAATGTTAGTGCATTAATAATAGAAACTTTTAAATATCAATAAGCGCACCAGATTTTTAACCAATCTCTAAATGTGAAAGAAAACAAAATTAGTGACATATGAAAAAGATTAGTGAAAACGGATATTCATTAGAAGATCTTTTGAAAAATGTAACTGATGAAAACATTCATTCCGAAATTTCAACAATGAATGAGGATGAAATCTTTGGTTCAATAATTACAGCGAAAAATACAATGGATAACAAACAATTACGAAAAAGGTTGGAAAAAAAGCTAATTGAAGAAAACGCTTTTTGGTCTTATGATAAATCCAGTATCGTAATAATACCTGATGATGTTCTTATTGAAAAGGTTTTATTACATCTCGATATTGAAGATGTCCAGTCCCTTTTTTTAATTTTCCCTAAAAAGGAAATTAAAAAAGTATGGCAAGAAATAGTCTTGCCACGTGAGCCACTATATCATAATTTAAACAGACTCTATGCTTTCCTTTTTTTCAATATTGAGCATCCTGACAGGTATATACGTTATTATAAAAATAAACACATTAAATCTATCGTATGAAAGGATTAATGGAAAAAACTGAAAAAATATTTGGAGAAATATCTAAATTGAGCTGCATAAAAGACTATACCCTTATTGGAGGTACTGCCATTTCATTACAGATAGGAAAACGATTAAGCAAGGACCTGGACTTTTGCAAATGGTCGACAAATCTTAAAAACGATAACCCAGCCGTTGACTGGCCACAAATACAAAAACAGCTTGAAACTATCGGTAAAATTGATAAAGTTGATGTTCTCGGCTTTGACCAGGTTGATTTTTTTGTAAATGAAGTTAAAATAACTTTCCTAACCTTACCAAAAAGACTGAGCCCGGTAAATAACCTTGTCCCCATATTAAACAATATAAAAGCAGCAGATCTGGCTTCACTTGGAGTAATGAAGGTTGAATTAACTTTAAGCAGAAGGGAGTTCAGGGATTATTACGATATTTATTCTCTGTTAAAGGAAGGCCAGTCATTAAAGGCAATGGTTAATGGGGCTTCTATATATTCAAATCGCACTTTAAAAACAAGGAACGCCCTTAGTTTCCTGGCAAATGGCAGTAATTATAAAAGAGAAAAAGAATTTGACCTTTTAAAACCTGTTTATGACATAACCAATAAAACAATCGAAGATTTGGTAAAATCAATAATAAAAAAAGAGTATCCATTAATTATTTCTTAAGGATTCAATTATTCGGGGAATCAATAGTCAATGGATGACTGGAAACAATTAATCTCATATTTATAATAAAATCTAAAAAATTAAAGAATGATTCCAGCTTATCTTCCGAGGAACTAGCAACTGGAAGAAAGGGTACTACAAAGAAACCGAAACCATGCCCGGTCCCTGAGGAAGATTCAGAGGAGATAAAATATAACACCAGACAGCAGTAAATACAAAAATTAAAGCCAGTAGAAACAAAATCCAACGTTGTACAGATTTGTTTCCGAAGTAAAGTTAAATGACCCCGCTGAAGGCGGGGTTTTTTGTTTTGCCGAAGACGCTTTGAAAGCTTGCTTTCATAAGCGGCTGTGGTGTGGTGAAGCTCCAATCTACATGAGAATAACGGTAGATGGTAAACGCGCCGTGAGTTCCCTGCCTGCCTGAAAGAACTCCTCATAGGTTATTCCAAGAAACGACCATTCATGACCTGGGAGGAGGAAGGTTTTATATTTCGAAATATTGGTTTGAAAATGTTCGTTCCCGGGGCTTGGTCTGGGAATCAGCCCTTCGTTTTTCTTTCACTGTATATCATAGAGAAACTATTGCATCATAGTCCTGAATTGTCATTTAAATTTTACCGCCAAGCCGAAATTGACTTTGTTATTAACAGGTTGACTAAAGAAACGACCGGGAAGTAAAGGCTGATTGTAGAATTTACCGTAATAATACTCGCCAAAAAATCCAAGGTGTTTAAACAAATAGACTGTTGCCCCGGCACCAAGACAATGTTCTTCATAGCTTTTTGAGGATTTTATTGTGATACCTCCAAGCTTTCCGGTAATATACAGATCAAACCTTAAATCATCCTTTTTAATTAAATACGGGAGCAGTTGAAAATTGCAGTTGACACCATAAATGAATGCACCTGTTTGATACCCCCCCCATCCCGTTGGTGATATTTGTTCCCACATCTGAATCCTTGAGTATCCTCCATAAATTCCTGCTTCAATATTATTAAAAATTCCATAGTTCAGTTCAAGGTTATATCTTTTGTTTCTGTATGGATCAAACTTCGCCCCTCTGCCCGATGAGATTGAATAACCTGCTTTAATATTCCAGCGATCCTTAATGTTTGAACCATTTGAGTCGATTGAAGATGCACTCTTTGATTCATTTAATTTTTGAAGGGCGATCGCTTTCTCTGATACCTTCCGGGCTTTCCTTGCTTCGGGATCAAAATATACTTTATATGAGACTGATGGCATAACAGGAAATAAACTCAACTGGTAAAGTGATAATGGTTTGAAGTCATGATTCCATTGAGGGTTGTAAAGATCCACAGATTTATCAGTATTGTAATAGTAGAAAACAGGGTTGTGCCTGTTATAAAGGTTGTATATGGAAAAATTCCAATCAACTTTATTGTATCTCCGATTATAATGAGACCAGGTTAATCCGATATCCAGCCTGTGATAATCTTTCATCCTGGCACCATTCCTTTCACCATATATCAATCCCTCGTAATAGAAATCATCACCATTCAAATCATTTGTAACTGATGGGATATACTGTCTGCCGATTGCTTCAGTATATGGCAAACCGGACTGATAAACCCAAACAATATTAAGGTTGAGATTATTTCTAATCTTGCGATTCAGGTTAACAGAGAGATTATTGGGACGGTTATAATCAAACAGATATTGCTTTCCGCCATTTATATTCGGGAATTGCCGGGTTGTCAATGAATGAACATAACCGATGAATCCTGTCCAGTTTCCGGAATTCTTTTTGACCAGGAACTCAATGCCCATTGATCTTCCTTTCCCCCCTGTTTCGACCTTTGAAATCCAGTTCTCATCACCCATCAGGCTGGTGTATCCGTCTTTGTAAGTGGAGAGATTGTACATATCTTTATAATAGAGGCTAAGTTCAGAAGAGAACTTTCCACTCATGAACGAACCATTCCATCCTATAGTCATCTGGTCAGATTTAGCAGGAGGTATCTTTTTGCCAGATGGTATCCAGACTTCATTATTCCATATGCTCCCGGTAGTGAATACAAGATGTGAATACTGTGAAACCTTCATGTAGCTGAAGTTGATGGAATGATTTTCAGAAAATTGCAGGTCTGCATTCAGTCTTGGCTCAAAAGAAAGATCTGAAAATCCCCTGGTCAGATGATTACTGATCCTGAAACCAGGGGTAATTGACCATTTATCTTTGAGAATGATTTTGTTGTCAGCATAGATGGCGGATTCGAATGAATTAACAGGCTTTGTCTGATTCTGAACTGCCTGAGTTGAAACGTATGTTTCATTTGGAATCAAAGAGAGATAGGAACATTGAATTCCAAAATCTGCAAACCAGCTTTCAGATGCGGTATATTTTATGGCTGACCTGAAAGACAGATCTCTGACTGAAGATTTGTAACTTCCCTTATACGTTGTCGAAGTTTCCTGGTCCTGTAAAGTGTACTTCATGAACTCCTTTAACCTGTATCGGGTTAAGGAAATGTTGCTTGATGAAAACAACTTTGGAGATATAATGGTATTATACTTTGCCGAAATCAGCCAGTTTCCCCATATATCCCCCATTCTGTACTTTTCTTTCTTCAAAGACCAGTAATTAAGGTAATCATCTCCCTGATAAAAGTTTAAGCTTAGACTGTTCTTATTATCTGGTTTCCAGGAAAATTTACCGTTGAAATCATGAAAACCGTATGCTATGATATAATCACCTGCTGAATACTGGGAAATTCCGATCAACGCCATTAACGGATCAAACAGAGTCTTTCTTGCACCGACTATAAAGCTTGAATTCTTAATTCCGGCCGGTCCTTCAAAATTGAAGGATAAATCTGTTATCCCTGCACTAAACGAACCCTTATAAGTAGAGTAATCACCTTCCTTTTGGGTTATGTCCATTACAGAGGAAAGCTTTCCCCCGTATCTCGAAGGAAATCCACCTTTATAGACATCGATATTGTTTATCATCTCGGGATTGAAAACAGACATGAATCCGCCAAGGTGATTGACATATATGATTGGGACATTATCGAAAAGGTACAGGTTCTGCCCCGGATCACCACCCCTGACAATCATGAGGCTGGATCCTTCCTTTTGTGAACTTATTCCAGGTAAAAGTTGCAGGGTTTTGATGACATCAGGCTTTCCTCCCAATGAAGGAGTTTGCGTCATCTGGACATAATTCAGCGTTGAGATATTGCTATTTAGTTTTCTCTGCGCATTTATTGTTACTTCTGCCAGTTGTTCAATATCCTCTGATAACGCAATTTCAAGAATTGTATCATTACCTATATGCAGATTCAAAACCAAGTCTTTATATCCAATAAATGAGACTTTCAATGAAGGATTATTCTGAACCACAAGGTTAAAATACCCATTGTAATCTGATGTTGTACCATTTGGTGTTCCTGCCTCAGTTATGTATGCTCCGATCAATCGCTCTCCATTATCCCTGCTTTTTACAAATCCTGAAACATTAATCTTTTGTTGAGCATTCATTGAGGAGCTCAGTAATAAAAAGAGGATGGCGCTATTTTGAATAATCTTCCGCATCTAATCAGTACTTAGGAAATAATGTATCTGAGACTACCACTGAATATCCTGCAAATATTCCATAGCCGCCGGGAATATTTGAGAATAAGGGAAATGCATTTGTTGAGGCTGCCAGGAATTCAGGATACCTGCCCTTTTCATATAAGTACTTCTGTTTGACGAACCGGTAATAATTACCACTGCAGGATCGCAGTTCTATTATCAAAGGGAACAATGAGGTATGGTATGGCTCATCCCCACTAAAGCCTGCTGATCCTGTGAAGTAATTGATTGTCATTGCATAAACCGAATCTCTTATGATCTCATTACTGAAGATGGTCAGAGGAAGCCCTTCGTTTAATAAGACAGGATCGGTTATCTTCTTCAGAGTAGCTGTCCTTTCATATTTGTTTTGCAGCATCCTTATTACTATTTCAAAATATTGCCTTTCATCCGGATTTGTTTTAAATGATAAGGTTACTGATGGATAAATCATGCCCTCTTCATCTTTCCCGGCATTATTGGTATGGATAATATTGAAGATTGGGGAAGGAGATGGAAGAATTTCATTACAGGTGATTGTCTCGTAACCAGGTACATTTACTTCCAGCATATAGGATCTCAGTGGCTCAACAATCGATGAAGAAAAGTATATACCATTCTCATCAGGGAAAAGGTTTTCTGAATAATTCCCGTCGATATAAAGTGAGATATCTGCATCATTGACCAGAGTCAGCTGGTTTGTATCAAGCTTTTCAGCCAACGATAAATGAACTTTCATGGGTTTTCCGGCAATAAGGATACTATTAACCGTTGGAACGGGAGTAAATCCCGGGAATTCATCAGTTACAATCTCTCTGCAGGAACAATGTGTTAAGAGTATTAGAAGAGTGACAAAAAACAAGCTGCGCATTTACAACAGTTTTGACAGACCTGTTAAATATAAAACATTTTAATCAAACATACTGAAATTACTCAATTCTTCTAAAAAATACCTACAAAATAGCTTTTCAGACAAAAAAAACAGGAGATAACTTATTGATTTGCTTTATCCAAGGCACCGGGGTTCTAATACCTGGGACACTACAGTTCGCTTTCGTTTATAAGGAAGTTCCTAGCTGCGTGATCCTCGCCCGGACCAAAAAAATGGAATTGCGGTATTCACTCATATTGACTTTCATTATAAAAAAAGTCAATTTTGATTTTTTCCAAAAAATATTTTAGCACCTATTAAAAGCGGAAAGCCCCGATAAATCGAGGCTTTCTGTACCCGGAGCGGGATGCCGACGCCCCGCAGCAGCATTTTTTACTTCTCTAGATTGCGGATTAAACTGAAAAGCATTCTTGATATCTCTTCAAGATTGCGTGTGTAGCTTTTAAATTCCTCTTCTTTAATTTCAGAAATCTCATAAAGATATTCAAGAATTGCTGCAGACTCAAAAGCGCTTCCTCTGGCAACTACCATGAAGTTCTTTCTATCCTTGTTACTGAATCTTGAAGAGCCTTCAGCAATATTTAGCATAATGCTGAATGATGCACGTCGAAGTTGATCATTTGTAACACGATCAAAGTTTTTGGAAGAGATTAATTTGGTTATTAAAACACAAAGTGCTTTTGCTTTTTGATAGACATCGAGTTTACAAAAGTCAAACATGGCACGAGGTTTAATTGTTAATAAAAAGAAATTATTAGTTACGAGACTATTAGTAAAGATAAGAAAGATTTTGGAGCGAGTGTGAGAGTGAGGGTGAGAAAAAAAGAGTGAAGTGCTCGCTCTCGCTCTCACTATCACTCTTTTTTTAGTACCCGGAGAGGGACTTGAACCCTCACAGCCGTTATGGCCACAGGATTTTAAGTCCTGCGTGTCTACCATTCCACCATCCGGGCTAGTGAATCATGTGATCATGCGATCATGCATTCTTGCCGTTGCGCCATTATTTCGGTGCTGCAAATTTAAATAAAAAATCCTTAATCAAAAGTGGAACCTCCTGATTAAGGATTTACTTCTCTGTGTAAGTTCTTTAAAATTTATTTCATTAAGACTGGTTTGCCAAGGCCAACCTTTTCAAGCGGCTTTAGCTGTGTTTTAGCATCACCCACCACAACATAATACATCCTGGATGGATCAATATATTTCCTTGCCATCTCAAGTTGTTTTTCAGGCGTAAGTCCCTTAATATATGCCTCTTCCTGTTTAACGTAGTCCATTGGCAGATTGAAGGAGGTCATATAATCAAGCATTCCCAGGAGAGCTCCGAGAGTTTCAAACTTGAGAGCATTGCCTTTTATCAATGCATCTTTCGTGAAATCAATATACTCCTGTGGCATATTTTCACGATACTTTTCCATCTCGGTTTTGAAGATAGTCACAGATTCAAGGGTGGAGTTTGTCCGCACCATTGATGAAGCAGTAAATACTCCGTAGTTCTCAAAACCCGAAATACTTGACCGCGCTCCGTATGTAAATCCTTTTTCCTCCCGGAGTATCAGGTTGAAAATTCCATTAAAGGATCCTCCAAGTTTATAATTAGCTACAAATGCCGGGTAATAATCAGGATCCGTACCACGTAATGAAGGTGCCCCAATATAGATCACTGATTGTTTGGCTCCGGGAACATCAACAAAATATATTGCAGATTTTTCAGGCAGATCCGGAACTGTTACCTCAGGAAGCACTACGTCCTTAGGCTGCCATTTCTCACCGAGACCTGCAAAAGCTGTTTCGACATCATTCTGGTTTACATTGCCGGTTACAAGAAGCCTGGCCGTCGAAGGTGAGAAATATGTATTGTAATAGTTCTTCAGATCGTCAATGGTTATTGAGGTGACCGATTCTTCTGTACCTGATGATTCAACGGCAAGGATATTGTTTTCACCGAAGATCAGCTTATCCAGGGTAGTGGATGCAAGATAATTGGGATTTGCCTTGTTACGTTTCAGGGTGTTTATGATCCTGCTCTTTGCAAGCCCGAATTGTTCCTCATCCCATCTTGGTTCAAGAAGCATTTCTTCAACCAGGGCAATGGTTTTTTCAAAGTTCTTTTTCAGTGTGCTGACATTTATCATAATATCCTCATTGCCGGAAGAAATCCGTATTGAAGCGCCGAGCAGACCAATTGCATCTTCAAGCTCCTCCGGAGTCTTGTTTTTTGTTCCTTCATTCATCAGTGAAGCAGTCAGATTTGCCAGTCCTGCTTTTGATAATTCCTCAGCTATATGCCCCCCGTCAAGTGTGATCATATACTGAACAAGGGGCAGCTCATTTTGCTCAATACCCCATATCTCCATCCCGTTACTGAGTGAGGATGTCCATACCTCGGGCAGATTGATTGTAGGGTCGGGACCTGGTGAGGGTTTTACCGAACGGTCTATTTTTGTAGGTGTCTTTTCATAAGGTTCTTCGGCAATATCACCAACTTTTACTTCTGCAGCTTTTGTTACGTCTTCCTCAACCACATCGGCATTTGTTGAACCTTCGGCGATTAGATTAAGTTCACCTTTTGGTACAAAACTGGTTTGGACAAAATGCCTGCTTTTTATATACTTTTCATAAACGTCATTAATATCATCCATTGTAACAGCCTGAATAGCAGCAAGATCCTTTTTGTAGTATTCAGGGTCACCGGTATACATTGTATATTCGGCAAACTGGAATGCTTTACGCTGAACACTGGCAAATGAATTATAGAAACGGGTCTCATACTGAGCCTTTATCCTTATAAGATCATTTTCAGTAAAGCCATCCTTTTCAAACATCTCAAATGCCTCAAAAATTGCTTTTTCAACATCAGTCAGATTTACTCCGGGATTGGCACCGACCGATATCATAAATGTCCCGGCAAGTTCACTTGTCATGTTTCGTGCCATTACACGGGAAGTAAGTTTTTTATCCTTTACGAGCACTACATAAAGGGGTGCTTTTTTAGTGTTGGAAAGCAACTCGGCAAGAAAATTAAGTGCATAGGAGTCTTTTGAATACCGCTCCGATGTCGGAAAGACCATGGTCAGCTGGGGCGTTTTTGCAAAGTTATCTTCATGAAAAAGTTTTTTGGTCTCTGTAAGCTCAACCGGCATCGGACCTCTCTTTTCAACAGGCTCTCCGACCTGTATCTCTCCAAAATATTTTTTGATCAATTCTTTAACCTCTTCACAGTCAATATCACCGGAAACTGCCATGGTAGCATTGTTCGGCGCATAGAATTTTTTGTGGAATGCCTTTACATCCTCAATTGTTGCACCTGTAAGGTCCTCCATCAGACCAATTACCGTCCAGCTGTAAGGATGACCCTCCGGGTACAGATTTTTAGCAATAATCTCCTGGTTGAATCCATAAGCTGCATTGTCGACGCTCTGGCGTTTTTCATTCTGGACCACATTTTGTTGATTAACGAGAGATGATTTTGTAACGGTATTTGTCAGGTAACCCATCCTGTCAGATTCGAGCCAGAGAGCCATTTCAAGGGCATTTTTGGGAATCACCTCGTAGTAGTTTGTCCTGTCCTGACTTGTGCTGCCGTTAAGAGTACCTCCGGCACCCTGTATTTCCCTGAAGAGTTGGTCTTCACCAACATTTTCGGATCTCTGGAACATCATATGTTCAAAGAGATGGGCAAAACCTGTTTTCCCGGGAGTTTCACGGCTTGAGCCTACATGGTAGTATATGCCAAGAGCTACAATAGGATCAGATTTGTCCTCGTTGAGAACAACAGTAAGACCATTCGGAAGGGTATATTTCTCAAATGGAATAGATAAATCCGTTTCTTTAGATTCCTTGCAGGAAATGAAAAGGACTGTGATAATGGCAATAAACAGAAAGAATAACTTTTTCATAGAATCAGCAGTTTAAAGGTTAATGACAGTATTAATGCGGCTTTTCTTTATTATTTATTCAGCCATCCACCATGTAAACATGTTATCGGTATTCATAAATAATAAAGCCGCCCCCATGAATCGGGACGATTTTATTTGAGCGGGAGACGGGACTCGAACCCGCGACCCTAACCTTGGCAAGGTTATGCTCTACCAACTGAGCTACTCCCGCAGATTCACGGGCAAAAATAGGATTTTTTTAAGAATTAAATGATATTATTTTTGAATTTCGGATTGCGGATTTTCAGTTTTCACAATCCGAAATCCCAAATCCGAAATCCATAATCAATTTCTTATCGGTCCCCACTCTGCCAGGATATCATTCTCGATATATAGCCAGGTGTTTTTGAAGATCCACTCTTCTTTTATCACATTACCGCTGATAATCCTGTTGATCTTCTTCGGATTTCCCCAGCTGTCTAATATCATTTCTGCTGACATGCCCTTCCATATCTTCCCGGCCATCAGCTTTGCCGCCATATTTGAGCCGTATTTATTTTCCAGATATGTAAACCTGCTGACTTGTCTTTGCTGAACTGGCTGTGCCTGTTGAACAGGCTTCTCTTCCATGATAATGGGCTCGGCTTCAGCCATTTCAGGTTCTGTTGCAACAGGCAGAGGGGCCTCACTGATAACAGCATGATGTTTATAGATGTAGCCTTCATAATCTTCAGAAATAACATGCAGATAAGTACTGTCAGAATCAAGTATCTCCATCTCCGTCCCCGGAGGAAGGACCATTATCACAGTAGTAAGATCGTCTTTGGCACCAAAAAGCCTGGTTGCCGATTTAAGTGTGGCGATCATTATCAAATCCTGATCCATAACAGCATCAGATTGTTGTTCTGTGACAGGATTTACAGCCTGATCCTTCTCAAGCTCATGGAGAAGATCGGTTTTGTTTTCCTGGGCATTGATAGCAAATGCTGAAAGAGAAAACAGTATTGAAATAAAAAGCTTGTTCATGGCGATTGTTTTTCTTTCGAGTTCAAAAATTGTACCGAAATGTAAAGATAAGATATAAAAGAAACTGAAAAAAGGAGGTTCGAATATTAGATCGTTCGAAGGTGTGATCGTTTGAGGGTTCGAGCGTTCGAACGCTCAAACATTGCTAATCAACTCTTATCAACATTATCCCATCCCTGATTGGCAGAATGATTTTTTCAATGTTCTTCTGTTCGCGAATCATTTCATTGAATTCGATAATCCCTCTGGTTTGCGGATCCCTGGTTTCCCTGTCCAGAACCTTATCTCCCCATAGCACATTATCAGCAATTATGAAACCTCCGGGCTTCATTTTTCGAATAATAATATTATAGTATTCAATATATTCTCTTTTGTCTCCGTCGATATATACCAGATCAAAATTTTCATCAAGAGAAGGAATTATATCTAATGCAGATCCGGTAAGCTGAATGATTCTGTCTTTAAATCCTGCCCGAATAAAAAATGAACGGCTGAATTCCTCCAGTTCATCGTTGATCTCAATGGTATATAATTTTCCGCCTTCCCTGAGTCCTTTTGCCAGACAAATTGCTGAATATCCAGTATAGGTGCCAATTTCAAGAATTGTTACAGGATTTATCATCTTTGAAATGAATTCCAGCAGCTTCCCCTGGATATGGCCAGCTGCCATGTTGGGATTAACAAATCTTAGATTTGTCTCTCTGTACAGTTTGGCCAGTAACGGATCTTCAGGTGATGAGTGTTCATCTATATAATTTTCAATCTTACTTTTCATTCTTATTTATAAATCAACATAGAAAGTAGAGAAGGTTCAAATACTTCATTTGCTATTTCAAGAAGTTGATGTGATGTTATCCTATCAATTTTATTGCATATTTCTTCAAGAGTATCAACCCTGCCAAATACCATCATACTTTTTCCGAGGCTCAGCATAAGGCTTTCATGGTTTTCATAACCTCTTGCAAGATAGCCTTTTATCTGGTTTTTTGCTTTACTGATCTGCATTGTTCCCAATGTTACATTACGAAGCCTGACAAGCTCTTTCCCTGCCATTGAAACACATTTTTCGAGGTTTTTACTTTCGGTGCCGAAGTAGATTGAAAAAACACCTGTGTCGGAATATGCATTATATCCTGATTCGACATTATATGCAAGACCGTTTTTTTCACGCAGCGACATGTTAAGCCTTGAGTTCAGTCCCTGTCCGCCAAGGATGTTATTGAGAAGGAACATCCCGATCCTGCGCTTGTCTTTGAGATTATAGGCGACATTGCCTATTATGCAATGATTCTGGTATGTATCCTTGATTTTTGTTACCGATACAGGTTTGTAATTGATCTTTTCCCTTCTCCTGATGTTTCTTTTTCTATATGGGATCGATTCGAAATATTTTTTAAAGATGTTAAGTATTTTTTCGTCAGGTATGTTTCCAACGGAGCAGAAGACCATCCCTACCGGATTATATCTTTCCGATATAAATCTCAGCAAAGAATTCTGTGTTAAAGATTTAACAGATTCGGGTGTGCCGAGAATGTTACGGCTTATAGGATAGCCTTTAAATACAAGTTCCTCGAAATCATCGAATATCAACTCTGCAGGATTGTCGAGATATGAGTTGATCTCTTCAATGACCACATCTTTTTCTTTTTCGATCTCTTTTTCAGGGAAGACTGAATTGAATACAATGTCGCTGATTATATCTACAGCTTTTTCAAAGTTCTGGTTAAGTACTGATGCATGAATTGCTGTTTCCTCTTTTGTGGTATAGGCATTCAGTTCTCCTCCGACATCATCAAGACAACTCAGTATATGATAAGCTTTTCGCCTGGCAGTTCCCTTAAAGAGCATGTGTTCAATAAGGTGTACTATCCCGTGTTCTGATTCTTTTTCATCGCGAGAGCCTGTATTTATTATCAGTCCGCAATGTGTTATCATTCCGTTTGTCCTGTAATGGACAAGCCTGATTCCATTCCGGAGAGTATGGTGGAGGAGTTTCATAGTGTATTACAATAGTATGCAAAGGTATCATAAGGGTGAATGATTCCAAATAGATTTTTTTAGGCTAAAGTTTTGCTTACTCAGATTTGAAATTATATGAAATACTCCCTTTTCTCAGACCACGGGTTTACAAAAATAAGTTTTCTTTTCTGATGATTTTTCTCTCGTAAATACTTCTTCAATAATTAGGCTGCCTGATATTGACCATTTAATTATAAAACAACAACCATCCCTTCTCTGCCAAACACATGTTTTTTTAGCATTCCAGCATGATTCTATTTAAAAATGTGTACTTTAGAAAAAATTTCAACAATGAAATTAAAAATTATCATAATTATTTTGCTTTCACTACTTTTAGTTATTTTCGCTTTGCAAAATACTGAAATAGTGGAGGTTAAACTATGGTTTTGGTTAGTAAAAACACCCAGTGCTTTGTTAATATTGCTAAGTATAGCAATGGGTGTAATTATTGGGATGATTTCATCTAACCTGATTAATTCATAAACTTAAAATTAGGCACAAAAATTGATTTTTTGCTCCTGTTTTTCTCTGAAAGTTTTTACGATTTGGCTTTTGGGAAGGAGTTTCTCCAATTTTTATCTGGATTTACCCCTGATTCATTAGTAACAGCATCTACTTTTTATGGATAATCTTCCTCCTGGACATACTGATTTTATTCATTGTATTGATTATCTGGCTATATACTTGGAATAGGGTGATTTAACATTGCTACGTTCGAAGCAGCATCAACATTTCAAAACCCTTTATCTGTTCATTTCTTGTCGGGCAAAACTGTGGTAACTCTATCTTTATCTTGGTTTTCATTTCTTTAACCCATGCAGCTGTTTTAATAATTTTAAGTTGTATGGTTTTCATGGTTGCATTGGCGTACTCACTTCCTTTTAATACCTGTTTTTGTAAGGTGTGTATTAGTATGTATGCCATTGAGTGCAGAAACAAACGAAACTGGTTTGCTGTAAACTTTGTGCAAGACGATCGGTCAGACTTGAGGTACA
>Ga0315533_1002207_pt1 | contig 13834 bp, 18 predicted proteins | sample SalMarSW160130MG_FD_203081 | JGI IMG/M metagenome (GOLD analysis project Ga0315533, IMG submission 203081) | Salt marsh sediment microbial communities from the Plum Island Ecosystem LTER, Massachusetts, United States - Salt Marsh Sediment SW1601-30 ...
CTATAACTCGAACATATGAAGGAAAGGATTCCTTCACGCCTCGGCAGTAATACCCCGCTTTGAGGCTAGCGGGAATCCTTTCCCGGCAGTATAATACCTCATTTTGAGGGCAGATGATTCATCCCCTCTTCTACAACTTGAACATATGAAGGAAAGGATTCCTTCACGCCTCGGCAGTAATACCCCGCTTTGAGGCTAGCGGGAATCCTTTCCCGCTAGCATATTAGCACACGAGTTCTCGGACATCATCAATATCAACAATGGCCTCCTCTCCTTTGTCATAAAACCGGGCGCTGGAAAAAGGGTACTCTGACCTCTCCTCAACTAGACACCAGTTCTTATTGATTGGGTTATTGTGAATGTATTCCATCTTTTCTTGCAGAAATTCTTCCGAAAAGATGTTTTTGTCCCAAAATCCAGTTTCCCAAACTTTGTGCTTCTGTTTTTTAATGCCCTTGGCTTGCTGCTTAAAATAATCCAGCAAATGAAACTCTCTATTTGTCTGCAACTTCTTAATAATTTGATTTGCTGTAAATAGTTTGAGGTCGTGGACTAATTTTGAGATATTAGAAGCACCAAGTACTTTGATAATCAAGTGGAAATGGTTAGGCATTATTACAAAAGCATAAAGCTTAATTCTCCTCTGACTTCGCAGGAAGCTCAAGCTATCAAGAATGATTTGAGCATACTCGGGCTTGTGAAAAAGGTATTTGTGACCAACAATTGAGCTAGTCACAAAATAGAGGTGCTCTTTTTCAGGGAATGATTTGTATGGTGCCATAAACCATGTCCTTAAGATGTGGATAATACCTCATTTTGAGGACAGAGTATCCATTCCCTCTTTGAGGCTAGCGGGAATCCTTTCCCGCTAGCCTATTAGCACAGGAGTACCTCGGTCTTTGTGAAGGAAAGGATTCCTTCACACCTCAGAGTTATTTTCACTTCTATCTCTTTTCCATGCCAATGATATACCAATCTTCGGGCGGGTCATATTGCGTATCAACTGTCAGGTGGATGATATTGAGTCTGGGATACAATCGCTTCAAGTCATCCACGTCCACTTTTTCGAACTTCTTTTTATTGTTGAGGTAGGCCTGCTCGGTGAGGGCATTCGATTCGTAATCCTCTTGGGTACGTCTTAGTATCCGGGCGATGGCTACCTCTTGCGGGCAATGGGTCTGGAGGATGACGAATGTCTTATTATGTTTGGCGGCTATCTCAGCAGCCCGTCTTCTCAACGATTGGGTGATGAAGGTGGCATCTAGTATTACACTACCGCCCTTCTCCAGGGCCTCATCTGCCCGTCGGAATGTCTCATCATAGACCATTGTTCGTTTGCTCATATCCGAGGCGACCTTCTCGTCGAATATATCCTCATCTTTAAACACTTCCAGCCTAATCAGGTCGGACCGAAGGATAGGGTAGCCCTTAATCCTGGAAATCTCCTCGCTCGTCTCAGTTTTCCAGGTGCCCGGCAAGCCACAGGTGATAAGCAAAGTATCAGCCCCCAGCTCGCTTTCTACGAATTTGGCAAACGGCTCTTTCAGTTTGCTACCTCCAAGTAAGGCATCTTATTACCCCTACACAATCTCCCCTAAGTGGCTGAATAAGGTTATCTTGTCTTTCAATTTCGTCTCGCTTAGTAGCTCTTTATATATGGTATGAAATCGTCTAGGATTATGATAAAAATAAATCTCATGATAATCACCAAGTTTTTCATCGAAGTCTTTTACAAGCTCTGAAAATTCCTCCTCTGTAACTGTATTAGGGTCTTTTTCATACCATTTATGTTCAACATTGGGAAACCAAACACCATATAAATCTGAAAAAATAGCCCAATTGACCTTCTTCTCTTTACATTTAGTCATAAAACGTTGCGTTGGGGTTGCTGTATATAGCTTGCACGAAGTTACTTGCTGGCCACTATTTTTCAATGAGTTGTCCTTTTTGGCTGAACAATGAGTTATATAAATTCTCATCTTATTACCTCTAATCTGCGCATGGCCAATAACCAATAACATTCATATACACGAACCCAGAATTTGCCTAAGCCAAATCATTTAACCTAGAATACGAGCAAAATAGCACAGTGTATAATAATTGCAAATCAGGCGGATTAACCAGAGAAAAGACATTCGATAACTAGTCTTTAGCAGTATATCCTGCCCTGTGTTATTAAGCGTAGAAACGGCATCCACAGTTGGAGCATCTATATGTTAATAGGCGTTTACCATGGCGAACTATGAGTGACCTATGTGCCCCAAGCGATTCTGCCCATTCATATGTTAGGATGGTATCTTTACTGCCACATGTGGGGCAACGGTGTTTCTGAGACTCAGAAACGACATTTTTAGCTTGTTCGATTACATCTACGTTTTTCTTCTTGCGCTTGAATAACCATCCCATAACTTTCTCACAGCGTCGCTATTATACACCCTTACTCAGAATTTTCAAGCTCGAAATATCTTTGAGCAACAGCGCTATTTGTGCAGTGCGATCATTTGAGCCCAAGCTGTCTTCTGATCAACTCGCAAAGGCTCTCCTTAATTTTAGGATGACGAGGTATCGGAGCCTTTTTCCCGTTTTTGGGATTAATGTATATGTCATGCTTTCTGCCATGGCGTCTCATATAACATCCTTGCTCCACCAATTCCCTGACAAGATCACGCCGTTTCACACCTCTATTCCTATTTCTTTCGTTTCGGCTATAATCCGAGGTGGAAGTTCCTCTTCAGTCATTAAATGATAGACATCACGGATATTCTCTTCTAATTCTTCCAGAGACTCGCCCTGACTAAATATGCCTGGAACTTCCTTCAACCTTCCAACATACCAACCTTCATCCATCCAATATTCCAGTGTAAAATGCCTTAACATACTCTACCTCCATATTAGTGGTTCTGTTCGGAAATTTGGCGCTCTTTAATTATCCTCCAGTGTATACGATTCGGCAAGCTCGAAATACTTCTTGGCAACAGCTGTAATGTCATAATCTGGGGCTGTTCTTGACCTCATAATTAATTATATCAGCATTCAACAAGATACCCTGAACTTTGTCACTCTGACGTACATTTCTGGGTGCTTAATCTCAAAATATCCTCAAAATCACTCCCCTTAATTTGACCGTCTCCCCTAGCCGATGCTACACTATTTTCGGGCAGCGTAGCTCAGGGGTAGAGCAGAGGACTCATAAGCCTTTGGTCGCTGGTTCAAATCCAGCCGCTGCCACCAATAAGCATAAATCCTCTCTAACTGACCAAGGCATTACCACCTACATAAAAACCATTTGCTTTGATTGGATTGTCGGCAAATTATATCTAGGCAAACCAAGGGACTGAAAAACCGATGCTCTTTAGCTCGGTGGAGGTTGAGGATAGCCTTAGGCTCTATACCTCCATAATGGACTAGCTCAGGACATACCAAGATAAATTTTGAGTTTCAAATTCGAACCTGTTTCGCCCAGGGCAAAAATAGACTCCCGCGCTACATCACATTCACCTCCAGGACAAAGGATTTCGCCTATCCTCAGGGCAAACTCCGCGCGACGATCGGCTGGTTCAGGCGAGATTCCGAAGCCTAAGCGAAAAACCTCCTCTCCTTGCAATGCCAGGAGGACATCTTCCGTAATGACCAGTGGGTGTGTCATTGTCAGCAAAGCGCTGTAGTCCATCGGCACGGTCGCTAATTGTTCTTCGTCGCTGGCAGAATCATCTATATTGTTCATAGTACGAAAGTACTAGTACCTTTCTCATAGTACTAGTCGCAAAAAAGGGAGAAATCCCTCGCTCCTCCAGTACTCCTGATTGACTTTCTCCCGAGGGGACTAGCAAGCCTTTGGTCGCTGGTTCAAATCCAGCCGCTGCTAGTTTTTTATCTGCCTCTTCGTCAACTTGGCCACATTAAGAAGAGATACGAACATTGCTACAGTGATAAGCAGTCCAATGACGACCGCAATAGCTAATTGAGGTCCTGAAATCGCTCCTTTCAAAAATGAATACCGGATAATGAGATACCCCAGTATCCAGGTGAGAACACTGGCCAGAAGACCTGAGGAATATTTTCTGGTAACAACTGTCTCTATAAGATGCCAAAAGCCATTAAATATTCTTTCGAAAGTAAGAGCTAGCGGGAAAATTATCCACCCCTCACCGACAGTAGTATAAATTAATATAGCCACGATATTGAGACATAATAGTATAGTATTAAATCCGAAAAAATTTCTCCAGGAATATTCAGGCCAGAACCGTTTCCTGACCTTTTCAACAAAGACCTCTCCTAGGGTAGATTCTTCCAGAATGTGAACTATATAAGCAGCAACAACTCCCCAGAAGACAAGCTCAATAGGAATGGCAAGATTTCCAGAGTTGGTCGTTACTATTGTAATTTCCACGGCTTAATTGTAATTAACCGGTCAGCCTAAAACAAGACAATGCGCAAATCATAAGCCTTTGGTCGCTGGTTCAAATCCAGCCGCTGCCACCAGTAAACATGAATCCTCTCTAACTGACCCGCTACCGGAAATTCAGCCCACTTGACAACCTGGGGAGATGAAACTTAGTATACTGGAAAAACAATAATTGGAGGTGTTGAAGATGGTCAATAGTATACCGATTGCGATTATTGTTATTGGTGTTGTATTGGTAGTTATAGCATTATTAGTTTGGAGGAGGCAAAGAGAGGGGAAGCTGGAAGGAATAAGCAATAAGCAGAAAAAGGCATTCTTCGCACAATGGATAATAGGGATTGTTTTAGCATTAATAGCTGCTATTTTTATGTTTGATGGCGATATCCTGGGAGAAAATACCACAGGTATTTCCACAGTCATAGGGATTATTGGGATTTGCCTGATAGCAACTTCCAATGTTAACCTGCTATCTCTCAAGCGTAAATAAAGCAGATTGCGAACCAAACAAAAATCACCCCACAGAACAGCGTCTAAGCACCTAGTTGATAGACTGTTGCTTATTTTAGCTTCAGAACAATGCAGAGTTTTTACCAGGCACTTTGTGAATTGTTACTACCTTTTTATAGGCGGTCAATTTAACAAAACTGATTAGTTAAATACTCTCCTCGTAACTAGCAGTTCCCCTGACTACATTAACAATTAGCTTTATCACCCCAACCAGTATTGCGATTCCTATCCCAACTGAAATTAAAATCAAGAATATCTTGACGCCTAAATAAGTGGCCTCAGCCGCAGTAGTGCTAGGTATTACACTGAAATCGAAAGGGAAGACAAATAGAAGGGTTAAAACCGTCCAAAGTGAAAATGCATTTATAACGATATGAATCATTTCACGCAGTACATACCTATCAAGGATAATCAAAATAATGTGACCGATAATAGTTATGATTAGAGTTGCTGTAAGAATCGGTAGCCATAGGTTGATGTCTTCTGTAAAGAACGGATATCTTGTCCATGTAGTAATGCCGCCTACTGTTTCCGAATGGTAATAGGCTACGTATTGGTTAAAAAAGTTGAAGAATATTAATAAAACGATACTCCAGGCGATGGCAAAAGCGGAAGCTGTTATTCTTCCACTTCCACTTTTAAAATGAGCGTGTACTTTATCTTCGATTCGTTTACCTAAATCTGCAGTGGGGGGTGGTGTCGGTGCTGCTGCCTCCGCCTCTGATTCTGCTGTTGGTTCTGAGGGTGGAGGTTTAGCGTATTCACCTGTTACCCTCGATGAAGCGACTATCTTCTCAGCAACATCACCAGCCCATGGTAGTTTATACCACTCACCACTAGAAGCCTTGACTATCATTATTATCCAAACAATGAACCCTATAATTCCTATAATTGTAGAGAAAGCATCACCGACCACTGGTATCAGACCAAATATAATCCCGGCAACTGTGATGGTGCCAAATGCAACAATTGACTGCGCCGCGTGGAAACGAACAAATTTGTTTTTCTGCTCTAAAACGAAAAAGATGATGCCGCTTATCCATCCGGCAACATAGCACAATAATCCGGCAATATTTGGCGATAGCCCTGTACTTGTACCTGCCGGCGCTGTCAGTTTTTCTCGCTCTATCTCTTCCCGTGCCTCAATCCGCGCCTTCTCTTCCTCGTAGATTCTCCTCTTCTCCTCTGGTGATAATTTCATGCCAACCCCCTCAATATTGGCGTCGTAGGTTCAGAATAGCCGTCCATGCTTTTGTTGTCAATACCACCGTTTAATCCGACATTTCCCATATTAAGAAGGTGGTATCTTACACCTCTGCAAATGCTACCACATAATTATGGCCGTAAATCTTGGCGCACTTGGGGCAGGTCGTGTAGTAGAAATAATACTTTTTAACTGTCTTGCCCTTTTGGTTTACATATTGAGTTATTTCTTTAATCCATTTTGGTACGGCGTTATACGGACCATCGAAAACCTTGGTGATATATGTTCCTGATAGTTTGACGTTTTCAGCGTTCGGGATTTCTTTTGTCACATTGATATATAGTTCACCTTTCCAGGGCGATGTTTCGGTGGAGAGCATGATAAAGTCCTTGGTATCTGGATTTGCTCCTGCGTCTTCAATTTTCTGCCACATCCTTCCGACTGTTTTACCGAATGCGCCGGGTAGCGGCATATGCATGAATTGCCTCATAGTGTCTTTGACGAAGAGCTTGTCTTCCCACTTTATTTCTTTATCATGCCATGGTTCAGGATCAAACTTAGGACAGCATTGCGCGTCACTTTCATGCTTTATCATATTTCAAGCCCTCCTTTTATTTGATTCAAATCCAGCTGCTGCCATATTCTGCATCCGCACAATTCTCTAGTGCTTCGGCTAAACTGCGGGCATCCCCGTCAGTCATTCATTGATATCCTGCAATTGTGACAGGATTGGTTCCTCTTGTGCTCACTGCCCGTTGGTCAACCTAGCTTGTACTTCTGCAATCAGATCTTGAACCGCGATACGTAATACTGTCTGGCCTTGCTTTAACGTGTCTACGAGAACATCATAGTCCTCGTAGAAATAGATTGTCTTCCCATCCGTGAACACTACGAAGGATGCTAAAGCCTTGGATTGACCTCGTATGAAGCGGAAGCTCGACCGTATCCGCTGTAGAGGCAGCGAACTATCCAACAATTTCATCAGGATCTTTAATTCGAAAATGTCTTCTATAGAATAGAGACGGCGTGAACCTCTTCCGGATGCTGCTCTCAGACTCGGGCTCACCAGGCCTGTCTTATCCCAATACGCAAGCTGTCTATGGGTAGCGCCGACCACATGTGATACCTCTGAAGTACGGAATGATATAGGTTTTCTTCTACGCGACATCGCGAATTCCAGCCAATATAATATGAGTCATATCATTATACTACTTACAGTTTAGACACTGGTTCAAATCCAGCCGCTGCCAGTTAGTTTTAGTTCCATAAGGGTAAGGGTGAAGCAGTAGAAGCCCGGTGCTTACTTAGTAATGTAAAACCGCCAGGCACAAACCCATGCCTTCGGATGCTCGTCGGGAGGGCAGCTGATGCATTCGGTCCTGATTCTAGAATCTATCATCCTGGCAAATGCCGGAAATTCTACCACTCCGGCCGACTTGCATGGATAATCGGGCAGCCCCTTGCGCCTTCTTGTTGCCTGAACCAGGCATTTCACCATACGAAGAATGAGTTCATCGCCTGACCTTTCCATGGTCTGCTCATTGATTTGTGCGTAAAGTCGAAAGCTTAAAGCTTGTTCTAAACCGTCCAGCCCGCTTTGCTGGGGAAGCTGCAAAAACGATTTTAGCATGGCTGCTTCCAAGGGCGAATACCTGGTCCAACAGGTATCGTTACACCTTTTGCTGGTGTACATATCATAGTTATCCTCAACAGTTCGGAACCACACCCCGTCACTTGCCAGCCAATTAAAGGACATAGCTTTTATCAGGCTGATTAACCTTTCCTTTTCCATGTTAACCAGCCAGAGCGGCAGGCCGTTTTCAGTTTGAAAGCCCAGAGTCTTGGATAGGCGGTTTATAGCTATGGGGGAAAACGAGGCGGAAACCTCCTCCTCAAGCCGTATAGCCTCTTCCAGGCCCAACTGGTGGACGACCTCGTTGAACCATATGCCATAGTGCAATATTATCCGTCTTAATACATCAATGGCGTAATGAGCTAGTTCAATGTTACTAAGTTTTTCTAGGGAGTTTGTAGTCATGTTTCTTACTCCTTGAATTCAATTTTGGAATATCGGATATTTTAGAAATCACCACCCAGAGATTTCCTTGGCTGCCGTAGATACCCACGGGCAGAGCCCCTGGCACTCTGCCCTTCGGGTTATTAGAGTACGCTCTCTTAACTGGTCAGCCAAGTGCCCGGCCTAGAAAGTACGGCCAGACTATTATGGCAAGCAAAATCTGCCACCAGACCAGACCGGCATAACCGATTGTAAATAGCCAGCCGATGAACCAAATAGGGCCTATTAAAGTCGCGGAGCGGCGGCGGTACCAACGTTTTTCTTCCTCTGCCATGTTTTTCTCCTTTTATAAGACAATCTACTCTTGATTCGATGATTTTCCCTGCAATATCTTAATGATAAGTCCACTGGATAGCAAGACCTAAAATGGAACCGAAGAAACTTTGGCTATAATTCACCGAGTGCCACTCTCTTGCATTGTATATTGCGCTCATATTTTTCTCAGTACTATCCGGCAATGCCATAGGCACCGGTGCCGGAGTCTCTGAAGAGCGGCAAGTGCGGTGTATAGAAAGTGAATAGCACGAAGAGAATGCCCAGAACCACTAAAGCAATCGGGGCGAAACGGTTAAGCCTTTCCGGTAATGGAGAGGCAATTAGCAATTTATAGCTCACCAACTGCCCGACTATGACAGCTACAACGAAAATCACAATGTCAACTATCAGGAGACCATGCCCCAGGATAGCTGTGTACGCATAGTAAAGGACCACAATGGTGATTGGTATCAGATAAATTCCTAGAGTCTTGGCAAAGAAAAAATTGTTCGTTGACTTCCCAAAACGGCTATATTCCAAAGCCGCATATACCAATGCTGGCCAAAAACCCAACTTCAGATGTTCCCACACACTTTCATTCACGGCGGCAATCCAGGCGATGGGAATCCAGCGCCCAGACCACTCGAACGTAAAGTGCAGCACCGACCCCAAAACAACTATGAAGACGATTCCTGCTAACTCCCAGCGCAAAATGCTTTTTTTCACGGTCATAACTTCACGGAGATGATATTGCAGGATCAGCCGTAGCTGCCCTTTTTCTCCAGCGGAGCCACAGGGCCCAGGCCGTTACCAGCGCGGCTATGACAGCAATATAGATTTCCGCTTGAACGGCGGTAAATAGCTCCGCCTGCAACAAAACTACGCTATAGTTCAGTAAGCCGTGCAGGACAGAAGCTATGAGGTAGAACTGCCATCCCCAGCCCCTGGCCAGACCATACCCGGCCAGGGCGGAAAAAGCGATATGAGCGGCTAAGGCGAAGAACCTCTCCCAAAATCCAAGCAGTGCCATGAAGCCGCCGGTTTGCACTGCCTCCCACGTCCACCAGGTGAAGATGAGATTGTGCGCCCACTGCGCTTCGAAGATGCCAAATCCAGCTCCGGCCACAGCGCCGATAACGAGTCCCAGCTTGGGGTCGATATTCTTGCCGCTACGCCACCAGTAGACAACCACCGGCACCAGCTTTGACCCTTCCTGAACCAGCCCGGTGAGGAGTATTTGTGGTATCCCAGCCAGAAGAATCCAGCGCATGAGGACTTCCTGGCTCCAGAAATGGCCCAGCGCTTGTCCAGCCCAAACATAGAGAGGAATTTGAATGAAGCTAACAGCGGCCAGGGTTAGAAAGGCACTGCCTGCGAGGACCGCCCAGAGCCAGGGTTTCTTAAAGAGCGGCGGTCGGTAACCGGCCAGCCAGACCGCACCGAAGGCTATAGCCAGACCAATCCCCAGGGCGCTGGGGTTTTGGAAGAAAGATTTGAAAAAGCCGACCATGTAATCTATCATGGACTCCTCCTACGCTTTAACCCGCTTCTTATCCAGTTCATAGGTTTTGGTTCTCCAGGCACGTTCTCTTAAAGCTCGCGTATTATACCTGCATGTGAAATAAAAAATATACCCCCGGGCAGGAACGCCCGGGTGCACGTTGCAGGTGATGTTATTTACAAGTAATTGAACCTTCTTTATCGATTTAAACGAGCTTCACAGTTTCTTTGTATCGGGGGACTTTTGTGGTCCACCCGGTCTTCTCGTTCAGGACATTCGCAAAGCTATTGGCTGCTTTTCCTTCCCCGTGAGTTACAAATACACAGCGCGGCGGGACACGAATGTCAGATAGCCAGGTTAGTAATCCATCACGGTCGGCGTGGGCCGAAAACCCATCGATTTTTTCAATGTGTGCTTTCACCGGATGTATTTGCCCTAAGAGACGGATTTTCTTGGCACCATCCAGCAATATTCTGCCCGGCGTTCCCTTCGCTTGATAGCCGACAAATAATATTGTGCTTTCTGCCCTTCTGATGTTATTGACAATATGGTGCTTTACACGGCCGCCGGTTACCATACCGCTACCAGCTATGATGATACTGCTTCCCTTTATGTTGTTAATGGCCTTGGACTCTTCCACACTCTGTACCATTTTGAGGTTTTCAAAACGAAAACAGGAATTACCCTGGCGCAGACGTTGCATCATCTCTTTGTCAAAGAGGTCAGCGTGACGTTTAAATACTTCGGTAATCCGTATTGCCATAGGGCTATCCAAAAAGACAATTAAAGGTGGAATTTCTTTACGTAAAAACAATTCGTTCAGGTGATACAGTAGTTCCTGGGACCGCTCCAAAGCGAAACTGGGAATAATGATGTTGCCCATGGCGCTTACCGTCCTGTTGATACAATCGCGTAATTGTTTTTGAATATCGATGCTCTCGTGTTCTTCGTGAGTACGGTCGCCATAGGTTGACTCTATAACTATATATTCGGCCTCATCGAAAATAGCCGGGTCATTTATTATCGGGCGGTCAGGCTCGCCGATATCACCGGAAAAAATTACTCTGTGGTTCGTGCCATCCTGTTGTATATTTACACTTATGGCTGCAGCCCCAAGTACGTGACCCGCTTCATAATAACAGCCTTCGACATTGCTGTTAATTCCGACACAACTCAGATATTCTACGGCGGAAAAATGCGGCTCAACTGCCTCGGCATCTTCTACAGTGTAAAGAGGTATTTCAGGAAAAGGACCACGGCGCCCTTCCTTTTTATGGCGTTTTGCCTTATATATAGCGTCTTCTTCCTGCAGATGTGCGGCATCGAGAAGGATAATCTGGGCTATCTCAGCCGTCGCCTCAGTGCAGTATATCTTGCCCTTGTAACCCTCACGTATCAGTTTAGGTAAAAGTCCACAATGGTCAAGATGGGCATGAGTCAAAAAAACGGCATCGATTGACCGAGGGTCAAATGGAAATGGCTGCCAGTTTCTCCCCTGGTACTTCCGCTCCTGGTACAGCCCACAATCTATAAGCACACGGGTATCCTGACTCTCTAAAAGATAGCAGGAACCTGTGACATTCCGCGCTGCACCCAGAAATGTCAGTTTAGCTAACACAGATGACGCGACTCCTTAATAATTTTTTATAGCCTCCTTAGCCCTGGCTATGATTTCCTCTTCGGACACTCCGTACGATGTTATTGCAAAAGAGCCTGCTACCTTGCCCTGGCTTCTCTCTATTTTAGCCGTTATGTTCGCCAGAGCTTTCTCTGAATTGTCGCCACCCATGGTAAAGAATGAAATAATACTCCGGCCTTCAAAATTTGTCTTGTATATAAATGAGTTAATAGCCGGTGCTGGTCTTGGACCCCACATTGGAGAACCGATAAATATCCTTTCATGTTGCTTTAAATCGACATCTATGGGATTTATCTTACTCCCCCTGTTCGTCATAGCTGCGAGGCCACCAAACAAATAGACGAAGAGCCCTAGTTTTCTGGGCTTTGTCTCCTTAATCTCCAATAGCGTTGCATTCAGTTCTTCGGCGATTACTTGTGATACCAGTTTCGTTTTACCTGTCAAAGAATAATAAACTACTAACGGGTTCATGCACTCTCCAAAGCATCTGTTTCTTAAATTATACCTCACCGGTGGATAGGCTGATACATTAGGCAGGATATTACTAGGTTGGTGAAGTTTGAGGATGGCTTGAGGCTTTATGGTGAAACGAAGCTTTCCCTCGGCCTGATAAATAGTATTTGAATCTAATAATGAATTAGTGTATATATCGTTTATGAATTTGAAGAAATGTAAAATAGATGCTACACTAGCATTGTAGGAGGTTGACAATGGCGGAAAACACTGACCTAAGAGAGTTATTAAAAGAAATTTCGAACAAGTGGGTTGCATTATCATCAGATAGTAGCAGGATAGTAGGGGTTGCTGATAGTCCCAAAGGAGCACTAGAACAAGCAAAAAACAATAAAGAGCCAGACCCTATTTTGACAAAAACACCAGAACATTATGGGACTTTTATACTATGAGTCCCACACTTAAATTTGATTACCGTAAGTTCCCTGCTGAACCATCTGAGGCATTTCCTAGACGGTTCAGCGCTAACAGACCAGTAATACCAGTTACGCTTATAAATGATGGTAAGAGAATAAAATATCTGTGTCTTATTGACTCTGGTGCTGACCTATGTATATTCCATGCTGAAATTGGTGAGCAAATAGGTGTTGAAGTGGAGAAAGGCAAGCTGTTAGATTTCTCTGGGATTTCTGCTAGCAATATGAAAGCCTATTTTCATGATATAAGAATTGATGTAGGTGGATGTGAGTTTGATTGTTATGCGGGGTTCTCCAGAGATTTAGACCGATTGCCTTATGGTGTTCTGGGTCAACAAGGTTTCTTTGATTTGTTCATTTTAATGTTTGATTATAGTAAGGAAAGAGTAGAACTAAAACCGAAGAACAATGTCCATGCCGATTAAGCGACTACCCAAGAAGGACAAATAGCTTAATGGGATAGGCAATTCCTCTTTATACTGATAGTCAATTCGTTTTCAGTGAAGTTTCTGGATAGCTTGCGGCTTTATCGGTCAATAACATGTAGCAACTTTTGCGAAGAATTACACTCTGAGAGGTGATATCGGCCTGGCAAGGACCAAAGCCTTTTGTAAGCTGACCAGTATCGAGTCTGCAGGGGTAGGAGAAAATTCAGGGAGAATTCATGGAGAGTTCATGGTGGGTTCATGATGGTAATGGTAGCATATAGTTGCCGGCATAAGCCGGACGCGGTAGCGAGGCTTCCTCTGCTATTGTGTTCACTTCCCACTCCTTTCTCCTGGGGGTCCCGGTTAGTCGAGCCGAGACCCCCAACTTTATGATAAAACACGCTCTGAGAGGCAGAAGTTGCATTATGAGCTAGTTGAGCTAGCTGATGACTGGGAGAATCTGTATAAGCCGCTGATGACATGCTTTTTCTGTGGCCACTTATGGTCAGAACATGAACGAGATTGGTGGGGCAATCCAATTTGCCCAGACTAGGGGTCAGTGAAGTTTGAGGATAGCTTGGGGCTTTATCGGGGAATTGAGTGGAAATAGCCAGGAAGGCAGCACAGGCTAGGTGGGATAAGTAGGTATATCCAGATAACTGTGATTATGGGTGAGGGGTAATCGCAAAAATCGTGATTTTACCCCTGGAAGGCCCATAAAACCAAAAGACTCTATATGCTGCTGGTGTTTTCTGTTCTGCGTATGCCTCAAAAACCTTCTCCCCATTGGGGCCTTTCAAACTGAAATATGGGTGAGTTTGAAGGCTTTTGTGTCGGGGATTTTTAGCTAACAACCCTATGGTCTTCTTAACGGCCTTATAACGTTTCT
>Ga0315533_1002208_pt1 | contig 13833 bp, 17 predicted proteins | sample SalMarSW160130MG_FD_203081 | JGI IMG/M metagenome (GOLD analysis project Ga0315533, IMG submission 203081) | Salt marsh sediment microbial communities from the Plum Island Ecosystem LTER, Massachusetts, United States - Salt Marsh Sediment SW1601-30 ...
ACTTCAACTTTTGCTATAATACATCCTTTTACCCAGAATAAAGCATCTTGTATAAGCTCACTGGCATGGAAACCATTATTGCACATTTCTAGAGGAGTTTTAACTTTATACCACTTATTTAGCTTCCACTTATGGTCTCCATACTGAGATTCATTACCTTTAAGCAAGAACTTGTAAAGTGTCTTAGTCATTTTCTTGCTCCTTTGCAAATTGTTCAATACTTTTACCATCCCATTCAAGACCAGTACCCGTCCACCCATCAAAGAATTGATTTTCATAATCATCAATAGGCTTACGGGCAAACAATTCAACTCTAGGTAAATCACCAAACAGTTTAACTATTCTTCTCCTAGCCTCAGGCGGCTTTGCAGAATGCCTTCCTCGTTTGGTAATAATTACAGAGGATATTGATTTGTCAACACGTTTTAATATTTTGCCTCTTGTAGATAGTATAACAAATTCTGAATTAGAATTATGGGATAATAAACCATTAACTATAAAACACCCACCATCTACTGTTAAGTCATACATTGTTTCTGGTTTATTTGTTTCTTCAAATGAATGTATTGGTACTGTTTTCCCATCTCCACCCATAGGCAGTGCCAATGTTTGTCCTCTATATAGAAAAGATAGGGTAAAAGAATATCTAATATAATTTTTTCTCATAAATCCATCTCTATAATCCTCTGCAGGTCTATGAACTCTTATACGAGATGGAATACCAACTGATTCACTTAACACGCTAATATCTTCTATTAGAGGAAGATTACATAAAGTGACCCTTCTATATTTACCTTGTTCATAGTATCCGTCACCATCCATTATACCTTCTATAAATGCTTTTCTAAAGGAGGATGGTGTTTGAAATAACAATTGTAAGTCCAACCTTTTAGTCTGTGAATATTCCCCACTTACAAACTTTCTTATTAGATCTGCTATTATCTTTTTATTAAAATAAACAGATTTCATTTTTCTATTTTTATATGTGAATACACTAGCCTTTAATATAGTATTAAAAAACCTATCTTGAACCATGTCTAGAGCATCTATTATCTTACATATTCTATCTACTAAAGCGGTATCCTTTTCTGAATTAAGAGAAAATCTAACTTGAGTTTTATACCTTCCTCCAATATCACCATCAGCTACAAATAACCCTATTAACCATCCAATATCATCAGATAGATAAATCCCATTATATTCCAAATAGGGTACTTTAGGTTCTACTGATTGTGTTGGGAATAAAAGTGAGATCCCATCTCTACTATAAATTTCCCATAATGATTTAATGTCATCAATTCCATTGCAGTCTATTATATGCCTCTTTTGTTTTTTATATGATATAGACTTATGAAATAACTTATGATTATTAGAACAGGTTAGGCTTCTCCCATCACAGTTAATTTTAACTGGTAGTTTAATCTTAGATGTTACCATATTATATATTGATTTCCATCCATTTGGAGTATGTATCTTTACCCCATCATCCCAGAATTTGAATAATTCCTTTAACTCAATGTACTTTACTTCACTATTATGAAGAATAAATACCTTCTCTTGCCCACCCAAGCATCTAGTATAATATCCGAGCGACTTAAATATATTACCATCTTTGTTGAGCTTAATCCATGTAAATGCTATTGTCTTAAATGTAAATCCCAATGCCTTAACAACCTCTATATCTTCTGGTAAGGTTGAGGCACATGCCCATGAGAATAGAACACAATCATCAGCTGCTATCTCACCAATCGGCATTGCTTTTAGGCTGTCCCAAGACATCACATCATAATGACTAGAAGCTGTCCTACCCCTTCCCTTCTTACTCCAACATCTAAAATCCCTTGGATAGTCCATATATATTATAGGAAATTTCATTATTTGGATTCCTCAACTTTTGCCTCTATTTCCTCGGTATATACGCCCTTAATTTTCTTATTTTCAAATAACACAATCCTATAAGAAAGTACATTACCTCGTGGAGCAGTGCTTTTACCACTAGCTAACATTACTGGAATACCGAATTGCTTAAAATAGGCATCAGAAATATGTGCATGACCAAATAACACTAAATCCACATTTCCACTGAGCAGCCTCATAAGTTCAGTACTATCAGCTAAAATACATCCAGGTACTCTATAAAATGGATGGTGGTGCATATACACTACAATAGGTCCTTGAACATTATCAAAATTATGGAGCATATTCGATAATAGTCCACGTTGTCCATCACCAATAATTCCCTCTGCAAGAGGCTGCATATCTTTCGGATCTGAACTATCTAGTCCAATAAAAGTAATACCTTCAGTATCAGAATGATCAATTCTAGGGAAAGAAGATATACCTATTTCCTTTCTAAATCTAATTGCAGATTCCTTTACAAAGTAATTACCCACCATTGCGTCATCGTGATTACCTGGAGAAATGTGTAAATAAAATGCTTGTTTTAATGCTAGCCTCAAGGCAGAAAAATGACGTAGCTGATTCTCTAGACCATCATCTATACAATCCCCTGTTATTACAACATGTGTTTCTATTTGATCTTGTCCATATTGAGATATTAAATGGTGAGCAATCGCCCAAGCATTTCTATTATCTGGATTTAGGGGATCCCGGTGCATGTGCAAATCGCTTATGTGTATAACCCTAATCATTTTGCTTACTCCTTTATTATTGTATCTAGAATAAACTGATGTATCTTTTGCTTTATACTTTCCCTATCATTCTTGCTATCAGCACCATAAGCATCCCTAGCACCATAAGCAGCAGCATGAGCAGCACTAGTAGTACTAGCAGCATAAGCAGCAGCATAAGCAGCAGCATAAGCAGTAGCATAAGCAGCACTAGCAGCAGCATAAGCATCACTAGCAGTAGCATAAGCATCACTAGCAGCAGCATAAGCATCACTAGCAGCAGCATAAGCAGCATAAGCATCATCACTAGCAGCAGCACTAGCAACAGCATAAGCACTAGCATTAGCAGTATCATAAGCTGCTTCCCTAGTTTCTTCACAAGGGTTTGCTAGCCAAGCCTCAGCTGCCTCAATAGCTTTCCTAGGTTTTTTATCATTAGGATAATATTCCTCAAACTTATGCAACACCAATCTAGCTGCAGAGATAGCCAATTTAACACTATCTTTACTATTCCAGGGCCAGGTCTTTACAACTCTCATTTGGCTCCAACATTGCTTTTGATCTTCTACTATGCTTTCCCCTTTAACTTCAACTTTTGCTATAATACATCCTTTTACCCAGAATAAAGCATCTTGTATAAGCTCACTGGCATGGAAACCATTATTGCACATCTTTAATGGAGTTTTAACTTTATACCACTTATTTAGCTCCCACTTATGATCTCCATACTGAGATTTATTACCTTTACGCAAGAACTTGTAAAGTGTCTTAATCATCTACAAACCTCCTCAAAACGAGTTTTCAAATATTCCTTTTGTTTATTATTCATGGCACGCATTGAATGCTCTATTCTCTTAATGTTCTTCTCCAATAACAATACAACTGACTTTTCCTTACCCCTTACTTCTTCCTTTACATCCTTATACACCATGTAGTATCCAGCCAGCCATAGTGAATGTAACTGTCTTCGTACCATCTTAACAGTTAAATGTATGTCTAAGTTCCTAATTTCACTAACCGTTTTTACTATATGCCAGGAGCTCATAATCTGATGCTCCAATGGTGTCTTTATTTTAACCTCCCCAGCTATAGCTCTATTAACACACCCATTGGATGTCAACATAGCTGGAGTAGGATACTTACAGTTATCATGTATCATCTTGACCCATTGCAAGTCTCTAAACTGAATCTTTATATAATCATCAATGGACCTATTTGCAATTTCTGCACATTCAACTATCTTTTCAAATATATCCCATTGCTTAGATGTCTTTATGCTATCCCATTTGAACAATCTTAGGAATCGTTTATTCAAATCACTAACACAAACCTCATAAGTCCTCATGGCATCCACCACTTTTAGATCACTAGGAAGCACATCATACAAATCTGCTCTCTCATCGATGTCATACCATAGTGGATCTATTGCAACATCAATATTTTGTGGTGATTTCTTGATAATATCTATATCTGCATTTGGATAGATTTTTCTATAAGTTGCTATCCTTGTTTTACCATGATCTGTAAAGTATTTAATGCCGTCCATCAAAACATCAATTACAACTAGCTTATTATCTTTCCCTCGTCTCATCCCCCTACCCATTTGCTGAATTGTTCGTGTCCATTTCTTACCCTGCCCGGCAAGCACTAAAATGTCAACTGATGGAACGTCGATCCCCTCTGCCAATACTGGAGTGCATATCAAGCATCCAGAATCAGTATTCTTAAACCACTTCAGTTTATCCTCCAATTCTGGATCACTTCCCCACGTCTTTTGGACCCCCACTAACAATCTAGACAGCACCTCCATGTGTCTTGCATGTTCCAGAAGAACAAGCACTTTGTAATCCCCATCTACATAAGGCTGAATAACCTCTACAAGCAAGCTATTATATTTTCTATTGAGGGTTACATATCTTCTATATCTATCCGTGAATAGTTCTAGATCTTCTGTCTCATCCTCTTTATACTTGTATATTTTGAACTTAGGAGATGCAATATGCCCAGCCTTTATCATATCCTCTTCATCTATATTTACTATTACCGGACCAGTCATTGCAACTACCCTTAAATCTAAAAGTTCTTCATTACATAGGGGAGTAGCAGACAATCCCAGTCTATAATAAGCTGGGCATCTACCCGCTACTTTGTAAAATGTGCTTGACGCTACATGGTGGGTCTCATCCAGTACTATAAAATCCACCTTAGACAATAATGACTTTGCCCTATCTGGATTTTCAGACAAACTTTGAACAGTGGCCACTGTAATTGGTGCTTCCTCCCACTTGCCGGCTCCTATTTGTCCAACTGGGATCCTAATATTCTGTTGTATAGCATCTATGGTTTGGTGTAAAAGTGGTCTAGTATTTACTAGATAAATAGTTGTCAAGCTTAAATGTTGAATTAGACTGGAAGCTATCATTGTTTTCCCACTACCAGTTGGGGCTTTGATTATGCCGGACCCATATACTAAGAATCTTTCTTTGGCTCTCTCCTGATGCTCGAACAGTTCTGGCCCTATCCATTCCCATTTACTCTTGGGAGTAATTGTATTTGGCTTATTTCTCTCATCGTATATTATTGTAGCTATGCCTTCATCATCTAGAAGTCTCTTTTCCAAGGACATTATAAGTCCAGTTGGAAATGATCCATTTTTGGTAAGGAAGGTACCTGTTCTCGGTATAAATTGTGGACATTTTTTATCATAACCCTTATAACAATGTAACCCTATTTTACAAGTCCCCCTATCTCCTATTGCCCACCTTTTGGTTATTGGTGAAATCCAGTTTGCACACGTTCTTTTATGGATACCGGGATATGGGAAAGATAAATAAACACGAATTTTGCTCCTTAAAAGTTCTCCAATTACAGATGTCCAAACCTCCTTTTTGCGGAGGTATAACTTACGGTGTTGTAGAAGAGGTATTGTATTCGTCATTACTTCGCTCCAGGTCTATATATCTGTCGTCCCAGGCATTTTCCTCTATTATTCTAAGATCTGCCTTAATTACAACCTTTGTCCTTTTATCCCCTTTTACCTTATATCTTTCTTCTAGATCTATGTGATACCTATTTCCAATAACCAATTTATTACCTATCTGTTCCAGTGCTATTTTTTGTTGATAGTCAACAGCACAAAGTAAAAGGCAAGTTCCCTTAAATGTGTGTATTTGCAAATACAAAGCCTTTTCTGTCGGTATAAACTCGGTTTGTGCAATACCAATTTCAAGGGGGCTTATCGTTGAGGGGGCGTAATATTCAGATATTGCTGTTGAATCAGGTTTTGGAGATCGCTGCGACCATATATATATGTATATTACTCCTACAACTACCCATCCAGCTATTAGTAATAAAAAAAGTGGTTGTATCTCCTTCATTTTGCTTGCTCCTTTATTAGTATGCTACTTTCACTCCTACAATACTTATATATAGCGCCAGGATCAACCCAGATCGATTTTACAGATGCTAGTGGCGTCATACATCCCTTATAGTGAACAGGCAGAATATCCACATTCTGCGCAGAAAAAACATGCACCTTCCACCGATTCAACAATTGCCCCACAATTTGGGCACTTATCCGCTTTCCTAATTGCTCCAGCTCGCTTACAACCATCTCTCCAGATCGTGAGTCCCTTAATGCCCATATTATATGCCCTCTTAATAATATCCTTTACATATCCAAATGTTGAATCTTTAGGGATCCATATTGTTTTCGACACACTTTGATCTGTGTATTTTTGTATTAACGCTTGAACAGCTAGATGCTCCTCGGCGGGGACCTGCTCCGCCGTAACCATCCACTCCGGCAATTTCTTACCTCTGCCACCATACTTCTCATACATTGGGTGAATATAAGGTACATACTCATCCCCATGCTTCTCCTTTCTAATAAAATGAAATATAGGTTCAATACCAGCAGAACAACCTGCTATGTGGGAGATAGTTCCAGTAGGTGCAACGGAGAACTTGACTACATTATGATTACCTGAGTCCATACTCCATCTATCACCAGCTTCATTTCTAGCTATTAAAGCATCTTCTAATAGTTGGAGACTATTATCCTTACCATATACTACCTCATTTGCCATAAAATAATCAGCTAGTCCCATGATCCCAGAACCCAATCTCCTATCCTTTAAGGAAGATTCTTTCATTTCTGGCAAGCAGTAATCAGTAACATCATAAATATTATCTAACATTTCCAAAGATGTATAATAAACTGATTTTAGCCTATTAAGAAAATCCTCTTGAGAAGTAGAACTATTCCATATATCAATCCAGTCTGGCGACCCCAAGTTACAGAAAGTAAATGGAGGCAAAACAGCTTCGGAACAAGGATTTGTAGCAACTACATTCTCACATCCAGCTTGTGCTTGAATGTTATCTAGAAATAAAACTCCAGGTTCCGCGGTATCCCACATCCCCTCTGCTATTCTATCCAATACTCCAGGAGGACAATTTTCAGGACCATTTGTTATCATTATTGAGATATTACAATTTGTCCATCTTATGTTATCATTTTGTTTTGCGTCTATAAACTTAAATATATCCTTATGGTCATCATTAAGTATCACCATTAAAGCTGCACGTCTATTTCCACCTTGCTTTATAGTAGAAGCAGTAGCATCATATATATCTACAAACGATACTGGTCCTGATGCCTCTCCTAGTGCTCCTTTAACTATTGACCCTTCTGCTCTTAGGGGAGATATATTTACTCCCACTCCGCAACCAGCTTTCCATAAAAGACCCATTCTAGTATTGGTATCCAAGATACTTTTCATATCATCTTCAACCGGTAATACGGCACAATTAAAAAGTAGGTGATTGTCTGTTCCAGCATTTGCTAATACCCTTCCAGCTGGGAGGAAAAATATCTTATCCATTACATTAAAAAATCTATCCTTCTGCTCTTGGTTTTTACCTATTGCATTCGCAACTCTATGTAAACCTTGCTTAAATCCCTCATGGCCCCCCATTGAATACCTACTATACCAAAGTGCACGACTGGATAATGCCAAGCTATTACCCCTTTCTTATTTAATGTTCAAATTTATCTCTCAAATATGAAATTATATCTTCCTTGTTCTTTGCCGTTTTAAGAACAAAAGCAATAAACTTTGTGGTAAAACTGTCATAATCATCAACATGATCCATCACATATTCTTCAGTAGTATCGTTACCATCCTCCTGCCACCTTTCATATTCTACTCTAATCATATCTTCCAAGATGTCGCTAAGATCATAACGTACTTCATTACCCTCCAAATCAAAAAGCAAAACCCGCTCATCCACATTCAAGCCAAGCTTACTACACCCAATGGCAATAGCCATGTGTATAGCCCAACCCGCTTTGCCTTAATATTTTTCATTTGACGCTTAAACTCTCTCCTAGTCATTTTCCAACCTCCTCATTCCTAATTCACAGTATTCCTTGCTTATCTCACAACAAATACAATCACGATTAAGTTCCCTAGCTGCTAGGGCAGTGGTGCAAGCACCAGCAAAAGGATCAAATACAGTAGCTCCAACCCATGAAAGCATCTTTATACACCTCTTGGGCAGTTCTATTGGGAACATTGCACTATGACCAATTTTCTTTTGCCTTGTTTCTGGTGGAAATCTCCATAATGCTAAACTCCAATCCATGAACTCCTCTCTAGTCAGATCTGTTATTCCTTGATGTTGCAGCTTCTTAGTTCTCTTGGCGAATACTAATATGTGTTCAAAGGGGGTTGGGAATGAGGGAGAAGATGGAGAAATCCAGGAACCCCATGAACAACGATTTCCACATTGCGATTTGTCCCATATAATATGAGTCATTGGGATCCAATTTATACTCACCATAAAGTGTATAATATCAGAAGATGTAGGAATTGCCCCATTTTTACCATCCCCAATGTTAATACAGCATCTACCCCCACTTATAGTTAGTCGATATATCTGTTCAAAAATATGGCGCAACCATTGTATATATTCCCTATGATCTTTATTATCTACATATAGATCATAGGGATTTTTATTATATTTATTATTTCCTAGGTCCACGTTGTAGGGCGGAGATGTGACAGTCAAGTTGATAAATGGGCAATTTATTTGTTTGAGATATTCCAAACAGTCGTCATTGATAATTTTAATTGTCATTTTACTGTTTCAATCTCCTGTATTGTAACCCTCCAAATTTCGTGTGAAGATTGAGGATTTTTATCATACTCCCAGCTAATCTGATAGTAATGCCCTATCTTAATCTGTGAAAGCCATCCTTTTACCACTTCCAGTCTGGACGTATGTCTTGCAGCAGGTTGCATTAGAATCGTACTACTACCATCTGCCCATTCTATTTGAATGCCAGCTGTATGAAACCCAAAAATTGCTTGCACCCTATTAACATTACCTTCTACATGGTGTGGCACCCAGTCTGGTGGTGGTGAACATCCAAGACATAGCATTACAATAAAAATCAAGCCTACTGCTATATAATACTTCATCTCAATCTCCTTTATTGATAAAATCCTTAATTCTTTGTGGGATTCCTTCTCCATTCCAATATGGATACTTTTCATGTAGATGCTTTTCAAAGCTTGGATCAATTTTACCCAACAAGTAAATGGAACCACTAGACGTCTTGCACCTTTTGTCAGTTATATTTACTATTTTACTAGTAGTTGTATAGCTATCATCTATTCTATTGTGATGGTCAATATTACCAATCAATCGAGGGCTAAAGTTGATATGTTCTGGTGCTACATACCTAGAAAAATATTCTCCATCTCTCTCCATTGAAATTGCCCAGTTATCAATATATATTTCATTTTTTCTTATTACTATAACCTGTTTATCTAAATCTAATAGGAGGTTAGTAGAAATATCACCACAAGCATTTGCCCATGCAACTATCTGCTCGTATGGGTAATCATCTCCAGGATCGTCCTCAAAAATTACTACTGCGACCCCATTAGCAGCCATAATCCCCACCGGGTTTTCTTTTGTACCTGAACAATCATAATAAACTTTCCACGGTAATGGATATTTTGTCTTCCAAATGTCTTTCATTTCAAGCTCCTCCTAATAGGGGCGAATCACCCTAAGAATTGATCTGCCACAGAATTCAACAACTGCGCCTAAAAATAGTGCTATAATAGCAAACACTGCTAACAGCAAGGTGCTTACAATCATAACAGTACTAGCAGGGATTGTAACTATAATAACACCCAAGATCCTCAGTATTATTGTCAATGCTTTATACATTTTGCTTTTTAATCTCCCTTTCCATCCTATTTGTTTCATATTGCTTAGTGTCTTTTTTATGGTAATGAACTATACGGCCATGTTGAAATTTGCGGCCCTCTATAAGCAATCGGTACACCAAGATGCAATTTATTACACTAGACATTGCAATCCAGTGATATACTATTACCAATCCACCTTCCTTAACAACTCTGCTTGCCTCGTTTGAATATACCTTAAACTTGGGAGGCTTAGCATCCCACTTATTCTTAGCATATTCAGGGCTAAAGGGTGGATCTAGAATAACACAATCAAAAGTATTATCCTTAAAGGGTAAGCAATGGGCATCTGCAACTACATCAGTTGGCATTTTAACTTCCCCAATATCAGTGCGCTCATATCTAGTTTTAAGATCCACCTTAATCCCATATTCAGAGTAGCCACCAAATGGATGAAGGATCATTTTATTCTTTCTTATCCAATCAACTTTAGCTTTATGCCTAATTTCCCCTGGATCAGTATCCTTTATGATCTGTTTCTCTATTTCTGAGGGGATCCATAGACCAGCCTTTCTAAGCAGCAACCTCTCCACCCCCTCATTAAAACCACCAGAATATTTATGGGGACCCTTGCGTGGTCTAGGATAGCAAACCCCCTCTGTAAGCACTGCCACTATTCTAGAGCCTCTTCATATTCCCTTCTTTCTATTTCTATAATCTCATCTAGAGTTGGGGGAGTGTAGATAAATGATTCCCCTTGTCTAAGTTCATCCTCAATTTGCTTTGTTATTTGCTCAAAAGGAATAAATCTTCTAGCAAACACTTTTGCTAATTTGATAATTTGTGATATTTTATCAAATTCAATATCCAACTGCTCAAGTGCATTGGAGAAAGCAGGCTCTGGATCTTGTGGAAAGCTTCCATCTATCATTTTAATCCTCCTTTTGTACATGTGTATATATTCCTAAATCGTCTAAAATGAAATCCACTTTTTGAGCGTCACCCACATCAACTTTTTTGAATGCTATATCATGCTCCACCATCCATTCCTCAATCAAAGCATCCACTTCATTTGCCTCTGCTTCAGTTTGGAACCTTCCAGCCTTAACGTATGGCTTCGTTCTTTTCAACATATAGTTATGGTAAAAACATCCATTGTTGAACATTTTTAACATGAAACGGGGGACTATTCTCTCAATTAAGCCCTCTGATTTATTTTTAGAATAGAATGCCTCATAGACTGGGCATAGTAATATAGGAGATTCACAAATCATCCAGTCAGTTTGATCTACCAAAATGGATTCAAATCTCATCTGCTTTGTAGTAATGTAAAGCTGATCTATACTGGTAATATTTCTACGCTCCCATGCCCATCCTTTAATATATTCGGGAACAATTTCAACTAGAATGTTTGCCAGCTTCATTTTGTAGAATAGCCCAGCTGCCGTTGTGCTTTTTCCGGTCCCTGCGCCTCCTAGGAGGTTTATTATTTCCGTCATTTTTTACTCCTATCAGGATATGTGGTATTTGGCTCGATACAAATGTAATCTCCTCCCATACGTTTTGCAACCATTCCAGTAGTATTTGCCCCACCAAAGGGATCAAGCACTACTGACCTATTGAACCCAACACCACATTCACAAGTGGCAATTTTAACGTCCTCTATCATGGTAGCCCTGTAATCATTTGGACTAGGACTCGATTCCTCACATCTATGTGTTGTAGCATTCGGCCTATCCCTCTTGACTTTACTCTTCTTGAATACAACCACCTTTGGTAATCCACATTTAGAACAAACGCCTAATGGTAAAGTTCCAGCTAGCATCTTTTCCACAAGCCGTGGAGGATAGGTAGAAAAATGCTTGCCGCTAAACCCTCCCTTAGATACTGCCCATACATCCCTGTGATTGCGCCCGTAGGGGTAATCTCTACTATCATAGGCAAACCCACTATATGTCCCAACACCATAGCCCTCATGCTTGTTAGGGGTGTTCACAGATTTAACGTTGGTATGTGCTAGTGGTTCAAACTGTTGTGTGAAAAACATTTTATGCTGCTTGCCTATTTTACTTTTAGACACTATAAGATTATCCTCATCGACATAGAATACAGGTTTTTTTGCTTTAATAAATCTAAATATTCTTTCTGTGGATTGAGTATATCTATTCTTGCAAGATTGGGGAAAGCAATCATCTTTTTTCCAGGTTATGTCATCTATAAGACCCCACCCAGAACGTTGCATTGCATTTGAAAAGATATGTGGAACACTTAAAAGGAATCCATTAGCATCTCTTTTATCTCCAATTACAACCCAAACAGAACCATAATCCTTTAGACTGAACCAGAAGTTATCAAAGCAGCTAACCAAATGATCAACATATTCCTCTAATGTTAATTCCCATCCAAGTTCACATTCTACCGTACCACACCTAACACATTTCTTATACACTTGATCGGTAGTTATCTGAAAATTATCTGTACCTTTGATACGAACTTTCTTAGACTTCTTCCCACCAGACATTCCCCTAACAATAGTTGCTTCCCACTCATGTTTGCAATCTGGATCACCTCTATACCACGTTGTAACTACATTATTCACACGACATCTAAAGTATGGAGGAGATGTTACTATAACATCAACACTATTAAGTGGAAGTTCGACGTCCATACAGCTTGAATTGATAATTGTGTTAAGCCTAATTTTAATTTCCTCATTCATATATATTCATAATGAACTGTTAGATAATACTTAACAGTTCAGATAGCTATATAGCTTTTTTTGTTCGCCAACCAACCACCTCTAAATCAAGATGACAGTTGCCACAAACTGGATGTGTCTCTCGTACATAATCATCAACTGATTTGCCAACATCTATTGATACGGGAGATTCCTTGAGACAATTCTTGCAGACTAGAAGTACAATATAACCCTCAACAATTGGTGCAAATTCCATTCTATTTCCTTTCTTACTTTATGCTTAACATAATTATCAATTCAAACTCTGAGCTTTTCATTATCATTCTTTACCACATCACGTAAAGCTTCCTCTAATGTTATAGGTGGTGATTGATGACGTATCATTTTCCAATAAATCCTATATCTTAAATCACTAACCACACATTTAATAGATTCTAAATCATTTTCCAGATTATCAAGATTTGTAGTTACATCATTACAAAAGTCCTCGTCTGTTATGTGAGTATCCTCCACACTTGATAAATCCGGTATTGGAAATTTATTTCCACCCCCAACAACAACTTCAAATGGTTTTTGTATAGCTGCTATTCTATCTTCTGTACTTACTTGTGTCATTTCTTGTTCCTTTCTTACTTTATGCTTAACACAGTTATTCATTCAAACTCTAATATACTGCAGATCGTATTGTGGGTAAACTATAATCATCATCCTCCTCTAATGGTTCAAAGCCTCTTACCCGCCAATAATTACCAGGGCTATAACATTTTGGCCGCCATGAGAAATGACGCTCCCACCATGTCATCTTTCTAGCTTTTATAGTTCTGATTATGGGTGAATGGTAACATTGATGGTTTAATATCTTTAACAAGTAGGAGTATCGTCTGGTGAGCCTTAGAAAGATAAGAATAACCTCAATGTACCTTTTCAATACAGATTGCTCCTCTTCCTGGAAAAGAGCAATGGTGGTAATAACCCCCGGCTCCTCCTCATATAATACTGGGCGCTTGTATCCAGGCAAATGGCCGATAATCATCGCGCTCAGGTTCGCCTTTAAGCGTAAGGCCCAAGGCCTTAACGCCTTTCTCGTTCATACATATCCCCTTTGCTTGTGGGTATTGGCCTCGGGATGGAGTATAGCGACTGCGGCCCTTAATTCCTCAACGTCCTTGTTTCCTGCCCATTCAACCTCGTCTAACCCGTCACATAGAAACACAACTCGATCCCCTGCCTCCCTGAGTCACTCAACTGCCTTCCTTGAATACTTCGGCATCATATCGTT
>Ga0315533_1002210_pt1 | contig 13828 bp, 10 predicted proteins | sample SalMarSW160130MG_FD_203081 | JGI IMG/M metagenome (GOLD analysis project Ga0315533, IMG submission 203081) | Salt marsh sediment microbial communities from the Plum Island Ecosystem LTER, Massachusetts, United States - Salt Marsh Sediment SW1601-30 ...
TATTGCTTCAGCATGTCCAGCGCTGCTTCAGCAGCATCTCGCTTGTTTTTCTCTCGATTTCCCGAAAAGGCATGCTTCTGACTCAAGCTTTCATCTCTGGCTGCCAGGCCGAGGTAAAACAAACCCAGCGGTTTTTCAGGAGTAGCGCCCGAGGGGCCGGCAATCCCGGTATCGGAGACGCATATGTCCACATCCAGGAGCTTCCTGCCACCTTGAGCCATTTCCAGAGCTGTTTGCTCGCTCACGGCGCCATAATTTTCCATGGTTGCCTTTTTTACCCCAAGCAAGGCGATTTTTACTTCGTTGCTGTAAGCCACTACAGAGCCCTTGAAGTAATCCGAGCTACCGGGCACATTAGTTATCCTATCAGCTATCCTGCCGCCGGTAGCCGACTCGACAGTGCCGATGGTCAGCAACTTTCCTGTTTTGGCCTGGTATTCCCTTATTAGCCGGGCAACTTCCGCTTCCAGTTCCGCCATTATTCGTTAATTTTAGCAGCTTTCCTTGCTATAATTCAGCGATGGCTGAGTTAAGCGACACAATCACCTTTTTGGGTACTGCCGGTGCCAGGTTTGTAGTGGCTCGCCAATTTCTCGCTTCGGGAGGTGCCTGGCTTAACCTCGGTAACACTCAAATACTCCTTGACCCCGGTCCTGGTTCCCTGGTTCAGGCTGCCAGGAGAAAACTCGATGCCACGAAACTGGCGGCTATTATTTTATCTCATAGACATTTAGACCACAGTGGGGATATTAATATCATGATTGAAGCTATGACCGACGGAGGGACAAAGAAGCGCGGCACGGTCTTTGCTCCCGCCGATGCCCTGGATCAAGACCCTGTTATCTTTTCTTATTTGCGGTCTTATCCCCAGCGCATACAGGTTTTGACTGAAGGCGGGTCTTACACAATAAACGACGTTTCTTTTAAGACCCCCATCAGGCACAAACATCCCGTGGAAACATATGGCTTTATCTTCCAAACGCCGCGGCATACTTTCTCCTGGATTATTGATACCAGATATTTTGATGATTTAGCCGAGCACTATGAAGGTGATTTGCTAATTATCAATGTGGTCCGATTGAACCCCGGAGCTCCCATTGACCATCTAGCTCTTCCTGAGGCCAGGAGCATAATCGAGGAACTAAAGCCTAGGATAGCTATACTTACTCATTTTGGCATGACCATGTGGCGGGCTAAACCCTGGGAGTTGGCTGAGAAATTGACCGAGGAGACCGGAACCTCAGTCATTGCTGCCAGAGATGGCATGAAGTTCGACCTGGCACAACTAGAGAGATGATGGGGTACAAGCTCTACCATAGTAAGTTCTAACTCACCATCGTCCTTCTGAATAATACAATCCCGACGGCAAACAGGACGACTGCCCAGCCAACAATCCAGTAAATATCGAGTATGATAGCTGAGAAAGAGGAGCCGTTGAGAACAGCCCGGGAGGCGTCTATGGCATGGATGAAGGGAAGGGCTCCAGCGACGCTTTTAATAGCCGAGGGCATACGCTCCACTGAGAACCAGGCCCCGGAGATCATGGCTATGGGAACGATGAAGAGCCAGGAAACACCCGCTTGAGACTCGCTTTTGACCAGGCTGCCCACTATCATGCCTATCCCGATGGAGCAAAGCCCGATGAGAAAGAAAATAAGAAAGGCATGCCCCAGGTTGCCGACAACGGTTAAGCCCAGCGCCATCCCCACGCCAAGATAAATCAGTGTGGAGATGATAAGCACCGGGATAAAGGGCAGGGAATAACCTAGAATGAAATCCCAGGGTCTTGCCGGGGTAGTGAACATCCGAGCCAGAAAGCCCTTCTCCCTATCACCGGCAATTATCTCCGCCGCTGTGGAAACTAAAATCATGAGCCCGAAGATAGCTATCCCGGGAAAGTAGAAATTGACAGCCATATTCTTTATTTTGCTTTCCGTTCCTTTTAGTTCAACATTTAAAGGGGGAACCACTCCCAGGAATTCAGAGCCAACAGCCTCTATTATAGGTTTTAATTGTAGACCTATCATCGGGTCTGCTTCCTTGTAGGCTAACTCTAAGTTGATAGCTTGTTGGGCTTGCGTTGCCTCCTCGAATCCTGAGGGAATGAATAAATATAATGATATTCTGCCGTCCTCCAGGTCCTCTTGGGCCTGAGATTTTTCACTGTATATCGGCTCATTCAATTCGATAGCCTCTATGCCTCCAAGATTTTGTATAAAGGCAGAGGAGGTTTGGGAATGGTCTTCGTCCACTATGCTCATCGCAATAGGGCTGGCCTGTCCCCCACCAGCGGCGGCGCAAAATACCAGCATAAAGGCAAGGGGCATTCCCAGGAGAAAGCCTAGAAGCACAGGGTTTCTATAAATCTCCTTCAGATTCCTTTTGCCGATTTCCCAGAACTTCATTTCCTTCACCTCCCTTCTAGTCTCTAAGCTTCTTTCCCGTTATCTGGATGAAGACGTCCTCCAGGGTTGGCTGCTCTAAGGCAGCAGAATGAACAGTAACCCCTCGAGAATGGAGGTAGTCCACGATCCCTTTGAAGTCTAAGTCCTTGTGGTAAATCTTAAGCCTCCCCTTGGCCATCTCCAGCCTGGAGTATTTGCTTTGCAAATCCGCTATGACCTCAGCGGTGAGGTTTTCCGTTGAGACTACCATGCTGCGCATCTCAAAGAGATTTGTCTTTAGCTCTTGAGACGTACCCAGAGCCACAACCCTTCCTTCGTCAATAATCCCTATTCGGTCGGAGAGGAAATCCGCCTCTTCCATATAATGGGTGGTGAGAAGGATGGTCTTCTTTCCCTTAAGCGCGGCTATATATTCCCAGATGGTTCTTCTCGCCTGGGGGTCAAGGCCTAAGGTAGGTTCATCTAGAAATAATACCTGTGGGTCGGAAACAAGAGCCATGGCTATGCTGAGCCTGCGTTTCATCCCTCCGGAAAACTTCCGCACCTGGTCTTTAGCCCTTTCCATAAGCCCCATCGTCTCCAGTAGTCCCTTCGAACGCTCTTCTACTTCCTTAGAACTCAGGCCATGGACCTTGCCAATCAGAGCCAGGTTTTCCCAGCAGTTAAGGCGCTCAGAGAGGATGGTATCTTGTGGCGATACCCCAATGAGCTTTTTAACCGCAAATGGTGTTTTAACTACGTCATAGCCCAATACAGAAGCTGTCCCCCTGGTTGGCTTTAAAAGGCAACATAGCATCCTGATGGTGGTAGTCTTCCCTGCCCCGTTAGGGCCGAGGAGGGAGAAAAGCTCGCCTTTATTTATCTCCAAATCAACGCCGTTTACCGCTACTAAGCCATCAAACCTCTTGGTGAGCTTAAAGGTTTGTACTGCATTCATTTCTTCACCCCCCTCTTTTTACAAATAATACTACACTTAATGTTCTGGGAACAATGACGTCTAATGGCAGAAAGATTGACTTCAGCAGCAAAAATGAGAGCTTCCTGGCAACGACATATTTTCCCGGAGGGTCGCCCCTTAAGTATCGTCTGCGCTGGAGCGTTTCACTTCCGTGTTCGGGATGGGAACGGGTGGTTCCATTCCGCTAGAGTCACCAGAAAGCTCTCTGGTTAAGTATAGCCTATTCTCGGAAGAATATGCAACTTTGTGGGTTGTCTGGTGAAACGGTTTGCTGCGTTCCTGTGCTATAATAGTTCTAAAGTCTCATAGAGAGGGGGCTTGATATCATGGATTGGGGGATGCAAAACCGTTTGGCGAAATTAATTCAGGCGGATGGTCGCTGTTTATTCCTGCCCGTGGACCATGGGTATTTTCAGGGTCCTGTCAAAAAATTGGAGAACCCGCGTAAAACTCTCGAACCTCTTCTCCCTTACACCGACGCGATTTTTGTTACCAGGGGAGTTTTAAGGTCGTCGGTAGATCCTGACAAGGCGAAGCCAATTATACTTAGAGTATCTGGCGGCACCAGCGTAGTGGGAAAGGACCTGGCTCACGAGGGGATAACTACCTCTATGGAGGAAGCCATCCGGCTTAATGTGTGTGCCGTGGGCATCTCCATCTTCGTTGGGACTGATTACGAGCACGATTCCTTGTTAAATCTGGCCAGGCTTGTTGATGAAGGGGAAAAGTATGGCATCCCGGTAATGGCAGTTACCGCTGTGGGCAGAGAACTGCAGAAGCGTGATGCCCGCTATCTTGCTCTGTCCTGTCGTATTGCTGCAGAACTGGGCGCTCGAGTGGTAAAGACCTATTACTGTGAAAAATTCGAGAAGGTTACACAGGGCTGCCCCGTTCCCATAGTCATTGCTGGTGGGCCCAAAGTAAATACAGAATATGAAGTGCTTCAATTTGTTTATGATGGCATCCGGAAAGGTGCCATAGGTGTGAATCTGGGGAGAAACATCTGGCAAAATGAGCACCCCGTGGCCATGATAAAAGCCATACGCGCCATTATCCATGAGAACGCTACTCCTGAGCAGGCCCAGGCAGTATACGATAGCGTAAAGAGCGGGAAGGCATAGCATCTGTGTCCATAGCTAAGTATGCTCCGGAATTGAGGAAATCCCAAATCCTAAGCACCAAATACTAAACAAACTCTAATTTACAAATTTCAAAACCTTATGGTCTGCTGAGAGGAAACTACCATGCGCGTAGCTATGTATTACAGTAATCAAGATGTGCGGCTGGAGGAGATGCCTGTGCCGCAGGTTGGCCCCGGCGAGGTACTGATGCGGGTGGAAGCCAGCGGCATCTGTGGCACCGATTTGCTGGAATGGTATCGCCTGCACAAAGCACCTTTAGTCCTGGGTCACGAAGTTGCCGGCGTGATTGTTGCTGTCGGGGAGGGGGTTGAACATTATAAAGTGGGTGACCGGATTTGTGCTGCCCATCATGTTCCCTGTAACACGTGCCATTATTGTCTCAGCGGGCACCATACCGTTTGCGATACCCTGCGTCGGACGAACTTCGACCCTGGTGGCTTTGCTGAATATCTGCGGCTGCCAGGCATCAATGTCGACCAGGGCATATTTCCCTTACCTGACGAAGTATCTTTTGAGGAGGCGACCTTTGTTGAGCCGCTGGCTTGCGTCCTGCGCGGGCAAAGATTAGCCCATCTAGAGCCAAGACAGAGTGTGCTCGTTATCGGCAGCGGCGTTGCCGGGCTGCTTCATATACAACTGGCCCGGACTTCGGGCGCCGGTTACATTCTGGCGACGGACATCGTTGATTATCGCCTGGAGGCAGCGCGAAAATTTGGAGCCGATGTTGCCATTCAGGCTGAGGAATATACTCCAGCCTATTTACGTCGGGCAGCCGATGGTCGTCTCGCTGACCTTGTCGTGATATGCAGCGGGGCGGCGTCAGCTATAGCTCAGGCGTTGCAGTCGGTTGAACGGGGAGGCACTGTTCTCTTCTTTGCCCCCACAGAGCCGGGCGTTAGCGTTCCGATATCGGTGAACGACCTGTTCTGGCGTAATGAGATAACGCTCACCAGCTCCTATGGTGGCAGCCCCGGGGATTATGCCGCAGCACTGGAACTGATACAGGCTGGCAAGATACGTGTGCGGGAGATGATTACCCATCGGCTGGGGCTGGCGGAAACAGGCCTGGGATTCCAGCTTGTCGCCCGGGCTCAGGACTCTCTAAAAGTGATTATCGAGCCGCAGAGGTAGGTAGCGGCTGTTGTGGTTCGAGTTCCTCTTCTTAGTAGTCGCCCTCGAAAATCTGGGTTATGTATAAGTATATGAAGGCTCCCTCCTCTGAAAATGAAACTCCCACACCTGTCTTATTGTAACGAGATTCCAGTATGTTTGCTCTGTGTCCAGGACTATCCATCCAGCCTGAGACTGCCCACTCACATACTTCTTGTACAGAAAGATAAGGACCTGGAATGTACTGTCTGGTTGGAATCTTTGCCAGATTCTCTCCTCGCATAGTCCCGGGAGACATGTTATAGCTAAGAGGCCTCTCCCCTGGATATCGTTCATGGCCGAAGAAATTGTTCTCGACCATACTAATGCTATGCTCCCTGGCTAGACTGGTTAGCAGAGAGTCTTCGCTGAGAGTAGATAGGTCAAACTGCTGTCTTTCGTCATTGACCAGTACAATTATTAGTTCCTCGACTTCTGCCTCGGTATAGTTTATCCCGAGGGGACCTGATGGATCCTCCAAAAAGTTAGCCCGTATCGAGTAGCTGTCGTTCGCAGTGATGGTGGTTAAGGCAGCGTTCGCATTAGCAATGGTGCCCACATTGCCGGTCCAGTTGGCAAACTGGTAGCCCTCCTCAGGCTCGGCCAAAAGGTTGACCACTTCGCCTTCAGCACAGGTAAAAGTCCCCTCTCCAGGGGTGGTTACCGATCCTCCAGAGGTACTGATGATATTGAGGGCATAAGATTCTCCATAATCACCGCCGCCGCTAGGACTAATACCAGTGCAGCCTGCCATCCCTGCAATTAGCGCTGCCGCAATCAAGAAACTGCCGATTCTTTTCATGTGTATCCCTTCGTAGTGTCATTGTATCAGTGCCGAAGGGAGTGTCAATGACCCTTTTGAGCTAGTACAGATACACTAGTAACACAGGAGTTATGAAAGGCGCCCCGCTGAAATTGGGCTGACAAAGCAATCCCTTGACCAAATCCGAAATTCTAATTTCTAAGCTCTAAACAAATCCTTCAAAATGTAAAAATAAAAGTGCAAAATGACAGAGCAAACGTAAAAGATTTGCATTTTAAGTTGTCATTTTGATTTTTAACCTTTGATTTTTGAGTTTTGTTCAGGATTCTCTAAAAGTGATTATCGAGCCGCAAAGATAGATAGCGGCTGCCTTCCAAGCAGCGGGATTTAAACCAGCGACTAAGGGATTGTGAATGTTTGGTGTAGTTATTGCTGTCACACATCTCGATATATTATGACAATTTATCAGTCTCAGATTTTTGTAATATGTTTTGTTCTGAACGTCCTGGTATTTTATTCATAAGCCAAGATACAAAATAAATAAAGGGGGTGTCCAATACCCCAATAATTAATTTTATTACATATTGACCAATAAGCAGTGGGACAATATCCATTACTCCGTAGAACGCGATAGTTATGAATATAACTGTATCGATGGCTTGTGATACCATGGTGGATAAGTTATTTCTAAGCCAGAGATGTCTACCTTTCGTCTTATTCTTCCAAAATTGGAAAGCAAAGACGTCATGGTGTTGGCTTAATAAATAAGCTACCATCGATGCTAATACTACTCTTGGAACCAATCCCAGAACCGAGGAAAACTGTTCTGAATAATCCTTAGCAAACGGAGCTGACGGCCAGTGAATTGCTATTACCACCGCAATCACCATAACAACATTGGCATAGAATCCAGCCCAAACGGCTTTCCTGGCCTGTTGCTTGCCCCATTTTTCACATATGATGTCAGTTAACAGGAATGTTGAAGCGTACACAATCACAGCAGCTGGTACAACAAAAGGGCCAAAAACAACAATTTTCCCAGCAATAATGTTTGCAATTACTACTAGCGCAGCCATAATAGCAATAATGTACTCGACACCGTACCTTTTCCCAATTACACCAGCTAAAGATGTTATGGCTAGCGTCGCTAGTATCCATAGCACAATTACGGCAATTTCACTCATTTAATCTTTGCGCGCCTCCTTTTTGTGAAAGGGTTATCCGCAAGCTGACTAGCACCATCAAGTTTTCCTCCTTAATTCCATGAGTCGTTTGTAGAACATTCTGGTGTTGTGAAAACCCCTTCGTTTATTACGGTTGAACCCGCGAAATATTATTATGTCTATGCCCAGCGACTTACAGACCTGGCAGTCGCATTCTTCCCATGGAGCATCCATGAGAGTTGTCTTATATTTGTCTCTTAGGTTATTTGTATCTGAGGTTCTAAGGAGTAAGCTATCATATTCCACAATTTTGTCGAGTATATTTGACAGACCGTCGCGCCTTTTTTCATACTCTCTTAGCAGTCGAAGGCACTCCTGTTCCAGTTTCTGTAATTCAGGAAATGAAATACCTTTCTCAGTCGCGTTCTTCTGGAATCTTGGATCGTCACTGTAGGGAACACGAATTGCCGAATACCATTTATTTGATGGTGAAAGATAGTTTTTGTCTGACCGTAGCCATGCTTTCCGGAGATAGGAGCCACTGTCAAAACTGGCAATGCCCCACTCTTTCAAGTGAGGTAATAACCCTTCACGCAAGATGCCGAAAAGGTGTATTCGTATTTTTGAATAACTTACCGGGAAAGCCTGATTAATTGCAGATATAGTTGCCTCCAATATGTTAAGAATATCATCATCCTTTCGTGGAACTAGGCCACCAAGGGCAATGTAATCATAACCCATTTTGATATATCCTTTGGCCATCGAAGCGTATTCATCTGGAGTCCTGGCTTGAATCACGCCCATCGGCACAAATGTAGAGTTATACCTTGCCGAATGCATGAATTCACATGCCAATTTGGCGGTTAGTTCAATTCTATTTTCTATTTCTAGTGTATTCAGTGGTCTTAATTCGTCACCTTCTCCAACCTTTCCAAAAGGAATGTGATCTATAGAGGCTCCAATATCTACTTGGAGGTCATTGTACAATTGGATGACTTTGTCCGTAGTAAATGGAGGTACTGTTGACCTGCGATATGAAAAAGCTCCACAATCGCCCATAAGTATATGGTGTGGTCTCAGGTGAAGGTAATCTCGAACTGATCCAATGACCCCTTCTGCTTTAAGTCCGTTTCTGGCTGGTCCCTTCCCCATGACGATGTGCCCCAGGCTTACAAGAACACCATCGTAAAGTGGTTTATTTTCAAAGAGTTCATGAGCATATAAACGTTTTCTCTCACCGGAGGACCATGAAAACTTATCTTCTGCGAAGTTATATTCTGGGTCAAGATAATCATCCCAGTCCGGAATGAGATAAGTAGGTAGCGCCGCATTTTGAAGTCTCAGTTTACTAGTGAGTAATTGTCGATTTTCCGATATACTAATTTTACGTCCGTTTTCGTTCCACCTTAAGCACCAGCTTTTAAGTTGTCCCAGCTTCTTTCCGACTGGTCCTTTGGCTATTTTAACGTTTGAACGGGTTAGAAAAGATGGTGGCAATGTCTCTAGATACTTTTCCCCTGCCCAAATGTATATAGAATCAAAGCTCAGCGGCTTAGCATTACGTTCAATAAAAGACTCGACATCCCGTTTAATTAATTGAATGTTATCATTTTCAAGATGCTCATCGTACCAGAATATTGGAGAGTCAGCCCACATTAACCCATGCTTTGCAGATAGAACCCAAATGGCTAATTTGTTAGATGTACCGTTAAGCCGCTTTCTAATTATGCGGTATGCTGGGCCGTCGTAAAGTTCTATCGCAGGAATGGCCCTGTCAACATGCTTTTTACGAACTGAACATGCAATGATTAAGAGATCACGTCGATCAGTTTTCAATATGTGTCCTCTTCACTATATGAAGGCTCATCTGGCCTTCCCAAAGGAGCAACAGCTGGACCTCGATAGGGAGAATTCTCACACGTTCCTCTAAAATCGCATGCTACGCAAGTCTCTCTAACTGGATTGGTAGGCCAGCTTCGTCTTATGGATCCATTCTCAACTTCTTGAGCAACGGAATCTTCAATATCCGCTACAATTCTGTCAAATCTTTCTAAAGCGTTCTGCTGGTCTGGCTCTTCAACACTAACAAGACGCAGCGCTCTTTGCAAACGGAAAGGCCATGATAAACCAAATGGTGATTCACCTCTAGCTACTTTAAGAACGATATCCAAGTCCTTAGTAGCGTTGGCAGGCCGAACATCGGTGGTATTATTTGCCATATCCTCTCTTAGTTTTCGAATATCGGAGACTGAAGGACGCAGTTCGTTAATAAAAATAATTAGGCCAGCTCGTACAGGTAGACTACTAGGTTGCTTCTGACGAATCCATGCATAGGTCTGTAACTGCCACTCATATAATTGCCAATCTTGAGAGTTCGTTGATGGTCTACGCATACCTTTATAGTCAACAATTACCTCAAAAGGCTCACTTTCTCTATTCGGGAGAAAATCGCGTATTAAATCAACTAATTGATTTTCCCCTACTTGAAACGTGTCTATTTGTATGTTTGTTATTATGTCTATACGCCCTGTAACTTCATAATATTCTGCTCGATGCTGTGATGATTGCGGCATTATTCTAGTCCCGCTTAGCGGTATCTCAGGAGTAGATACTAGGGGAAATAATATTGGCCCTAAGTCGTTAATACTAACTTTAACACGAGCTTTAGCAGCGTTTTCTAATCTACTACTTCTCGGGGTCTTTCCTTCATTCGCTAAGCGAGCGATGATAATATCACTAATGTTATCTATTACTTCCTCAGGCCAAGGTAGGTCACCATAAACACCTTCCTGGTAGTTCTTAATAGCCATTTCCATAACCAAATGGATAAATTCACCAAACCACATCTGTACTGGTCTTGAAGGCGGTAATGCGCTACCATTCAAATATCTATACTGAAGCCCACAACGTCTAAACGATAGGATATCGCCGGTGAGACTGTACGGAGGCACTATATATATGGGATTTCGTACCGGCAATTGTGTCATCGTAATACCTCCTAGTTATATTCGCAAAAAGGGGCAACTTGTACGCCAAGTCGATGTCCCTGTTCTCGTCCATCCCATAGCAACATGGGGTACTCTCCCTGTCGGGAGAACAGATGTTAATCCCGCTAAAACTAGAAGGCTTTGCGCCCTACTGTAGGCAACATAATACAATCTGGTAAGATCGTCGAAAGCACGGTCTCTCCACTCAGCAAATGACGCAGTGCTTAGCCCGCCGAAAGGAATCGTATTGTCCTCGACCAGGTACGTCTCGTTAATAGTGTCGGGAAAACGAAAAACACGTTGGAGTCTATGGTTAGTTTTAAAGTGTGCTCCCACATCTACGATTACGATAGGGAACTCTAATCCCTTTGCCTGGTGTATTGTTAGGAAATTGACCGCTGCTCTTGGAAATGTTTCTAGTATATCCTCATTAATTTCTATATCTCCAAGCGCTATAGCACTGAAAATATTCCATATAGCTTGGGTTACACTTCGCTGCTTATGCTGAATATCACTGAAAACTATCCTAGAACGATAACTGTTACTGCTTAACATACTCGTTTCGGTGATTGCACGAGCAACGACCTCAAGATGTATTTGGCGTTCAGGGTCATCTTGCAATGAAGGGATCCAGGTCAATAAATGGTAGCACAAGTCTATTAAAGGTAGTTCCGAAGGCCACTGAATTCCTGTCACTTGTGACCGTTGTATTTGCCAGCTTCTAACAAAATCTTCCAAAGTGGTAGGATGGTTAGGTTCAGGATTCCTATGAATGATATCTGTTGCTGCACTCCGCCATTCACGGAAGATTCGCCTAGCTTCCGGGGGTAAATTTGATATGGAGCCAGTAATTATACTATGTGGGTCAATACACTCCAGCATCAATCCACATAGCTGCGCTATCTCAGGAACTGTCGATAGCAGTTGCCCCCGGGGATTGAAGCTACTAATAGGGGTGTCAAGCTCGAGTAACGCTTGGCGTAGTAGTAAGGGAAATCTCGGGCTACTAGGTTGTCCCATGAATTCCCTAGTATATTCACGAACCGAATGAGCGAGAAAAGCACAATCACCAGGCTGAGCATCCGCCCCTGCTCCTATATGGACATTCTCTCCATTCCAAGATATATCGATGCCAGAACCATTAAAAAGATCTCCAATTAATCTAGCTACACTTCTGGCTAAATCATGAATATTATCCCTGAAGATTCCAAGTACTGGTAGACCATCACCAACTGATTCATCAGATTGCACTCGCGGCTTACCAGTAACCCTTGAAGGTTGGTAATCAGCGTCGCATTCGGCAAAGTCCTGTGTGAATACAACTGGCAGGTTAGGGGCTCTGTAGGTAGTCGTTAAGTATCTGATGTCAGGTTCGCTTGTAATACCTAACGCTGTTTGCATCCTTGGGCTAGCATCTCGAAAGAGTTCTACAGTCCCGCCTCTAAACCTGTATAAAGACTGGTCATCATCACCTACTACCGTTATACATCCATTGATGCACCTTGCAATGTTATAATAAATAGATTCTTGAAGTACATTTGTATCCTGGAACTCATCTACAAAAATGGCTTTAAGTTGAGAAGTGAATTGAGATAGTTCGCCTTGCTGCAGTCTTTCAAGAAAATAGTGTTCGAGTTCAGCAAAATCCATCACATTTGGTCCCCGTATCTGTAACCCACTAAGGTATTGATTGGCGACTCGCGCCACTGCGGCCTGCCCTGGCCCACATGCGGTAAAGGCCGAAACGTCGATTACATCGTGTCTAAACCTATCACAATAGATACGAGAGAGTCTTGTCAAGCCCCGTACGTTTACCGAGTTGGTCTGTCTTGACCTAGTGTACCCGTGGCCCTCAGCGAATGCCGTCAAGTCTTCGTTTCGGAATAGTCCATTGTCAAATAATCCGCTGGTCAATAGGATACCATCAGCGACAAATTGGTCAAGTACGACTGGCGGTGGTATATCTGGTCTTCGATATTTTCCAAGTATCTCTTCAGCTAAGCTGTCTAATGTTCCTGTGATGAACCTGTTTATATCAAGACTACTTAGATACTCTAAGTCCTGCTCATCCCTTATCAGTCTACTGAATTCATCCCTAACAATGTAGCCCCACCCCAATACTCTGGACCGAAGTTCTGCAGCTGCCCTTTTGGTGAAAGTGGTCAGCATGATGGAGGCGGGATCAAACCTATCTACAAAGACCATTTTTAAAGCACGGGCTACGATAGCAGTGGTCTTTCCAGTGCCTGGCCCGGCCACAACAATTAGCGGTTGATCTGGAGGATACGCTATAACCTCACTTTGTTCCGAATCCAGGCGACGGTCATGCAATGGTAATCTTAGCGCTTCCAAGAACTCATCAAGAGAAATCATGGAAATCTACTCCGGCTCCTGTTGGGCTAACCATTATGATGTGGCGAAAACCTTTGCCTTGAATAATACGTCAATACTATCTTGGCGGCAATATTTGTACAATACCGTACAGTGGCTGCGGACAGGAATTCTAGAGATATTATGCCAAGTAGTCATTATGTCCCTAGAACATTACCAATTTAACAATCACTCAAGACTTTTTCATATTCTAACATCGTGAAAGAATATCAGTCAACGAAGTCAGGCACATTCCGAATTCCAGGGACACCATACCAATTAGGCCTACTACAAATCAGGTATTATGCCCCCAGAATACCACTGCATCTTGAGTATTGTACAAAATAGCGGATTGTTTGGCTTTGGTAAAGAGCGTCCGTCTTGTTGTCTTTGAGGAAGTGTATACAGAGTCCGTCCCTATATCATCACAGCTATGGGAACGGGGCAGAGGGCAATCAGGGCGTCAGATAAGTCTACTCCAACACTTTCTTCATTTCCTCAAATTGTTCCTTGGTAATCTCTCCCCTGGCAAAGCGAAGCTTCAGGACTTGAAGAGGGTCCTCCGAGGAAGTTAGAGGAGTCTGCTGATTGGTTGTAACTGGGGATATGGTGGCGTTACCCATTCGCCTGAGATTTTCCTGAATGAGCCTAAAAACGTAATCCACTTGACCTTCCGGGAGGTTGTCTAAGATTAGGTCCTCGCTCATGAATCGCCGCTTTACAGTGATGGTAGCAAACAAAATTCCTTTATCGATTTTTAGATTGGCCATGTCTTCATATCTGTAATCTTCAATCTCCTTGTGTAATCCGAGGCTTGACGGAGAGTACCTGATTATCCTCTGGTTAGTAATTATTATGGAGTCGGGTGTGATGGCTGCCTTCAACCTCGAT
>Ga0315533_1002217_pt1 | contig 13804 bp, 16 predicted proteins | sample SalMarSW160130MG_FD_203081 | JGI IMG/M metagenome (GOLD analysis project Ga0315533, IMG submission 203081) | Salt marsh sediment microbial communities from the Plum Island Ecosystem LTER, Massachusetts, United States - Salt Marsh Sediment SW1601-30 ...
CACGATGGCCATATATACTTATAGTGCCTTGTAAATAATGGTGCTTATGTTCTATATCTAAAAACATCTCCTCTTTTAAACTACCATAAAGATATCCGGCAGTAGTATTATTAGACCAATTAAAAAAATTTATATATTCAAAATCAAGATCATGCTCATATCTAACGGCGTAATCATAAAAACTTGGATATTTAAATGCGCCTATATTAAAAGCTATCTCGTTAGTCATTATTTCAATATTATACATACTCTCTTACTCCTCCAAAAGTTTTTCTATGATATATAGTAGGGCCATATAACGCTATGGCATCCATATGTTCTTTAGTCCCATATCCTTTATTCCTATCCCAACCATAAATAGGATATTCCTTATGACAACTCATAATCATCCTATCTCTTGTTACTTTTGCTACTATACTTGCAGCAGCAATTGAAACCGATAAATTGTCACCACCTATGACACATTTTTCAGGAATATCTATGTTTTCTGGCAAAAAATTTCCGTCGATTAAAACAAAATCTGCATCATACATTTTATAAATAACCTGTCTCATAGCTAATTTAGTAGCTTGAAATATATTTATTTCATCTATTAATTTTTCATCTACTTGACCTATTTCCCAATCACATTCATTAGTTATTTTATCATATAAATATTCTCTTTTTTTCGCCGACAATTTTTTACTATCATTTATTTCAGAAGTATCAAATCCATCAGAAATACAAACTCCAGCAGCTACCACAGGCCCCATTAATGGACCTCTACCAGCCTCATCTATACCAATGATATGTTTATACCCTTGGTTTCTAATATCTAATTCTATATCATATGTAGGTTTATTCATCGTCATATTTATTAATCCATGTTTCAATTTTTCTTACTCCAGGAATTTTTCTTGGATCTCTCATAAATTTTTCTATATCATCAAAACTCATACAATAACAAATATTCTCAGGAAATTTAGTATTCGCTAACTTTTTCGAACGCTCTTCTAAAAGTGCAACAGCGTTATTTAATGTTGTTTTATCCATTTTATTTACTCCTTATAACTTTTTAGTTTGGTAGATAGACAGAAGAACCTACTATCTATAATTAGCTACTAACTTTTCTATAGTCTTACCATTATCATTTAATATATAAGCAACTGTATCAAATATAATTGAAAGCTCTTCACCGTTGGATAATCTGCAAATTAACCTGATGCTTTCGGCGCTATTTGTTGAACCATTCTCCGCAGCTAATAACACAGAGTAATCTAATATAACTACATCAACAGTAGCGGCGTCGTAATCCTTGATTGGATCTGTAATGAATGGCTTTGACTTGCCTATCTTCTTAATATCGTCCAACATCCACCAATCTTGCCCTTGTTCATATCTTTCTATCTTTAATATCATATCTATATCCCTCCTTATTATCTATCTTTCTGCCTATCTATCTTATATCAGTTTTCTTTTTTATCTGTTGCTGTAGATTTAACAAATCTTGATAAATCACCAGTTAATGGGTGCTTAGGATCGTTTGTACTATGCGATCTTCGTATCTGCTCTTCAGCAGCTACCCTCTTTTTTTCTTTAACATACTCTTTTTTATCCCAAAACCAGCTCGGTCTCATAACTGAAGAAACATTAGATTGCTTTTTTTTCATCTGTTCCAATTTATTTTCATCTTCCTCATACATAGAACATATTCTTTTCTTATTTATCTTTACCTTACAATTTTTCTTTATACATCTTCTATTACTCTCAAATCTACAAAGAGCACATACCACTTTTTCCATAATTAACGCCCTCCATTTTTGTATCTAATTATCGTTTCACATGCTTCTAAAAAAGTATTAACTCTATCAACATGTTCATTATGAAATTTTCTATTCCATGGTTGATCTCTAATTATTAAGCCGTAAGGAAGTGGCCCACATTTTTCTAATATCATGTTTAAAATATCAAACCTATCTTCAACAAATGCTTTTATATTCAAACCAAACACCAAATCTTTTTTGTTTCTAGCTTTCGAAAAATATATATCATCATATGTTATTTTATGTTTCTTTAACCAATTAATAGTTATGTCTTCCTTTTCTTTATATCTACTGGTAATTATATCTATATAAAAATATTTTTTTATCAACTTTAATCCTTCATGAACATCATCATATGGTTGTGGACTTATAAATAAATTCCCACTAGTTACCATTTCACTTAAATATTCAGCAATATATGACGTCAAATTAGGATTTCTATCAAAGTCATAACAAACAAAATCCTCATCCCAATTAAGATACAAATTAAATTTATTTTTAAGAATATTATTTATAGTATCATCAATATTGCATATAACTGAATCTAAATCAAACCCTATTCTTTCTTTTTTCATAATACCTCTTATATTTCACACGATCCTGTTGAACATTGCATATCTTCATCAGATAAAGAAGTTGAAACATCTTCTTCTTTCAAATACTTTTCAATTTCTTCTTTACTCAATCTATAATAAACCTGCTTTTCTCTACTTTTATCTCTATAAACTGTTACACCTTTAAGATCATAAATATATTCTAATAACATTTCACTTAAATCTTTTACTGTTGAAGATTCAGGCAATAAAATAGTTTTTGATACACTCCCATCTAAATATTTAGCTATACTAGACTGCATTTCTAAATGTTCTTCTGGCTTTAAATCATAACTATCAACAAACCAATCATCATTATAATGATCTCTACATAATGGATTAACATAAATTCTATCACCGACACGATCTGACCTTAAATATCCTTTAAATGGTAAAGGCTCTATACCACCTACTACATCAGCTAACAATGAAGTTGTGCCAGTAGGCGCCGCTGTAAGCAGGGTTACATTACGGATAGAATTTTCTTTTATAAACATCCTTATTTTAGCAGGTAACTTTCTAACAAAAGAAGCGCTAGAATAATCTATTCTATTATATTTTGGAAATGCCCCTTTTTCTATAGCTAACTCTACTGAAGCTATATAAGCCTCATCTCTAATAAACCTATATAATTTTTCTATTTCTGCAATTGCCCTGTCTGAACCATATCTTATTTCCTTCATGAAAAAATAATCTGCTAATCCAGCAGTACCAAGCCCTATTCTACGAGCATTTTTAACAACTATTTCTTGTTGTGGTATAGGATAATAAGCTAAATCAATTATATTATCCATAAATCTTACAGCTGTTTTTATTGCCCTTGATAATTTTTGCCAATTAGTGTTTTTATTTACTATAAAATGAGGTAATACAAGAGCGCCTAAATTACAACAACCGTACTCCTCCAACGGGAGTTCACCGCACTGCAACCCATTGATATAATTGAACTTCTTTTTTCCAGTCTTTGTTTTCCCTTCACTAACCATAATATAAAAATTATGAAATTCATCTACTGTTCCATTATAAACATTCTCATAGCCATCTTCTTCTATAGACACCACATTATAATTTATAGTAGCATGTTTATACCCTTTTTTCATTGCGTATTTAATTTGACCAAGAAAAGCAGCTTTAGAGGTACCAGCACACCTCTGAGAACAATACGATTGTTCTCGTTTATGCCACTTAGTAACAAACATTTCGCCACAATTCTCACACTGCTTAATTACCCAAACACTTCCATTTTCAAAAAATATATCAAGATCAGTTGTATCCTTAAGAGCAAGAAATTTTTTATACGCCTTTAATTCATATCCTTTCATATATAAATTTGCTTCCTTAGCAGCGGCTTTAAGCATAGAACTAGCACTTTTATATTTTCCAAATACATAATTAGACCAAGGTATATTATTTTTTTTACAATAATTCTGCCATTCATCTTTGGTTACTTTTCTTCCTAAACTTTTCATTAAATTAACAGCTAATTGAAAAATTTGCTCTGGCATAAATCCCATCCATCTACCATTACGTTCGCCTGACCAATCTTGTTTAATAAGCCAATTTTTTTCAGGAAATCTATTCATCGGATTATTTTCACCAAGCATATCTTTTGCATGTAATTTATCATGTTCTTTTTTAAACATATTTCCAAGATTTACCCACGCATTATTAAGCCCATTAAAATCCTTATGATGTACAATTTCACCAGGCCTTAATTTACGATTTAAATTAAATTCTGTAATAATCCTATGTTCTGCTTTGTTTGTAGCTTTACCAACATTCCACCACGCATAATCTTGCGATCTACTATTCGCTTTAGGAAATATATCTTTTAATGACGCATGAAATTTTATTGCATGATGAAGCCTATCACCTTTTTTCAATTTATCAGCTCGCCTATAAGTACCATCAAGCATAAGAATTTCATGGTTTTCAGTGCATCTAACAATAGATCCATCATTAAGAGTTATTTTTAAAATTTTCTTTCCATATCCAGTAATTCTAGGATTTCTCATTAAACGCACAGTAACATTATTATTACTATCACTACAAAATACCGGTACATCCTCATTCTCGTCAGCCAGTTGTTTTATAGGAACATTGCCTCTACCATCAGCAACAGCCACTAAAGTATCCCCCGTTACACAAGGATTAACGCCGCGTACCGGGCTAAAAGAATAACTATTATTTTTTCTTAAATTATCCCAATTTATTAATCCAGGCTCACTGTGCTCTAACATATTATTAAGAATCATATCCCATAACTCTCTTGCTTTTACAGTTTCATATACTCTACCAGCAAATTTAAGGTCCCAACCATTATCTTCTTCTACTGCTTTTAAGAAACTAGAGTCTACAATTACTGATATATTAAACTGTGTTAATTCATTATGCTTTATTTTAGCATTAATAAATTCTCTAATTTCAGGATGAGAAACATGACACAAAGCAATTCCAGCTGATCTTCTTTGCCCACCAGTTTCTATTCTTTTCCCAGCGTAATTAAACATCTTCATAAAGGACACTAACCCAGAACTATTGCCACCTTTTGTAATAAGTGGAGCATTTTTAGGCCTCAAAGCAGAAAAATCTATACCATTTCCACCACCATATGAGGAAATAATTAAATAATTTTTTAAAGTGTCTCCTATAGATTCTATACTATCTTCTAAAGGAAGAAAATTACAATTACTTGTAGATGGTCTCAACTTACCTAAATTTCTAAGAATTCTCCCAGCAGGAATAAAATCCATAGGTTCTATTATAGAATAAAATTCTTCATAATACTTATCGTAATCCTGCTCCTTTTTAGCGTTTTCTCTACATATTCTAGCAGCTAAATCATCCCATTCTTTCTCGTTATCCCAAAAATATCTAGCTTCAGCTATTTTTTTAGCGTTATCAGACAACTTCATATTTATTATCTCCCCTATTTTTATTTTCCGCTTGATCCAAAACCGCCCTCGGCTCTGTCAGTTTCACTTAATTCATTTACCTCTTCAAATTCTATATGAATTGCTTTAGTAGGAACTATCTGGCCACATTTAAACGGCAATTCAGGTAAAGGTTTATCGTCTATTTTTAATAAATACATTTTTAACGATCCTACATAACTTTTATCAATAATACCAGTCCCTAAAGCAAATTGAAAACCAAATTTCACTGGCAAAGAACTTCTACCAAATAATTGAAAATAATAACCAGGCATAGGCTCAACAGCTATTCTTGTGTCAGCTACATAAAAAGCACCTTCTTTATACAATTCCACAGCATAAATATCATGCCCACTATCAGTTACTCTATCTTTGGTAGGTATTATTGCGCCTGGATCTAATTTTTTACATTTAAAATATTCGTTTTTGTGCCATCTACCATTAGGCAAAGGCTCCCAATTAAGAATATCTATGTAATAATTATATTTTAAATTATTTCTAAATGAGACATTTTTGTACATTTTACCACAAATATCAAGAGCCTTGTATCCATAAGCCTCTATACGACCTTTGGCAGTATAATTTACATCCCAATATTCAGAAATTTGTTTCAATATTCTATTAGAATTACTAGTTATACCTATTTCTGGGTATCTATAATTATATTTAAAATGCCCATCACCATCAAAATAACCAGCTATAAATGACCAAATTTTATTCTTAGGTATATTTGGCAAACTAACTATATTCGATTTATAACCAGCTTTTATACCACCAAGAGATAATATATATTCAATTAATTGCTTATCATTAATAGTTAATATTAACATTCCATCTTCTCTTTTATAAACATTCTCAAATCCAAATATCTTATTAGCAATAGAATGAATATTATAACCATATTTCTCGTGTTGATAAATTTCTATTCTATAAGGATCTATATTAATATGCCCATCAGAATATACAAGTCCCAAAATATAAGCACCATCATGTGTTAGTTTATAAAACATTGATAAATCTTTCTCATATTTATGGTTAGGATTATTAGGCCCTAAATATAATTTTGATTTTATTTTAGCAGAACATTCGGTAGAACAACACGGCCCAAACCTTTTAATTTTTCTCAAATGACTAGGCGTGATATCAAATAATATTCCACAATTACTACATCGTACTTTCATAATTTTATCCTTTTAACCAACAATCTCCTACTAACGCATCAGCTTCCATTTTAACAGTTTTAAAAAATTCAGCAAAACCGTCTATCAAAGACTGCGAAACTATGGAAGCTACTTCTTCTGTCTGGTCTTCTCTTACCTCAACAATTACTTCATCATGTACAGTCAATAAAAGTTTAGCATCATAATTTTTAATTCTTTCTACAACATAAATCATCGATTGCTTTATAGTATCAGCGTTTGATCCTTGAATTGGATGATTTTTACCAGCTCTTTCTATAGATCCTCTTAATTTATTAAAAGTTGGATCACTAGGTTCTGGTAATTTATAAAATCTTTTTCTTCCACTAATTGCCGTACTATATCTGTTAATTACAGCAAATTTGCCACTCTTATTTAAATATTCTTTAATTTTTCTATACTTATTAAAATACTTATCTATTAAATTTCTTGCCTTTTTCTCACTACACCCCAATCTTCTAGCAAGACCTACCTCACTTAAACCATATATCAATCCAAAATTAATAGCTTTAGTAGCATTTCTATACCCTTTTTTATTTGGGTCATCGTCTTTTAATTTCTTATCTCTTATTACTTCTTCAGGAGTTACATCAAATACATCACAAGCAGTTCTTAGATGTACATCTTGTCCAGTAGCATACGCTTCTAAAAGCACCGGGTCTTTTGAATACTCAGCCAATATCCTCAATTCTGCCTGAGACATATCTGAGGTTACAAGCTTATATCCAGGCGCAGCAACAAAACAAGACCTATACCTCTGTTCTTTTGGTATGTTTTGTAAATTTGGATCCCTTGAACTTAATCTACCGGTACTTACCATTTGAGTAAAGTCCGTGTGTAACCGCCCAGTCTTAGGATGTATCTTACTAATCAAAGCCTCCCCATAAGTAGTTATAAATTTTTCATATTTTCTATAATCTAAAATAGATTTAACTATTGGATTATCTTTGTATTTATCAAGAACCTTAACATCAGTACTCTCAACTGGTATGCCCAAAGTATTCAAACTTTTAACTAACTGTATAGGACTATCTAAATTTAACAAAGAGACACCAAAAATAGTTGTTTGATTTATCGTAGGACTCAATATTTCAGATATTTGAGTACGTAATAAATCTCTTTCTATTGTCATTTCATCTATAATTTCCCGCCATTTTTCAACATCTAAAGTAATGCCGTTTAGCTCCATTTCTGCTAATGCTTTAATAAATTCAAATTCTAATCTAGCAACTTTCATTAATCCATTTTGTTTCAATTGTGGCAACTGCAAATTATAAATATCTCTTAAGACAGAAACATCGTTAGCAGCATATTGCAGTTGAAACTTTTGATACTCTTGATTGTATTTTTTAAATGTTGGTCCAACATCTTTTGGCATATTTAGATGGAAATATTTAGCGGCCATATATTGCAAATTGGCTTTCGGATTTAGTCCCAAAAACAGAAGCTGTTCGGCAAGCATAGTGCAATACATTCTATTGATTTCAATACCAAAATTAGTCTTCAGCATTTTATAATCGAAGGCCGCATTTTGTAATATCTTCAAATGATCTTTATCTTCTAATAACGGCTTAAAAATTTGTGCATCTACATTGCCTTTTCTAACGTCAAATACGAAAGCCTCGCCTGCAATACCTATCTGAAGTAATACTACTTTGTCTAATAATGCGTCTAACCCAGTTGTTTCCGTATCTACTTCTATTATAGGGTATCTTTCTATTTTCTCCAAAAGTCTTGCTGCACCCTCACTAGTAGTCACGTATTTATATTGTATTGGAGGAAAATCAGCTAATGAATTATTATTAACTTCTATTTTGGGCATTTCCACCTCTCAATACCAGCATAATTTTAAATAAATTATTTAATAATATGTGCTCGCCTTTTGGTCCATAATACGGTACACTAATTATATCTACAATTTTAGAAAACTTCTTAGCATCTTCAATACCCCTACTATTTTTTAGACATCCTGCCATAAAACCAGTAATTATTATTCGTACAGTTTCTGATGGTATAATTTTAATTTTTTTAAATGCTTCTAATATGCCTCTCCAATTACTTTTTAATAGCATCCTGCAAAACGCAAAAACTTCTATTTGGTCTATTTCTATCCCCGCATTAATTATTAACGAAGCAGATTCTTTTGTCCAAGTATTGTCAGCAGAAACCAACTCCAAATAATTCAATGCTTGGCGTGGAACTCCGTATGATTCTTTAGCTATATATTCTAATATTTCTTTCTTATAACTCATTCCTTCAAATTCAGCCACATCACTAAGTAATTTATAAATTTCTTTATCCAAAAGTCTACTAAATTGCATAATTTTGCAGCGGTTTATCGTCACATCTTTAAGTTTATTAGGTTCGTTTGTACAAAGAATTATATAAACATGCTCCATATTATCTTCTAATGTTTTCAAAATACTTGATTGCGATTTCTCGCTTAATTTATGCGCCTCATCAATTATTAAAATTTTATATTTATCACCAGACATAGGAGCTGCCGGTAAACTATCTAGAATTTCACGCATAGTATCTATATTACCAGTTCTTGCACCATCAACTTCTATAACTGAAAAAGAATTTTGATCTAATGTTGCTTTACATGAAGAGCATTTACAACAAGGATTAGCTGTCCGCCCTTCTTGGCAATTCATGCCTAAAGCAATTATTCTAGCTGCTGTAGTTTTTCCACACCCAGAAGGTCCTGTAAACATAATACTATGAGGAAGAGTACCTTTTTCAATGCCAGTGGTAAGCATGTTTCTAATTGTCTGATTACCTATCATTTCTTTAACTGTACATGGGCGATATACCTTGCCAAGATCTCCAACACCCCTTTTAATTATCATAAATAAATCTCCTTTTCAAAAACATCTATGTACTCTTATTATAGAACAAAATCACATTTTTGCTAGATAAAATTATCAACTTTTTACATAAAATATGTAGAATTTCATTAAAAATGACCTAATTATCCAGAATTTCTAATGTTTTTTATGCGATCTTGTAATAAACTTAAAAGTTCAACAAAAATCGCCGTTCCTCCATTCTTTATAAAACTAGCAAAACAAATATTTTTTAAATACTCACCAGCATCATCAGGACAAAGTGACTCAGGTATCAATTGAATACACTTTCTGTCTGATATTTTTGATCCAATATAAATAACTTCATCTGGGGTGCAAGAGTATCTTCTTAATATTTCTATTAATCTATTATATTTTTCCTCTTCATTTTTGCCCCAATAGAACGGGATATTACGTCTGTGGCACATGTTATAGTTGATACGATTATCACTAGATAAAAATACAAATTTAAAATTTTTCTTAAGCTCGTTTATTGCATCAAAATCCTTACTTTGATAAACCTTATACAACACATTACCAACTTCATCTTCAGCATATTTACCGTCAGTGATTATACCGTCAATCTCGCTGACAATAAGTCGAGCTGTTTTGCCAAAATATTCTACTTCTGACATATAATTACCTCCTCATACAGTCTTTTGCACTTATAATCTTTGTGGTGTTTCCGTTTACCTTTAGCAACTTCTATTAAATTACCAAAATTTAATTTTTCCTTTTTATAGTTTCTACAAAATTCTGCTATTCCATGAACAAAAATTTTCTTTCCTTTAGGTGTTATAACTGTATATTTTTTTGCATAAGGGCTTTTACTGCCCACCAATTTGCCTTTATGTGATTCAGATAATTTTTTTCTATGTTCTTTAGAAAGATGTTTACCATAAAAATGGTGTTTTTTACCACTAAGTGATCTGGACATCCTTTTTTTGGTTTCTCCTGTTGGTTTAAATCCAGCATTGCCATTTCCACCAACATTAAGATTATATCCATTTTCAAAAGTATTATATTTCTTTATCATTTCAATCTCAACTTTATTTAGTTCTTCTAATGAGTTACATTTAGTAACAATTTCCCAGTCAAAATTATCTACACCATATTTCCTAATAGCCTTATGAAAATACATATTATTTCTTTTAGATAAAGCGTCATTTATATGCATATATTTTCTTCTTTCCAATGACCTAATAGTTTGCCCTATATACATTCTCCCATTAATTTTATTAGTAGCTTTATAAATTATCCCAAAAACTTCTTCTTCCATCTTTATCTCCTCTTTATGCTTTACCGCTTTTCGTCAATCTGTAACTATCATCTTCAAAATGTTGTGTAGAAACCTCTAATATTTCAGCATCAGTAGATCCAGTAAATCTATGTTTAGCACCAGTGGGAATATGTATCACACTTCCTTCTTCCATTAAAAATTCTTCTTTCTCAAGTTCCATTAAAACAACACCTTTTAATATATAAAAAGTTTCATCTTTAATTTTATGGTAATGATAACTACATCTGTATCCTTTTTTTAAATAAAGTATTTTAGCACAATATTTTTCAGTATTGGTAATCCATTTTTCCTCGCCCCAAATTTTTTTATGTGTTTCCATTTATAACACCTCTTTTCTTAATTCCTCTATACTAATAGTAGCCGTTCCCATTTTACCAACAACTATTCCAGCTGCAGAATTCGCTAACCTAACAGCTGATTTTAAATCCATACCAGAGGCTACCGCCAAGCAGATCGTCGCGACAACAGTATCGCCTGCCCCCGACACGTCGAATACTTCTTTAGCCTCTGTTTGAATAGTCATTATTCTATTTTCACTTTCAAAAAGTGTCATGCCCTCCTTGCCTTCTGTTATAAGTATATGTCCACAAGCTAAGTCATGAAATATTTTTTTCGCCGCAAATTTCAAAGATTTATCATCTTTTATTTCAAAGCCACAAAAAGCACCAGCTTCTTCTTTATTAGGAACTACTAAATTAACATGCCTATGAGATTCGAAATTGTCTTTATGAGGATCTGATATAATAAATGTTGAAAAATTAACTAAATCAAGTATTTTTGTCATAAGTTGAGGTGAAATAACGCCTTTATTATAATCAGATATTATTATTCCGTCTATATTTTTTAATTTGTTTTTGATAAATCCTACAATTCTTTCAATATCTTCGTCTTCAATTCTTTCTCTACTTTCTTCGTCAAATCTGACTACTTGATGACTATTTCCAACAACTCTTGTTTTTATTGTTGTTGGTCTATTAGGATCTATTATAATATTTCCTATATCTAAATTCAATTTGTCTAATTCTCTTAAAATTTCACCACCAATTATATCAGCTCCTATAACCCCGCAAAGTATAGGCCTAGCTCCAAGAGTAAATAAATTATGAGCGACATTAGCAGCACCGCCTAGTGTTTTAGTTTTTTCTTTAACGTCTACTATAGGCACAGGTGCTTCTGGAGATATTCTATAAACATCTCCTATTATATATCTATCCAACATTATGTCACCTATAACTAATATTTTTTTGTTCCTAAATTTTTTTAAATAATTTTTCATATCACCTATTCTCCAAAATCCTAGTTATTTTAATTGCCCTATCAATATTTGAATCGACTTTTCCCTCTAACAAATCTTTAAAATATTTAATAGCATACTTAAGATTGTTTGATTCGTCAAAATGTTCGTAAATATCTTTCGTAGTTAACTCTGGTGGCAACTTTTTATATAATTTCTCATACAAAGTTATTCTAATAGATTTTTCAGACAAAGGGCTGTATTTTATAGTTCCTTTATCGCCATAAAAAACTATAGACATTTCTTTACCAGGAAAATTTGTGCTAACATTTATTCTGCCCTTATCAAATATTATTGATCCATCAGTACAAAGATTATTATAATATAGATGGTCCTCAAACTTAAAATCAATCAAATCTATATCCATAAACATATCCAAAACAGATAGATAATGAGAAGCAAGTAGCCAATAAACATCAAAATCCATAAATCTGCCTAGATGCTTTGTATTCATTTCTACAAATTCCAGATTGCCTATAATATCAATTAATTCTAATATTCTATGTAATGATCTTGCGAAAGTATGAGTATAATCAACACCTATTTGTAGCCCATTATCACTTGCTATTTGTTTTAATTTTTCTGATTCATCTTCATACAAAGTTATGGGCTTTTCAGAAAATACATGCTTACCATGTAACAAAGCCTCTTTTATTATACTATAATGAGTTTCCATAGGTGTAGCTACTATAACTGAACTTATACTCTTATCATTCCATATTACATTTCTATCAAACTTTGAATCAGCTACATATCTTAACTCAAAAAAATCTGGTATATATTTTTTTATTTTACTTCCCCAATACCCATTTCCTATTAAAGATATCTTCATAATATTATATTTTCCTTATTTCTGCGATACTACCATATATTTTCTTAAATATAAAATCTTTTCTAATCTCACAAAATGTCTCCACAGCTGTTTTTACAGGAACACTATGATTATAATCATGAAATAACATGAATCAATCATCTACAATTTTTTGAGAATATTTTAAAGCATCTAATAAACATGCATGTGTAGTATGATCTCCATCTATAAAAATTAATGAAATAGGACCAATGCTTTCAAGATTAACATCATCAGAAAAAGATTTTAAATAAATAATTTTATTATTATTAGAAAATGGCTCTATATATTTTTTAACTTCATTAATATTTATATCTGACCAATTTACATCATCACGTTCTCTAAAAGGTTTTATTTTTGGCCCGCCAGCATTATGATACTTAAATACATCAATTAGAAATAAAGATCCTGTAATATTATAATCATTCATTCCTAATAATAAAGAAGCAGCTGATGCGCCATAATAAACACCTATATTAACAATTGATGCTTCCTTATTTTTTATATTTTTAACTACATTACGCAAATAACTTAATTCTGCTTTTTTCATGTAGTTTGGAATATTATACACTTTCTCAATCTGCTTATCCATTTTTTATCCTCTCATAATCTCTATTAATTTCTAATGCCATTCTATTACAACGAACTCCTTTATCAAAACACATTTTACGTGCATCCCATTTTTCATTATAATTTCTTAAAATCATTTTATTAAATTCATCTAAATCAGCTGTAACTTTTCCTATTCTACACTGTTTAGCTGTAGGAGTAGCAGCTGCTGAACATTTATAAACATATCCATCTGCTCCATATGTTATTTGGTAATATCCATAAATACACTTTTCAAAAGTGTATTTGTCTACATCAGTAAATTCTGGTCCAGTATAAAAAATATAAGGCCTTTCATTTTCATTAGACGATAAAAATTCTTTAAGCAATTTTGGGTACTTAGACTTACCAGGCATTTCTACATTCTTTTTATAT
>Ga0315533_1002218_pt1 | contig 13804 bp, 6 predicted proteins | sample SalMarSW160130MG_FD_203081 | JGI IMG/M metagenome (GOLD analysis project Ga0315533, IMG submission 203081) | Salt marsh sediment microbial communities from the Plum Island Ecosystem LTER, Massachusetts, United States - Salt Marsh Sediment SW1601-30 ...
TGCCGGCAAAAAGTTCACAGCTGTTTTACAAATGACAATAAGAAAACAGGGCCAGGTTGCGGAGGAGAGGAGAAAGAGATTTACCTGACCCTGTTGGAAGCTCCAAATTAATATACTTTTGTCCTGATAATAATGTTCGCAAAGCGCCCCTGCTGATGCATAAAAAAAGCAGGACCGAGTTGAGGAGGAGAGGAGGAAGCGAAATTACTCGGTCCTGAAGACTTCTATATACTTGTACTTGAGAGCCGGCTAAAATGTTCGCTTCTATTTGTTATAGACAAAAAATAAGACGGAGTGTTCCTGTAAATTCATTCAAAAAAACAGGGATTTGAAAAACTTCTTTTTTTATGGTAAAAACTGGCTTAATTAACTGTGGTTTTTAGGTGTTTCTTATGGCGGTTCAATTTATTCTCGGCAGAAGTGGTACGGGCAAAAGCAGCTACTGCATAAATTCCCTAATAAAGGCTCTGCTGGAGCCGAATGGCCGGCAGAAGCTGATTTTTCTGGTTCCTGAGCAGGCGACCTACCAGGCCGAGCGGGCCATACTTTCCAATGAGCAGATTAGAGGGTTTCACAGCCCTTATCCTTCGCAGCCGCCCGTTTCGGAAGTTGCCAATGGATTGAATGTGCTCTCTTTTGACAGGCTTCAATACCTGCTCCTGGGCAGGAACACCGCCCGGCCGAGACTTTCAAAAATCGGACGGCAGATGGTTATTGGCAGGATTCTCGCCGAGCACAAAAGTGAATTGAAACTTTTCGCCCAATCGGCTGCCTTCGCCGGTTTCAGCAGACAGATGGCGCAGACTATCGCCGAGCTTCAGATGTATGCCAAGCAGCCCGAAGATATTGAACAGCTCATAGCCGGGCTCCAAAAAGCCGAATATAGCAGGTTTTCCGCCCTGAAGTTTACGGATATTGCCTTGATTTTGAGAGAATACCTGCAGTTTGTGCAGGGCAGATTCCTTGACCCTGAAATGCAGTTGAATCTCGCCCGGCGGGCAGTGGCCGGTTCGCAGTTTTTTGATGGTGCTGAAATTTGGGTTGACGGCTTCGCAGGCTTTACCACAAGTGAGCTGGCGATACTTACAGAGCTTCTCAAAAAAGCATCCGAAGCGCATATTGCGTTGTGTCTGGACCCCGCAGGTGTGAGGCTGGACAATCCGGCCGGCAGCACGCTGGCAAAGCTCGGCCTGTTTAATCCTACGCAAAAGACTTACGCCGATATTATTGAAATAGTCAAAGCCTGCAGGTTAAATCTGGCAAAGCCGGTTATCTTGACCGATGCCCTCAGATTTAAAAGCTCTGCAGCACTCGGGCATATCGAGAAGAATATCTTTGAAGTAAAAGCAGACAGGATTTCTGCTAAAGAAGCTCTTAGTATAGTTGCCTCGCCGGACCGGAGAGCGGAAGTGCAGTTTGTAGCAGGGAAAATAGTCGAGCTTGTGCGCCGAAAAGGCCTGCGCTACCGTGATATTGCGGTCATAGCTGCTGATTTGGGAAACTATGAGCATTATATCAGGGCTTACCTTAAAGATTATAATATTCCCTTTTTCATCGACAGCAGACAGTCGCTTCGCCATCATCCGGCTGTCAGTTTTATCAGCTCTGCTCTTCGGGCGGCAGCCGGCGGTTTTGCGAACAGCGATGTCTTTGAATATCTCAAAAGCGGCCTTGTACCCATTAACCGCTGTGACGTCGATTTACTTGAAAACTACTGTCTGGCATTCGGCATAGCCGGCAGGGACTGGACAGGCAGTGCAAAGTGGAATTTCGATGATGATAAAGAGCCCCTTTTCAATGAGGACCATATAAACAAAATTCGCAATAATGCAATTAAGCCTCTAATCGGGCTTCGTGAAAAGCTCAGTTCCGGCCGGGACAACAGCCCGGGAAAAATCAGCCCTGAGCAGTTTACAAAAATCATTTTCGCGTTTCTTGATGATATGCAGTTCAGCCGAACAATTCAAACCTGGATTGACGAAGCGATTGAGCGAAAAGATTTCACAGCCGCTGATGAGCATCGTCAGTTCTACGACGGACTTGTGGATATATTCGACGAGCTGTGCGAGGCGTTTTCGGGTTTCCAGTTAAGCTGTGATGTTTATATCTCCATAATCGAGGACGCATTTTCGCAGCTTAGCCTTGCGCTGATTCCGCCTGCGCTTGATGAGGTTATTATAGGTTCGATCGAGCGCAGCCGACATCCGGATTTGAAGGCGGTTTTTCTTATAGGTACAACACAGAAGGATTTTCCGATGCCAGTCAGTTACGCGAGCATTTTGACCGATGAGGACAGGCTCGCTGCCGAAGCCGCCCAATTCGAGCTGGCGGCGAGTACCGGCAGAACCCTGATGCAGCGCCAGTACCTTGCTTATATTGCATTTACCAGGCCGAGCGAATTCCTGTGCATCAGTTATCCTGCGGTTGACGAAAAGGGCAGGGCCGTTGTGCGTTCGCAGTTTATTGATGATATTGAATCCTTGTTCGATGACGTTACTGAAAAACCGGTTGCCTCGCACGACTGGTCGATAAGTCTTGAAGATTCCGGCCGGACTGATATCGATAGGATTTATACACAAAGCGAATTTAAAGATTTTCTTTGTATGCGGGCCGGCAGCGATAGTCAAATCAGTCAGCTTGTGCAGCGATTGTGCGCCGACGACCTGTTTGCCGAAACAGGCGTTTTTCTTCGAAAGGTCCTTGAATATGATAACAAAGCAAAGCTTGAAAAGGTTCTCTTGGACCAGCTTTTCGGCCCCGTACTGCGAAGCTCAGCGTCGAAGCTGAGTACCTTTGCACAGTGCCCATATAAATATTTTGCCCGGTATGTGCTTGAGCTTGCCGAGCGAAAGGAGTCGAGATTTGAGCCGCTGGATATGGGCAGGTTTTATCACCAGGTTCTTGATAGGGTTCTAAAAGAGTTGAAAGAAAGCTCTCAGGATTTTGCAACAGTCTCAAACGAACGGCTCATAGAAGTTTTGAAGCAGGTGGTTGCTCAGATTATCGAGTCTGACTCTTTTATCAAAGGCTTTTGCCGTCACAGCAGACACAATACTTTTATTGTTGCCTCTGCCTGCCAGATACTGCAGGACTTTTTGCCGGCCGTTTCGAGGATGGTTCGAGCCGGAGAGTTTCGCCCTGTTCTTTCAGAAGTCTGGTTCGGCTCCGAAGACGAAGGTTCCGGTGGATTTAAGATTGTACTAAGCGGCAGGCGTTCTGTTTCATTAGCAGGCAGGATTGACAGGATTGATGTCACAGATACTGTCACCGGCTGCTCCGCCGTCGTCTTCGATTATAAGCGAAGCAATGCAGCTTTTAGCTGGTCGAGGTTTTATCACGGCCTGGATATGCAGCTCCCTATTTATATGCTCGCAGTGCGCAGCTCGAAGCTGCCCGCTCTTGCCGGCTGCGATGTTGCCGGAGCTTTTTATATGCCGGTTGAAACAAAAGTAAAATTGAAACGTCCCGCAGAAAAAACACAGCAGCTTGAAGGTTTTGATTATAAAGGCAGCGGCCTTTTCAACGGGCATTTCGCTTTTCTGCTGGATAAACAAGCGAAACAAAACAGCAGCTATTATAATTTTTATGTTACCAAAGACGGCAGCCCTTACGGCAGCTATAACAACAGGGGGGCGTTAAAGCCTGAAGACTTTCAAAAGGTCCTGCCCTATTGCGAGAAAAAAATAGCTGAACTTGCAGAGGCAATAGTAACAGGATGCATTGATGTAAAACCCTTTAAGCTTGGCAGTGCCTCTGCCTGCACTTTCTGTGAGTATAAATCGGTATGCAGGTTTGACTGGCAGATAAATGATTATAATTTTTTACAGCCGAGAACAAAATTAGATGTGCTTGGCGAGGTTTAGTGCCTGATGGCAGAGCGAAAAATAAAATGGACACCCCAGCAGCGGCTTGCAATCAGCCGGCGGGGAAGTGACGTCCTTGTAACCGCTTCCGCAGGCACCGGCAAAACGGCTGTTCTTAGCGGCCGATGCGTCGATATCGTCTCGGATAAAAAGACCTCACCGAGTATCAGCAATATGCTTGTCCTTACCTTTACCGATGCAGCCGCCGAGCAGATGCAGCAGCGAATAAGAGAGCAGCTGAAAGTCCAGCTTGCAAAGGACAGGAAAAATTTACATCTCCTGACCGAGCTTACCCTGCTGGCAGGTGCCGACATAAGTACCATTCATTCGTTCTGCAAAAGGCTGATAACCGAATATTTTTATCAGCTTGACATTGACCCGAACTTTCGGGTGATTGACGCCGACGAGCAGACGCTGCTTAAGTTCGAGGCCCTTGAAAAAACCCTGGAGTGGGCGTGGGGGCAGGAGAATCTGCAGGCCGGACTCGACCAGCTTTTTTACGCCCGCGACCTGCGCCCTAACGGAAGCCTCGCTGCCGGGATTATTTCCATCAGCGATTTTCTCGACGGCATCCGCTGGCGGCGGAACTGGTTCCAAAAAGCTGTTTTTTTGTCACAGTCAGCCGACCCCTTTGAAACAGAGCTCGGCCAAGCACAAAAGCAAATTATTGAACAAAGGCTCGTTTTTATTCTCAACCAGCTTCATTTTGCCAAAAGGCTCTATGAGAGCCGCTCCGGCTGTAGAGGCTGGCCCGCAGACTCGCAGCAGCTTTTCGCAGAATGCCTGGAAAAATGTATCGAATCGCTGCAGGCAGGCGAATGGCACAGTTTTGTCGCTAAGGTAAGAGATTTCGACAAGCCCAGAGTTTATAAGCCGAAGGAAGTCGAAAAGACAATCGCCGAGCTGATAGCTAAAGTGATTAAAAACTCTGTCGAGCAGTTTGTCGCTCTTTCGGAGCTTGCGCTCTTAAATCCGGATTACCTGGACAGGCTCAGCGGCTCTGTCCAATTGGCAAGCAGGGTCACAATTGAGCTTGTCAGGCAATTTGACCGGTTCTACGGCGATGCCAAGCGGGCAGTGAGCTGTATGGATTTTGCAGACCTCGAGCATTATGCGCTCAGACTGTTGGCTGAGCCTGACGGTTCGGCCGATGAAATCAAACCCTCCGAAACTGCCCTGTCACTTCGCAGAAAGTACCGATATATTTTTGTTGATGAGTATCAGGATATCAATCCCGTTCAGGAGGCGATAATTAAAGCACTCAGCAGCGGCGATAATGTCTTTGTTGTCGGTGACATCAAGCAGAGTATTTATGCCTTTCGCGGAGCCGAGCCTGAGATTTTTCTCGGCCAGCTCACTCCTGCGTCAATTGACCCCGCTGAACTCTCGAAGCCGCTCCGCGTCGACCTCAACGCCAACTTCCGCTCGGCAGGCGGCATCCTTGATTTTGTTAACAGGCTTTTCAGCAGGATAATGACAAAGGATTCTGCGGACATTGATTATGACAGCTCGGCCTTTTTGAAGCCGGCCTCTGAAAGGCCGACCTCTGACAAAACAGCCGCCGCCGTCGAGCTTCATTTACTCGACAGGGATGACAGGCAAAGTGAATCGCAGCAGGATGAAGACGAATCAATTGAAGACGACCAGACGGATTTTGCATCCCTGCGGAAGTGCCAGGCTGCGATGATAGCTCAGCGTATAAAACAGATGGTAGGAGCCGAATCCGGAAAAGCCGGCCTCCAAATATATGATGAGCAGAAAAATTGTATGCGCGACGTCGAATACGGTGACATAGTCGTTTTAATGCGCTCGCCGGCCAAAAGGATAAATGATTATGTGCAGGTACTCAGACTTTCAGGTATTCCCGTCAGCAGCAGGGGCTTTGCCGGCTATTTTGAGGCGACGGAGGTAAGCGATATGATGTGCCTGCTCAAGGTTCTTGATAATCCTCAGCGTGACATCGAGCTGGCAGCGGTGCTGCGGAGCCCGATTTTCAATGTCACCGACACCGAGCTTGCCAAAATCAGGATACACGAAGAGGCTTTGCAGCAGTGCAGAAGTTTTTACGACTGTGTAGCAGCGTATGTTGAGAGTGGAGAAGATACCGACCTGTCGGCAAAGCTGAAAGAGGCCCTGCTGCAAATCGAAACCTGGCGGGACTGCGCGCGGGCGGGCGATCTTGCTGATTTGCTCTGGCGGATATATCGTAAGAGCAGCTTGTTATCATTTGTCTCGGCGCTTCCGGACGGCCGGCTTCGCAGGGCAAATCTTCTCAAGCTCCACGACAGGGCGATACAGTTCGAGGCCTTTGCCAGCAGCCGCCAGAGCGTCTCGCTCGGCCGGTTCGTAGAGTTTATCGAAAGACTCGAGCAGGCAGGAGCCGAATGGGCGCTCGCAGAGCCACTCAGCCTGCGCGAAAATGCGGTAACGATTACGAGCATTCATAAAAGCAAAGGGCTGGAATTTCCCGTCGTAATTGTCGCTGAGCTCGATAACAAATTCAACACTGCCGAGTTGAACCGGGAATTTATCACCGATGCGAATCTTGCGCTTGGTCTTGAGATAATCGATAAAGCATCGAATTCGAAATTAACCTCGCTCGCTCACCAGGTCATCGCTGAAAAAAAGCTGCGCACCGCCCTTGCCGAGGAGATGCGAATACTTTACGTTGCCGCTACGCGAGCAAAGGACAGATTGATTTTAACCGGCTGCCGGGGCGCAAAGCGCTGCCGGGATATTGTGCTGCGAGGCTTTTTCTCCGCCTCCGACAGGGCAAGCGGGCAGCTTCGATGCTGCAGTAGTTTTTTAGACTGGATTCTTTACGCTCTCGCCGACCAGAAGAATCTGCACGAAGTTTTAGAAACCGGTTTTGAAGATGAGTCTGTCGATGACGGCCTGTTCGATTTTAAACTTTACGGTAAAGATGAGCTCGAAGAGCTTTCGCAATATATAGAGTCTCTGCGTTTCGGAAGAGCGAAAAGGCCGAAAAAGCTAAAAACAGAATCAGTTTCGCAGCAGCGAATTCTTGAACAGCTCAAGGAAAATATCAACTGGCGGTATCGGTACGAACCGGCTTCAGCTCTACCCGCAAAGCGAACCGTAACACAGCTTACCCACAGCGGCGATGAATTCGCACGCCTCGAGCATTCCAGACCTTTCGAGCGAAAGACCGCGGTTTCTCAGCCTCAACTTTCTGCCGGCCGAACCGATAGCCGTATCATCGGAACAGCCGTTCATCTTTTGATTTCCAGCCTTGATTTAACTGCTCCCGTAACGAAACAATCGGTTGAGCAGACGAAAGAAAAACTTTTGCAAACGGAGGCTATGAGCAGAACCGTTGCTGATAGTATTGATGCCGAATCGATAGTGAGCTTTTTTGAACGTCAGCCGGGACGACTGGTAGCCGAAAAAACCAACGTGGTCTGGCGGGAATGGCCGTTCACTTTCGCTTTGCCTGTTTCTGAAATTGGCAATTCAGGCGATGAAACCATAGTTGTGCAGGGTATAATAGATATGCTTATTATAACGGCTGGGGGGATTGTAATAGTGGATTTTAAGACCGACAGAATCGCCGCCGGCAAGGCAAAAGAGCGGGCAGAGCTTTATCGAAGCCAGCTTGAGCTTTACGCCAAGGCCGCAGAGAGTATTGTCAAAAAGGGCGTACTCGGCAAATGGCTGTATTTTCTCAATTGTAATATCGCGGTCGAAATCAGGTAAATTTTTCTTGAGTGCTGTTTTTTTGTTTGTACAATAACCCTTCTGCAATTTAAGTTGCTCCTTAAATAAAACGATGATTTAAAGATAAAGGATTCAATGGGGATAGTGTGATTATGACAGATGCACCGAAGGCAAATGCAGTAGTTGGCCAATCCGGCGGACCGACAGGTGTGATAAACGCTTCTCTTGTCGGCGTTATAGAGGAGGTCTGCAAGCACGAAGAGATTGAAAATCTTTACGGTGCGATACATGCGGTGGATGGCATCGTCGCTGAACAATTCGTTGACCTGAAACAGCTTTCGGTTCAGGTACTCGAAGGAATGGCCAGATGTCCCTCTGCGGCTCTCGGCTCCAGTCGTACAAAGCCCGACAGGGAATATTGCGAAAAGATTTTCGATGTCTTTAAAAAGCGTAACGTCAGGTACTTTTTCTATATCGGCGGAAACGATTCCGCCAATACCGCTCACATCATCAATATGATAGCTGCCGATGTCGGTTACGAGATGCGGGCCTTTCACATACCAAAAACTATCGACAACGATTTGATGGTCACCGACCACTGCCCGGGTTACGGAACTGCGGCAAAATTTGTGGCCAGTGCCCTTATGGGCGATGACCTGGATAACAAGGCGCTTCCGGGTATCAAGGTTGATGTCGTAATGGGAAGACACGCAGGCTTCTTGGCAGGCTCAGCTGCTCTGGGAAGACGTCAGGAAAGCGATGGACCACACCTTGTTTATTTCCCGGAAAAACCCGTTGCTATGGATAAATTTCTCAGCGATGTTGAAAATGTTTACAGCAAATGGGGAAGATGTGTCATTGCCGTCAGCGAGGGGATATGCGATGTAGATGGCAGGACCTGGATAGAGAAGATTCTGGAGAAGATTGAAAAGGATCCTTTCGGTAATATTCAGCTTTCCGGAACCGGAGTTCTGGCTGACTACTTGGCAGGACAGATTAAGGCAAAAATCAAAGCCAAAAGGGTCAGAGCCGATACCTTTGGTTATCTGCAGAGAAGCTTTGTCGGTTTCCAGTCGCTGGTTGATGTTGAAGAGGCAAGAAGCTGCGGCTGGCAGGCTGTTAAGTTCTCAATGAAAGAGCAGAGCGGCTCGGTGGCGATAAGACGAACCGGCAACGGGGATAACTATGCTATTGAGCTGTTCAGTACTGAGCTTAAGAATGTAGCGGAAAAGTCGAAGCAAATGCCCGATGAATTCATTAATTCAGAAGGCAACGGGATTACGCAGGCCTTTATTGACTATGCGATGCCTCTTACCGGCGGCCTGCCAAGAACATACTTTCTTGGCGACTACCCAAGAGTTTAACAGACTTGAAAAAACTTTTTGCCCTAGTAAGTTTTCGGCTGTATCCAGCAGCCGGTTTGTTGATGACCTTTTACAGGCGGTAACAAAATGGAGCATCTCGATTTCACCATTGATTCACTCGGCCAAAGAGCCATAAAGTCACCCGTAGAATTGTCAAAAGAAACGGGCGATTATGTGGCCAACTATGTCGATGACCGCCAGCGCATAATTTATGGTATCGAAACAGCCTCGGATGCCGACAGTATAAAATTATCTGCAAATCAGCTTGTGGAGGTCGCAGGGCCTCGCGAGTTGATATTCTATAATCCGGCGCAGGTGCACGCGGCAATCGTAACCTGTGGAGGACTCTGTCCAGGCCTCAACGATGTCATACGCGCTGTTGTGATGTGCCTGTGGTATCGTTACGGCGTAAAGCGGATTTCCGGTATCAGGTACGGCTATCGCGGTTTTCTCTCCCAATTTAATCTCCCTGTTATGCAGCTTTCACCCGAGCTGGTTGATGATATTCACCGCAAAGGCGGTACTATTCTCGGCTCATCGCGAGGTTACGGTGACAGAACCGGCGAGATAGTCGACAGCCTCGAGAAGATGGGTATCAATATACTGTTTACAATCGGCGGCGACGGTACCCAGAAGGGTGCCCTGAATATCTCAGAGGAAGTTAAAAATAGAAAACTTCAAGTCGCTGTTGTCGGTGTCCCCAAAACAATTGATAATGACCTGAGTTTTGTGCAAAAATCATTTGGTTTTGATACAGCCGTCTCGAAGGCTGTGGACGCCGTTTCTGCGGCCCACACCGAATCTCACGGTTCGATTAACGGTATTGGTATCGTTAAGGTAATGGGAAGGCAGTCCGGCTTTATCGCTGCTCATACCGCTCTTGCCATTAACGACGTCAATTACGTCCTTGTCCCCGAGGTGCCTTTTGAGCTTGATAGTAACAACGGCCTGCTCGCCCATCTCGAAACCAGACTGAAAAGTCGCCATCACGCCGTAATTCTTGTCGCCGAAGGAGCAGGACAAAGTCTTCTGCAAAAATCACAAACTGTCGATGCTTCAGGTAATGTAAAGCTACCTGATATCGGCCTTTTTCTTAAAGACAAAATTACTGCGTACTTCAGAGAAAAGAACATGGAGATAAACCTCAAGTACATTGACCCCAGCTATATTATCAGGGCTGCACCCGCAAATTCGAATGATTCAATTTATTGTGAAAGGCTTGGCGTCAATGCAGTGCACGCCGCGATGGCCGGAAAGACCGCCGTTTTGATAAGTCTTATTAACGACCGTTTCGTGCACGTACCGATGAGGATGGCTGTCTCCAAAAAGAACAATATCGACCCTGACGGCTCACTCTGGCGAGACGTCATCGAAGCCACAGGCCAGCCACTACTGATGAAAAACTGATTTCTTTTTATTACTTGAAAAGTAATCTCTCGAAATCAACAGTAAAAATCCAGCCGAGTGGCTTGTTGAAATTTTTAGCCCCGTTTGGTATTATATCAAATAAGCGATGCTCATAGCAGTAGCTGAGCAGGTGTATGCAGTTTATATGCCAAATCCCGGATACGGAAAGGAGTCCTAATGAAAAATCCAAATAAAACAATCACATCTATTAAAAACGTTGCTGACACTGTAAAAGAAGGCATCAGCCGACGCAAATTTCTCGCATCGGCAGCGGCCGCACCCTTGGCACTGTCCTCGCTGGCACAAACTCTCGAAACCGCCTCCGCTGCTGTACCTGCAGCCGTCTCCGGCAAAATTACTCCCGCAGGCAAGGTATTGCTTTCGCCTTTTGATTACCGGCAGGTCAAACTCGGTCCGAGCCGCTGGCAAAAGCAGTATGAATCGGCACGCAATTTCTATCTCGGTGTCTCGGATGACGATATCCTCTGCGGCTTCCGAAGAGCTGCAGGTCTCGATGCGCCGGGTGCGCCGCTCGGAGGATGGGCTGCACGAAATTCCTCCGTCATCTTTGGTCAGTGGCTTCAGGCAATGGCACGAACATCGCAGGCAAACGACGATTCCGAGATGCGCAAAAAAGCTGTCAAGCTCGTCGATGAGTGGGCAAAGACACTTGGTGCCGACGGCAACCCGAGAATGCGGCATTACCCCTGGGAAAAAATGCTCGGAGGCCTGTCGGATATGAACCGGTATGCAGGACACGAAGGCACGCCGGCCCTGATGGAAAAAATAACCGATTGGGCAATTGCAAACCTCGACCGTACCCGAACACCTGCCGCCAACAAGCCCTGGGAGCTGCACTCAGGTGTCCCTCTGGAATGGTACACGCTCAGCGAAAATCTATATCGCGCATACCTGCTCACGGGCAAAGCAAAGTACAAGGATTTCGGCGACATCTGGCGTTACGACGCCTACTGGAAAAAGTTCGCCGACACCTCTGCGCCGACAAACGCACACGGCGTGCATGCATACAGCCACTGCAACTCTTTCAGCGGGGCGGCAATGGCATACCTTATCGACGGTGACCCCAAACTGCTTAAGTGTATGAAAAACTTTTATGATTTTCTGCAAAACTCGCAGTGCTATGCGACGGGTGGTTACGGCCCGGCCGAGCGATATGTGATTGACGACGGCGCGCTCGGCGAGTCACTGGCAATCAGGATTGACAGCTTCGAGTGCCCCTGCTGTACCTGGGCAGCGTTCAAGCTGGCAAAGTACCTGACAATGTTCACCGGCGAATCCCGCTACGGCGATTGGATTGAGAAATTGCTCTACAGCGGAATCGGCGCCGCATTGCCTATCGTCGAAAACGGCAAACATTTCTATTACGCCAACTATCATCTCGGCGCCGCAATGAAGATTTACTCTCGCAACACTTATACCTGCTGCTCGGGCACCTACTTCCAGAACACAGCCGAGTACCAGAACCTTATTTACTTCAAAGACAAAACAAATGCGCTCTGCGTCAACCTTTACCTGCCCTCGGAGGTCACTTGGCAGCCGCCCGTGTTTTCAGCTGCCAGGCCGATAAAGCTCACACAAAAGACCGATTACCCCGATGCCGAAACTATCAATTTCAAGCTTGAAATGGCTCAGCCTACAACGTTCTCACTTAAGCTGCGCGTTCCGGCCTGGTCAAAAAATGTCTCGTTCAAACTTAACGGCTCGTCTTTCGATGTCACTGCCAAGCCCGGAACCTGGGCAGCAATCAATCGCCAATGGAAATCCGGTGACCAGCTCGAGATGCGTATCCCCCTGCGCTTCCGACGTGCTCCAATCGATAAATGGCATCCCAACCGTGTTGCGATTGTCCGCGGGCCGGTCGTCTTCGCTCAGCAGGTCGTGCATAAGCACCTGGTGAGCATTCCGCCGGATGACGAGGCACTCAACGAGTGGATGGTGGCGACCGACAATCCAGCCGTCTTCCGCTACGCAGGCCAGGAGCAGTCCTCACAGCGAGACGACTTTATGCCGTTCTACCGGTTTGCTGAAATGCAGACGTATCGTATGTACTTCGACCCCGCTCTGCGAAATATTTTATGGTAGCCGGCGCCGCTTCGCTTGCTATTCCCGGCAGGATAGTATTTATAATCTGCAGACGTGGTATGCCAACGAAAAAGCGATAAACATCCCCTATTACCCCCAGGGGAAACTATGAATAAATTTATTATTTTCTCTGAAAATTCTCTGCGTTCCCAGCGGTTGAAGTTCGTTTTGGTAATTTGGATTTTGATAATTCGATATTGTTTAGAATTTCGATATTCGGATTTCGAATTTAAAAAATCCGTGTAAATCCCGTATAAATCAGTGTCTAATTTTTTCTTTTGACTTGTGACGTGTGCACTTATTTGCTCTGTTTTCTCCGCGGTAAATATGTTATGCGAAAAGGGCTTCGACAAATTTTTCCGGGTCGAACTCGGCAATGTCTTCCGGCTTCTCTCCTAAACCGACGAATTTTACAGGTATGTCAAGCTGGTCCTTTATCGCTATAACAATACCGCCGCGAGCTGTCCCGTCCAGCTTGGCTAAAAATATTCCGGTAACATCAATAGCTTCCATGAACATCTTTGCCTGCGCGATTGCGTTCTGACCCGTCGTCGCATCGAGCACTAACAGAACTTCATTCGGTGTTCCAGGAATCTTCTTGGCTACCACGTCCCTGATTTTTGTCAGTTCCCGCATAAGGTCTTTTTGCGTATGCAGCCTGCCCGCCGTATCGAGTATCAGAAAATCCGCTCCTCTTGCGACAGCCGCCTCGCACGCATCGAATGCAACAGCCGCAGGGTCGGAACCGCTTTTTTGTTTTATGATTGGTACGCCGATTCTTTCCGCCCAGATACTCAGCTGCTCAACCGCCGCTGCCCGGAATGTATCACACGCCGCGACGATTACTTTTTTATCGTTCCTGCTTAAAATATATCCTAATTTGGCGATACTGGTCGTTTTGCCCGAGCCGTTCACGCCGGCAACCAAAATCACCGTTGGCGGGCTTTGCGAAAGCTGAAGCTCTCTGTCTCTTTGAGGCCAGTAGCTTTTGATATGCTCTTTCAAAAACGGCACAATATCGTCGGTCTTTTCGATTTGCCTTTTCTTATAGCCGTCTCGAAGGTCGGTTATCAGTTTGTCCGTAGTCTCTACGCCGATATCATCGCTTATCAATGTTTCCTCGAGCTCGTCGAGCAGCTCATCGTCTATATTCCTGCCGAGACTTATTATGCTCGTTAGCGAAGCACTTATCTTATCTCGCGTCTTGCCCAGCCGCTCCTTTATATACTGTGTTGTTTTAGCGAAGATTCCCATTTCTGCGCACCTTTTGTAAGATTCTTACCTGTAAAGCCTTAATGATATTGGTATTAGCACATATTTCAAGCACATTCGCTGCCTTTATCCAAATTATTGACCTTTGCGTAAATAATGGAACGACTCATAATTTAA
>Ga0315533_1002219_pt1 | contig 13802 bp, 10 predicted proteins | sample SalMarSW160130MG_FD_203081 | JGI IMG/M metagenome (GOLD analysis project Ga0315533, IMG submission 203081) | Salt marsh sediment microbial communities from the Plum Island Ecosystem LTER, Massachusetts, United States - Salt Marsh Sediment SW1601-30 ...
CTCACGATAAGACCTGGATTGACTGCACCGACCCTGTGATTATAGATGTAACGCAGTCTTCAGATGAGCCCTGTGCTGGCGTGGCTGTGGACATCACGGCGTACGTTACCGATGATGTTGCTGTGACTTCAGTAAACTTGACCTATGACTCGACGACCGTTCCCATGACTCTGGACAGTGGCACGCCCCAGGATGGCTACTGGCAGGCCACGATACCCGGTCAGACAGTAGGGACCACCCTGACCATCTATGTCACCGCTTATGATGAAGCAGAGAACTCTGACCAGTATGGGCCTCACGATAAGACCTGGATTGACTGTCCACCTCCACCCCCACCGCCTCGTGGTGGCGGTGGTGGTTGTCCTTCGACCAAATACCTCACGGTGGACTGGGAAGGAGAGATCACCGACGAGCGCCTTTACAGCAATGATAAGCTAGCGGCAGATTTGCTCGGGCCTAGCCCCGATGGCAGTCACAGCTTGCTGCTAGAGCGGGGGACTCACGCACCCGTTGTTGGTGGAACGACATATTACCTGATAGTAATCAGAGAACTCGAGGAAATACCTCCTCCTCCAGAGAACACTGTGGCGATTGTGGTCTTCAACATAACTCCTGCGGACGCTGTTTTCGACAGGGATATTTTCCTGACGCTGGGCTTGGATGAATTGCAATTGCCTGAGAATGCTCTAAATATAACCATGTCTTATTATGATGATATTGATGGAGTCTGGGTACCACTGGAGTATGAAGCAGGCGGACCACCAAATAGTGTGGCGGAACTGTCCCTGTCTGCGCCGATAAACCACTTTTCCATATTCGGCGTACTGGCTGAAATCGAACCGACACCTCCTCCACAGCCTGCCCATTTTGTAGCCAGTGGCTTGAGCATTGAGCCCAGTGTGGAAAAGATATGGAAATCTGTCACCTTCGTGACCAAGACCGGGGAAAGCGTTACCATCACCGCCAACGTGGCCAACGACGGTGGGCAGGAAGGCGAATGGACTGTCGAGCTAAAGCTGAACGGAGAAACAGTAGATACCGAAATAGGGACACTGGGTGCAGGACAGAGCAAACAGGTGAGTTTTACCGTGTCTGAATTGGATTATGGACAGTATGAGGTGGAGGTTGCCGGGTTGAGCGGTAATTTCACAACGGCACGAACCATCACCTGGTGGCTTATCATTCTCATAATAGCCGCGATTGGCTTAATTATCTGGGGAGTGGTCTGGGGGAGAAGAAGAAGGCGAAGAGCAGCACAGGGAGGGGGATAACCGAGCCTCAGGCTCGGTTATCCCCCTCCCTGTAACTCCCTCCCGCCAAGGGAGGGAGTTACAGGTTTAACCAGGTTACTAGAGAACATGTCCCTTCTGTCCTATTGCGAGCACCTGAAAGGTGGCGCGGCAATCCCATCAGATAAATTCCAAATCCCAAGATCCAATCTCTAAACAAATCCAAATATCAAAATTCAAAGCTCTAAACAGTTTTAGCCATTGGTGTTTTGATGAGACGAATTAAATTTTCCTTTCTTCTATTTAGGATTTGGTGCTTTGGATTTGTGATTTTGTGCTTTAGGAGCGGCGCTTGTCCCCACCCACAAGGCGAGGATAAACCTCGCCACTACATTAACTCGAATTTGTGAAGGAAAGGATTCCTTCACACCTCGGCAACGGGCTCCTCTTGTCATTGCAAGCCCCGATCAAATCGGGGCGGCTACGCTTCTTGAGCAGCCTCAGTCTCAAACAGCTTTTCCGGGCTCTCTACATGGTCAATATATAGAATGCCATCGAGATGCTCGGTTTCCTGTTCAAGAGCCTGAGCCAGAAGCCCTTGTGCTTTGAGGCGGAATTGCTTACCGTCTCGGTTTTGTGCTTTGGCCTTCACCGTTACCGCTCTTTTTATTTCCCCAAAGTAGCCAGGTATGGATAAGCAGCCTTCCTGAACCGTTCGCTCACCCTCCTTTTTTACTATTTCAGGGTTAATTAGAGTGATAAGTTCCTGTTCCGGCACTTCGATGACTGCTACGCGGAGCAACACTCCTACCTGCGGGGCAGCGAGGCCAGCCCTGTTTGATTCAGCGTGTAACGTATCAATCATGTCATCGATTAACTTTTGAATGGAGTCATCGATTTTGGTTACTTTTTTGGCCTTTTGCCGCAACACAGGGTCAGGCAAGGTGCGAATCTGTAAAACTGCCATACTTCCTCTGAAAACGCCCCTGGATTTTTATCCTATACCAATTATACCACCGCTTGCTGACGAAAATCACCTTAGATATTCGAGATTGCGGAGCCTGTTCCGAGCGTGAGCGAGGAATCTCGTTAAGTTTGCTTCGTCGCTACGCTCCTCGCAATGACAAGCAGGGGGGTGTCAATGACAGGGGCGTCTCACGACTCATTTCCTTTTTATTACTTTAAGAAGCCCCGATGCAATCGGGGCAGAGAATCTCACTCCCGCTCATGCCTGTCCTGAGCAAAGTCAAACAGGTAAACCCCGCAACGAATCTCCTATTGCCAGAGCAGCCTTCATAATTCAATTGACAGGCCGCGGTTTCTGCACTACTATTACAGTGTGGTCAAACTTCGTTTGTCCATTCTACCCACTAGCGGATTACAGCTTCAAGAATACATTCTATGATGAGCAGCAAGTTGGAGGAGTTTGCTCCTCTCTTCCGACCTAGGTCGCATGCAGTCGTGGGCGCTTCCGCCGATGTTACCAAGTTTGGTGGTCGTTTTCTCAGGGTGCTGTTGACTTTTGGTTACCCGGGCAAGCTTTATCCGGTCAACCCTAATGAAAGCGACATCCTTGGAATCAAGACATTTCCCCGCGTTTTGGACATACCGGAACCGGTGGAATTTGCCACCATCACCACCCCTGCCCCAACTGTTCCCGCCATTGTCGAGGAATGCCTGGCTAAAGGCATCAAAGCTGTTCAGATACTTAGTTCTGGCTTCAGAGAGGTAGGTCCGGAGGGGCAGCGGCTAGAGGAACAGATAACACGCACGGCTGCCAGAGGCATTCGTGTCATTGGTCCCAATTGTTTTGGCATCTATTCACCTGCTGGCGGCCTGACTATCCTGCCTGGGGGGGAACTGCCCAAAGAAAGTGGCGTAGTTGCCTTTATGAGTCAAAGTGGTGGTTATGCTATCCGCGTGGCAAACCGTGCCAGCGGTTTGGGGATCCGTTTCAGTCAGGTTGTCAGCTATGGTAATGCCTGCGATATCAATGAATGCGACCTCCTGGAATATTTCTACGAGGACCCCAAAACCAGGGTCATTCTGGGTTATATTGAAGGACCGCGTGAGGGACGGCGGTTTTTTCATCTCCTCCAGGAAGTTTGCCAAAGCAAACCGGTAATAATCTGGAAGGGCGGCCTGACAAAAGGTGGGGCGCGGGCTGTTGCCTCTCATACTGGTTCACTGGCTGGCGAAGGAATGGTGTGGGATGGGCTGTTCCGCCAGACCGGCGCCATCATGGTTAATAGCCTCGATGAGCTGATTGACACTGCCCTGGCCTTCTTGTATTTGCCGACTTATCGTGGTCGACGCCTGACCGTCATTGGCGGTGGAGGGGGCATCGGGGTGGCAGCAGCCGATACCTGCGAAAGGGTCGGACTCTCTATGCCGATATTCTCGCCGGATTTGCAGAGAAAGCTGACCACCATGGTGCCACCAGTCGGTACCAGCACGTGTAACCCAGTGGATGTGGGCAGTCCCTTTCCCTTCCCATCTGTGTTGAAGTCTGTCCTGGAAACGGTGCTGATTGAAGGTGGGGTGGACCTGGCTATTATTAGCGAACTCTATATGTCTACGGCTAGCCATATGCTGGGGCGGATAGACAACTCCACGCTAGATGTCCGCCTGGACAGTGTTGTTGCTGAGCTGGCCCAGGTACCTGTGGAGGTCAAGCAAAAATTAAGAAAACCGTTGGTGATGGTTTTGCCAGTGGAAGCTATGGCACCAGAACATATTGAGGCAGAAGAAGCTCGTCGCAAGGTAGCTAAATATTATCTGGCCGAAGGTATTCCTGTCTTTCTCACGCTAGAACGGGCGGTGAAGGCACTGGCCAATGTTGTTGGCTACTATGAGCGCCGTGATGCAATCGCATCAAGCGACTAAGACGGCTCCAGCAAGAATGTGGCTAATGGATAAAGTGGACATAGAGTGGGAATGAAAATGAAACTGGAAGGAAAAGTAGCGATTGTTACCGGGGGAAGCCGAGGAATCGGCAAGCAAATTTGTCTTACTTTCGCCCGCGAGGGTGCTGCGGTAGTGGTGGTCTCCCGCACCGAAAAAGAAGGGCAAAGCAGACTCCCAGGCACGATACATCAAACCGTTGACGAGATTCGTGCCTTCGGCGGTAAGGCCATACCTGTCAGGACTGATATAACAGTTGATGAGGATCTGGAGAGGATGGTCAAGCGGGCTGTGGAGGAATTCGGGCGGATAGATATCCTGGTTAATAACGCAGCGGTCAACATCAATTCCCCTATTGCTGATTTGCCCATCAAACGCTGGGACCTGATGATGCGGGTTAACCTGCGTGGTACCTTCATCTGCACCAAGGCGGTGCTGCCGGTAATGATGGCCCAGCGTGGCGGTAACATCATGTGTATGACTTCTATCGCGGCTAAACGGCGAGCACCTCCCGGTGAGGTGTGCTACAGCATCACCAAGGCAGGTATCGAGCTCTTCTGCTGGGGACTAGCTCAGGAGGTGAAGGAATACAATATTGCTGTCAATGACCTCTACCCGATAGGTGGCGTTATCACTGATGGCTTCAAGGAGGTCTTCAAGAGACAGACTTTCAGCGAAGAGGCAATGAAGGCGATGAAGGCTCCTAAGCGGATAGCTGAAGCCGCCCTGTGGATTGCCCAGCAGGACGCTAGCACCTTTGCTGGCCGCTCAGTAAACGACGATGAGGTACGGGCATTCATTGAAGGACGAATCAAGCCCTGATTTTATCCTGGACAATTAGCCGCCGAATAACAATTGACCCTGGTCGGGGCTAAAATGTAAAATCAGCCTAAAAGTAATATATGAAAGGAGAGACAAATGGCAAATCAAGACGCTGTTCGACTGGATATCGAAAATAGTATTGCCACAGTGCTGTTGAACCGACCTGAGGCATTAAATGCTTTTGACCAGGAGGTCTTTTTAGGGCTTCACCAAACGGCGCAGGCTATCAAGGAAAACCCTGAGGTCAGGGTTGTTATCATGACTGGTGCCGGTGACAGGGCATTTAGCGCCGGACTGGACTTGAAGATGGTTGCCTCCGGGAGCGGTCCCACGCAAATTTTTCCCAGTTATCGGCAGGGCTATGATTCCCTGTACGGCTTGAAAATGATATTTACCATGTACGAAGAGTTGGCCGTACCGGTTATCGCTGCCATAAACGGGTACTGTTTAGGAGCAGCCCTGGAACTCATTCTTTGCTGCGATATACGTTTGGCTTGTGATACTGCCATGTTCGGACTTCCTGAAATTCAATTGGGGGTTATCCCTGACCTAGGAAGTACACAGCGGTTACCCCGGATAGTGGGAGCCGGCATCGCTAAGGAGCTGATTCTTACCGGACGGAGAATTGACGCTGCCGAAGCGCTCCGGGTTAGGCTGGTAGACCATGTATATCCCAAAGACCAGTTAATGGTTGCAGCCAGGAAGCTGACCGAAGAAATAGCCAAAATCAATCCCCGCCTTATTCAGGGTGCCAAAAGAGCGACTACTCTTGCTCTGTCGACCCCGCTCGACGTAGGGCTTCGCATGGAAACCGACATATGCCTTAGCTCAGGTAGTGGTGCCGGAATGGGTGAAGCCGCCCAACAGTTTGCCAAGAAAGAGTAGCCTCAACATGCCTCGGGGATGGAGTCAGGCTGGTCAGACGCGAATGCTGGTCATTCATTGCCCTCCCCCAAAAAGAGGTCTTTAGACAGCCTGTATCCCGTATCCAGCGAAGTTGTTCTCAGAATCAGCCAGTAGTATAGATTTAGTTAAGGTAAAGAAGCGAATGGGGTTGCCGGAAACTTTGGATAGCTGCGCGTGCTTTCTTTACAGGTAAGGCAGTTGACTCAGGTATGGCTAATCGCTATACTAGGGTAACCACAAATGAGTTATACCCTCACTGTCGAGAGTCTTGACGGTGTTACATCTTCTTGGGACAAGTTGCGTCACTGCTTGAAGTGGGGCTCCATTTTCGTTTTGCCTGCCTGGCTGAAGGTCTGGTGGGAGGCATTTGGTGGAGAGGGTGAACTGTATTTACGGACGCTGCGGCAAGGGGAGAAAATCATCGGCTTTACCCCACTTCTAGTGAATAAGGAAACGGCTTCTTTTATCGGCAGCGCTGACGTCTCTGACTATTTAGACTTTGTTATTATCGCGGGAAGAGAGAGGGATTTCTTCAAGGTATTGCTTGATGATTTGAGAGAGCAGGGTATAAAGAAGCTGGACCTGAGACCTTTGCGGCCCGATTCTACCGTGCTCACTCAACTCGTAAGTGTCGCCCAGAACCGCGGGTATGAGGTTACCTGCCGTCCTGAGGATGTTTCTCTGGAACTAGATTTACCTACTACCTGGAATGAATACCTGGCAATATTGAAGAGTAAGCAGCGCCACGAAGTTAGGCGGAAGTTAAGGCGGTTATGGGAGGCTGGCAATGTAGAACATCGCTGTGTCGAGGTCGGTCGGGAGGTTGAAGATTATTTGGATATTTTTTTGAAGCTCTTCTCATTGAGCAAGGATGAGAAAGCCAGCTTCATGAATCACAAGAGAGAATCGTTCTTCAGGTCACTGGCAAAGGCTATGGCTGAGATTGGGTTATTGAGGTTAGGTATCCTACAGCTGGACAAGGTACCGGCGGCGATGACTATGGGTTTTGACTACGATGGCTCGCACTACCTCTATAATAGTGCCTATGACCCCCAATTTAGCTATTTAAGCGTGGGACTGCTTTGCAAAGTCCTTTGCCTCAAGGAGAGCATCGAAAGGGGCAAAAGGAAATGGAACTTTTTGAAAGGTGGAGAACCGTACAAATATCAACTCGGTGGCCAGGAAGTGCCCCTCTACAGTTGCCAGATAACTATCACCTGACAACAATAAGGAGGAGCACACTCTGATGCCGGTTAGTCAACTGAGAATAGCTATGCTCAGTGCCCATAGCTGCCCTGTGGGAAAACTAGGGACAAAAGACACCGGTGGCATGAGTGTCTACATCCGGGAGCTTGCTGGCGAATTGGGCAAGCAAGGACATTTAGTGGATGTCTATACTCGTGTTCATGACCCCGAAGACCGCCAAATCTATGAACTCAATCAGAATGCAAGGCTCATTCACCTCAGGGCAGGGGAAGACGAGGAGATACATAAGTTGGCCGTGTACTCCCATCTTCCCGACTTTGTTGGCAACTTGGAGAATTTCAGGAGGCAGCATGACCTCCAGTACGATTTAATATTTAGCCATTACTGGCTTTCTGCGCTGGCAGGAGCGTATTTACAACAACGGTGGCATGTGCCTCATATCGCTATGTTCCATACACTAGGTGCAGTCAAAAATGCATTTAAGGAAAAGGCTTATTTGGCACTAGACGAGGATGAGCTCAGACTTCGTATTGAGATAGAAAGGGACCTGGTGCAAAAGTGCCATCACATTATCGCTCCAACAGAGAGGGAAAAGGAAGAGCTTATTCGGCACTATGGCACATCGTCGGAGAAAATCAGTGTGGTGCCCTGTGGTGTAAATCTGAAGCAGTTCAAGGCGTTAGACAAAGCACAGGCCAGGCAATATCTGGGCTTTGGTAAGGGTAAGATTATTCTGTTTGTGGGTAGAATTGACCCCTTAAAGGGTATAGATAAGTTGATAAAGGCTTTACCCTATCTACGGAATATTCAAGGATTAAGGTTACTGGTAATCGGTGGCGGTGAACACAGCCAGCATGAAATAGAACAACTACGGAAACTAGCCTGTAATCTTAAAATACAGAATTCAGTTGCTTTTCTGGATTTGGTGAAGCATGAGCAGCTACCTTATTTTTACAGCGCGGCTGACGTTTGTGTGATCCCTTCTTACTACGAAAGCTTTGGGTTAGTAGCTCTGGAATCCCTAGCCTGCGGCACACCAGTAGTGGCTACTGATGTAGGCGACTTTAAAAGCATTATTCGAGAGGGAGAGACTGGGTATGTGGTAAGAGACAATGTTCCCCATCGTCTCGCTGACAAAATAGACTTGCTGCTTTCCCGGCCAAGCACAGATACAAAATCTGCCCAGTTAATTCGGGCAACAGTAAGTAAATTTAGTTGGTCGAACATTGCTGAAGCGATTATCAGGGATTGCCAACTGGTATTGGCTAACTACCTTACCCCTGTGTCCTAATTTATTACCTTTTCATACCAAAAAGTGTTGGCCTGAACCTCAAAACCAATGGATTGGTAAAGAGCACAGGCTGCTTTGTTCTCGCTGTCCACAGTCAACTCGGCAACCTGTAAACCTTTACTTTTAAGGCGTGCTAACCCAGTCAGCACTAATTTTTTGCCCATTCCTTTACCCCTGTAATCTGGGGCCACCCCGAGCATAAGGATCCGCCCCTTTCTTATACTGGGTATTCCTTCCTCACAGCTTATCCCTATGCAGCAATAGCCGATGGCTATATCTCGCTCATAGATTAGAACAATATCCTCCCGAGAACAGGTGCTTGAATTGACACGAAAGGTTATTTCCTCTACGGTATTGGGATTGTATCCCCAGGCGCCAGCAAAGGCACGATTCTGAAGCTGGGTCAGATTGTCTTCTTCACCATGTTGTAGATAGCGACAGCCTGGAGCCGCCTGGGCCATATCTAATTCGCCAACATCGGCAATGTCTAACCCCAATTCAAGAAACCGTCGGATGAGGCTGAAGCCCAGCCTGCTTAGCACCCTCATCGCAACCACGTTATCCTCCCTTATATTTACATGGGCTGCTTTGGCTCCTAATAGTTTGGCACGTTCTGTAGCATAACTGAGGAGTTTTGTCGCCAGCCCCCTTCTGCGATGCTCAGGGTGGACCCAGCAGTCGAGAACTACCCGCTCAATGGTCAGCTCCGGCTTAACATCCATATAGCCGACGATATCCTCACTCCACAGGATAAACAAGTCTTGCTCAGGGGAGTAGTTTGGCCGCTCTAATTGTTCAGCAACAACCCGCGGTGAAGCACAACGCCCGGTCGGCTCCAGTTTTTCAGCTTCAGCAATCAATAAGACGTACTTATTGAAATCTGCCGGTTGATAATTTCTAATATTATAGAGGGAATTACTCATTGCCCTTGCTGGCATTCCCAATCTGAATTGTATCAGCCTGAGGAATGTTATACAATTGCTGCCGCGTACCGCGATCCAAGAAGGCTCAGGCATAATGATCAAGCCAGCTCATGTGATGGTGATTACACCTCATCCCGACGATGCTGAATTTGGTGTTGCCGGGACTGTAGCTCGCTGGACAGGTGAAGGCAAGGATGTTATCTACGTGGTATGCACCAATGGCGACAAGGGCACCAGCGACCCCAATGTGAAACCGTACGAACTAGCCAGAATCAGAGAGCAGGAACAGCTAGCAGCAGCCAAGCTATTAGGAGTGAGAGAGGTCATCTTCCTGCGCCATCCAGACCAAGCCCTAGAAGATACACCTGAATTCAGAAAAGAGATTGTGCGCCTGATAAGGACGTACAAGCCAGAGACAGTGGTCACTGCTGACCCATACCGGCGCTATATCTGGCACCGTGATCATCGAATCACTGGACAGGTTACACTTGATGCCATCTTCCCCTACGCCAGGGATTTTCATTCTTATCCCGATTTACTGGAGGAAGGGCTTCAGCCTCACAAAGTCAAAGAGGTATTGCTCTGGGGTGCTCAAGAGCCTAACTACCGCATTGATATTACCGCCACCTTTGCCACTAAAGTTGCCGCCCTGCGCCGCCACAAAAGCCAGACAAGCAACAATCCTTCTGCGGGATTGGAAGAACGTCTCAGAGAACGACATAAGGCTCTCGCCCACGAGGAAGATTATGAACTAGCTGAAGCTTTCTACCGGGTAGAGATACAGTGGTAGTCAACTTCCTAATTTTCGTAGGCAATGCTTTAGCCTTACCTACGTTGAAAGCCAGAGTACATCGCCGCACAGGTGGGGTTCGTGAGGTCGAGAGGCAAAGACAACAAACTCTTCTTTCTCGTTCTTTAATACGGTGGACTTCCCGTGGCCAGGGTATATCTGCGTATCGTCCGGCAATACAAAGATTTGCTCGGTTATAGACTTGATTATCTGCTTAAAATCATCCGGGGAGCTTGTCCTCCCCGGTCCTCCAGGGAAAATGGTATCTCCTGATATCAGGTAGCTACCAACCCTGAAGCACAAACTACCTTGGGTGTGCCCTGGTGTATGAAGCACTATAAACTTAAGCTCCCCCAACCAAACCGTGTCACCATTATTTAATAATATCTCTGGTGGCGAGGTCAGGTTCCTTGTGTCTGAAGCGTGGGCAGCCAGGGGAACTTTCAGCTCAGCGCGTAATTGGGCAAGGGCACCGATATGGTCCATGTGGTTGTGAGTCAACAATATGTATTTAGGTGTGGTATTTTTCAATTTATCTGTGATGATATTCGCCTCTGCGGGAGCATCTATTAGCGCACTATCTCGCGTTCCTCGACAGGTTACAATATACGCGTTGGTCCCGAAAGGACCCAGTTCAAGCTTCTCAACCCGAATAGCATCGTCTTCGGCTACGATTGTCATAGTTCACCATTCCCTGGTTTGGCTGCATATTGTCGATTATACCATGAGGTGAGAAGGATTGAACATCGGGAAGCAGTAAGGGTTCATTGACGGTGAACAGAAAGCAAAGTAAAATTCATGGTAATGTACAACAAAGTTGTGCTCGACAATGGCTTGAGAGTTATCACCAGCACTATGCTCCATAGCCGCTCAGTATGCCTTGCCATCTTTGTAGGCGCTGGCTCTTGTTACGAAAGCGAAGAGGAGGCAGGCATCTCTCACTTCGCCGAGCATTTGTTCTTCAAAGGCACAAAGCGGCGACCAACGTCTAAGGAGATAACTCAAGATATTGAAGGCGTTGGTGGCATAATCAATGCTGGCACAGACAAGGAATTAACTATCTTCTGGTGTAAGGTTGCTAAGCCTCACTTCCCCATCGCCCTGGACGTGCTATCTGACCTCTTGTTCAATTCCCGCTTTGGTAACAAAGAGATAGAGCGAGAACGTGATGTTATCAACGAGGAAATCAAGATGAATCTGGACCTTCCTCAGCAAAGGGTAAACATGCTCATAGATGAGCTGTTATGGGCAGATCAGCCTCTGGGGCGCGAGGTCATTGGATACAAAGAAACTGTATCGTCAATAACAAGGGAGCAACTACTAAACCACGTTGCTCGCAGATATATGCCCAATAACACCGTGCTTAGCATTGCTGGCAACATACAGCATAAAGAGGCGATGGCTCAAATTGAGCCCCTGTTTAATAAATGGGCCGCCAGGGAGCTAATGACCGGCTATATAACTAATGACAAGCAAACGGAAGCCAGGTTGCATATTGAGCCTAAAGATATCGAGCAAGCACACCTTTGCCTCGCTGTTCACGGCTTTTCTCGCTCCCACCCGCAACGTTTTACCCTTGACTTGCTTAATACAGTGCTTGGCGGCGGTATGAGCAGCCGCCTATTTACGGAGATACGAGAGCATAGAGGGCTAGCCTATGATATTCACAGCTATACCGAGCACTTCCTCAATTCGGGGTCATTTATTATTTATGCCGGCGTTGACCCCGAGAAGATAGAAACCGCTGTAGCGGCCATCCTCGAAGAGATGTCTCAGATTAAACAGGGAATTACCACAAGTGAAGTTACCAGGGCTAAGGAATTGTCAAAAGGAAGATTATATTTGCGGTTTGAGGATAGCCAAAATGTAGCATTATGGTACGGTAGCCAGGAAATATTGCTGCAGCAGATCCTGGACATAGACGATGTCATTTCCATTGTGGATGCCATTACCATAGACGAGCTAAAAGGGGTGGCCGAGGAGATTATAACCGATAGTGGGCTTAATTTAGCTGTAATAGGACCGATTAAGAAAGACAATCTTATCAAGGAAAAGCCTTTAAGACAATTGTTTGAGATCTAATATGAAGCAGGAAGAACCGCCATGAGGCGGTTCTTCCTGCTTCTGGTGAATTTAGTTGAATTCCAGCCACCTAGGCTACATCATGCCCTCGTATCCTCCTCCTCCTGGCATCGGCGGCATCTTTTCCTTCTCAGGAATGTCGGTTACCAAGCACTCCGTAGTCAGAATCATAGTGGCAATGCTCGCCCCATTCTGGAGAGCGCTCCTGGTAACTTTGAGAGGGTCTACAATGCCCCTTTCTACCATATTTACACCCAGTTCATCTTTGAAGGCGTCGTAGCCTATGCCAGGCTTGCTTTCCTTTATGGCATTTATCACCACTGAGCCCTCCCGGCCACTATTTTCAGCGATGCACCTCAGAGGTTCTTCCAGGGCTCGTTTCAAGAGATTCACCCCAGTAGCCTCATCACCCTCCACTTTGAGCTTTTTCAAACCGTGCAAGGCATTGAGCAAGGCAACACCCCCACCAGGCAGGATACCTTCCTCTACAGCAGCTCGAGTAGCTGACAAGGCATCCTCTACACGGTGTTTTTTCTCTTTAAGCTCTGTTTCGGTAGCCCCGCCTACCTTAATTACTGCCACGCCGCCTGCTAATTTAGCCAGTCTTTCCTGTAATTTCTCTTTATCATAATCTGAGGTGCTTATATCAATCTCGGACCTGATTTGTTTGATTCGAGCCTCAATCTCTTTTGTCTCACCCTTACCCTCAACAATGGTGGTGTTATCTTTATCGGAAATCACTCTTCTGGCTTGCCCTAAATCTTCCACAGTAACTGAATCAAGCTTCCTACCAACTTCTTCAGATATAACAGCGCCTCCGGTAAGAACGGCTATATCCTGAAGCATAGCCTTTCTCCTGTCACCAAAGCCGGGCGCTTTGATCGCCAGGGGAGATAAGGTGCCCCTTAGCTTATTAACCACCAGTGTAGCCAGGGACTCGCCTTCCACATCTTCAGCGAGAATAACCAGATTCTTGGACACTTGAACAATCTTTTCCAGAGCCGGCAATATATCGCTTATAGCGGAAATCTTCTTATCAGTGATGAGGATATAGGGGTCTTCTAGTTCTGCTCTCATTTGTTCGGCGTTGGTGATGAAATAAGGGCTGATATAGCCGCGATCGAACTTCATACCCTCAACATATTCAGTCTCGAATTGCAGCCCTTTGCCTTCTTCGACGGTGATAACACCATCCTTGCCCACTTTTTCCATAACGTCAGCAATCAAATCGCCAATTTCTGGGTCAATAGCCGATATAGCGGCTACCTGAGCTACCTGTTCTCTACCAGCCACTGGTATAGACATTTTCTTGAGCTCATCAACTAAAGCCACTACCCCTTTATCAACCCCACGCTTCAGGGCCATGGAATCAGCTCCAGCAGCAATGTTCTTGAAGCCCTCACTAATAATAGCCTGAGCTATAATAGTGGATGTACTGGTGCCATCGCCACATTGGTCATTGGTCTTAGTGGCTGCCTGCTTTACTAGCTGCACACCCATATTCTCAAACGGGTCAGGCAACTCTATTTCTTTGGCTATAGAAACGCCGTCGTTGAGAACCGAAGGAGCGCCCCATTTCTTATCCAGTGCTACAGGCCGCCCGCGTGGTCCCAGAGTCACCCTGATAGCATCAGTTAGGGTATCTACGC
>Ga0315533_1002224_pt1 | contig 13785 bp, 11 predicted proteins | sample SalMarSW160130MG_FD_203081 | JGI IMG/M metagenome (GOLD analysis project Ga0315533, IMG submission 203081) | Salt marsh sediment microbial communities from the Plum Island Ecosystem LTER, Massachusetts, United States - Salt Marsh Sediment SW1601-30 ...
ATTATTCACCCCCAATGTATCTATGGAAGCATCTTTAAATAAGTTCTTAGGGACATATAACAAAGCTACGTCATGTTCACCGATGAATTGAATTGTTATTTTTGGCTTCTTTTGCAATTCCAAGTGTTTTTTAGCCGATACTTTTCCATGCGGTATTTCATAGCTAACATTATCTATTACTTCACGATAACCCGGCAGGTAGGAACTCCCGGGATATCTCCCATAGGCTTTTGGATTTTCCTGATCACAATGAGTAACAACAGAAACATTATTGACAATTTTATGCAGCGATCCTACATCTTCATACTGCACTAGCGATATTTCTCCATATCTTATATATGACTCTGTCTTTATCTCTTTTTCTGAGAAGGGTTTTTGGTCACGGTCAAGAGGAATCCCTTTGACTTCTTGTATTAGAAGATTTGGAAATGCAGGATCAACAAATGCACGTAGCGTGAAAAACACATAATGATCACCCTCTAAGCCGAGACATATAGCACGGACATTGTTGGATGGATCGGATTGCCTTCTTTGTCCGACCTCGCCTTTTTCTTCGCTTCCTTTTGTCCAATATGGACTATCATATTGCCAGCCTAATACTTTCCAGGCATACATCATCCATGTAGCTTTCCCTATTTTTTCTTTAGAGATCGCATTAGATTGAGAAGTAATATCTGCTAATGAAGTTTGGGATAAAATAAGAAGCGAAAACATTACACACGAAAATCGTTTAGTCCACATAATATCCTCCTTAAAAAGAATTATCCGAGATTTCCCATTAGACACTTAAAAACACAATTCTCAACTTCCAACATCGATAATCCTAATTAAAATTATACCGAATTGTCAAGCATATCAGTAATGTAGGGATGCGTTTCAGCGCACGTGGCAACTATCCATAATTTTACATTTTGATATGTAATTTTGATATTTACATTTTAAGTTTTTATTTTTTCTATAATGGCGTCTGCCATTTCACTCGTGCCGACGGCGGTCGGGTCGTCACGGTCGGCTTTCATATCGTAAGTTACGCTTTTGCCCTCTGCGATTACCGCCGCCACCGCATTTTCGAGTTTGTCCGCCTCGGCGGTTTTGCCGATGTGCCTTAGCATCATCACGCCGCTTAGTATCAAGGCCGTCGGATTGACTTTGTTTAGCCCCTTATATTTCGGAGCGCTGCCGTGGGTCGCCTCGAAGATAGCTATCTTGTCGCCGATATTCGCACCGGGCGCCACGCCCAGCCCGCCGACCAGACCGGCACACAAATCGCTTATTATATCGCCGTAAAGGTTCGGCAGCACAATCACATCGTAAAGCTCCGGCTTTTGAATCAGCTGCATACACATATTATCAACGATGCGGTCTTCAAACTCGACATCGGGATATTGCTTTGCGACCTGCCGGCTCACCTCAAGCCACAGCCCGTCCGAGAATTTCATAATATTGGCCTTATGGACGCTTGTTACCTTTTTGCGTCCCATTCTGCGGGCGTAGTCAAACGCAAAACGCACTATACGCTGCGTCGCTGTTACCGAAATCGGCTTTATGCTTACGCCTGAATCTTCGCTGATTTTTCTGCTGCTGTGTGCGTTAATCCAGTTGATTATCTCGGCCGTGTCGTCTTTGCCCTTCTGGAATTCGATACCTGCATAAAGGTCTTCGGTGTTCTCTCGCACGACAACAAGGTCGATGTCAGCGTATCTGCTGCGGACGCCTTTGTAGCTTTTGCAGGGCCGAAGACACGCATACAAATCGAGCGTCTGACGAAGATGCACGTTTATACTCCTGTAACCCGTTCCGACCGGCGTGGTGATAGGCGCTTTTAGCGCAACGCTGGTCCTCTTAATCGACTCGACGGTGGCGTCCGGCAAGGGGCTGCCAAGCCGCTGCATTATCTCTACTCCTGCCTCAGCTATTTGCCAGTCGATGCCGGCACCTGTGGCGTCTATACATCTGCGGGCTGCTTCCGCAATTTCGGGGCCGACTCCATCACCGGTAATCAAAGTTACATCAACCATTACTTTTCTCCAGGATGTTTTGCAAAGCAGACATACTATTCTCTTGGCATAAGGTTGTCAATGATGGGTTTTGCAGCTTGTTTTGTACAGAATTGCCCTGCGCCGCATAAAAAATTGTTAAATTGCAAGGTTATGCTACAATAGTTCTGTGTAAATTCTGTTAAAGGCAGGCCGAAAAATGAGATTATACCTTGTCCAGCACGCAGAAGCACTCACCGCCCAAGAGGACCCCGCTCGTCCCTTGAGTGAGCAAGGCCGCCGCCGACTTCAGAAAGTCGTCTCATTTATTAAAGGGGTGAATCTGCGTGTCGATTATTTATGGCACTCCGACAAGCTCCGCGCCGCCCAGACCGCCGAATCTTTAGCCAAAGTTATAAATGTGAAAAAAGCCGTCAGCGAGCGCAGCAACCTCGACCCGAATGATGATGTTACAGTGATAAGAGATGAGATACTATCAGGCCGGCTCGATATTATGATTGTCGGGCATCTGCCTTTTTTAAGCAAACTCGCATCACTGCTTCTAACCGGCTGCGAATCAGCCAATCCCGTGGCCTTCAAAAACGCCGGCATCGTATGCCTGACGTGCGGCGAAGAAGGTCGATGGCAAATCGATTGGATAGTAATACCGCAGCTTCTTCTCTAACGTTTTGTCTCTAATCAATTTTTACGCAGCCGGTCACTTTTTGCTGCAGACCTTCAGATATACGGTTATTCCGTCGGACTACGGCTTGACGAGTCGCTTGAAAAGCCGCCGGCAACAGCGACTGTGCCGACAGCCCCCCCGGCAACGGCTCCGGCAGTACCGGCACCGACGCCCAAAAATGCCGGCCCAGTCGCTATCTTAAGACCGCCAACCGCAGGAACACCGCTCACTAACGAGCCGCTTACAGTGCCTATCGAGCCGGCAGCCGCTATCTGACCGACTGTGCGTAACACGCCGAAACTCTGCATAGCAACCGTCCGCGCCACGGGTATGCAGACCATAGCCACAGGATTTAAGGCACCTTCACAGGCCATCGCCCCGCATATATTCGCTACCTGGGCAGCGGTTAAACCCTCGTGCCGGGCCCACCGCGGCAAAGGAGTTTCCTTATCCACCTTAAGACTCTTCTTCGAAAGTCTCAGTTTTCCCACTAACTTTTCAAACTTCTTGCCCAGATTGCTCAACGCCACCGACACCCCCCCGGCATCGCTCTTGTATGTCGCAACCTCATGACGCAGTCGCTCCTTGAAGCCGTTGATATTTGTTGTCGCCTCGAAGACAGACATACTTATGTAAATATCCTCTATTTCCGAATCGAAAAGGTAAACTGCTCCCATCCTCGACTTAACAGGCCCGGCGCCCCCTTTTACATTGGTGACCTTAAAAACAAACGGCTCCGACAACGCCCTCACCGCTATCATTTTGCCGCGCACTTTGCCGAACGCCTTTGTCTCCAGCTCTATCGCCGTCAGAGTAAATTTCAACTCGTCCGGAAACGACTCACCGAGAAACGACAGGTCGAAAGTTTGCTTCCACGTCTTTCCAATATTATTTTTTGTTACTTCCTTGACAGAGCCGATACATCGATTGTTTACCTTTTCAAGAAGCACCATATCTTCGCTGGCCCCTGATAAACGTCTGGTCGTTCTATCAACAACGAACGAAAGCCCCCTGGCCAGCGACTGCTGGTCAAAACTCGGGCTTTCTTCGCCAAGGTCGAAATCGTTTGTAGAGATAAAATACTGCACCTTATCATCGAATAGTGATTCTTTTCTTACCGTAAGCAGCGTTTCGACCTGGCTTTTAAACTGCCCCTTGCCGGTATATTCCACGGTTGAAAGCATCTTGAAGTGCTGCACATCCTCGTTTTCTGCCGCCAGACCGACATCAGAAAACGACAACATTAACACCGCACTTAGCCCCATCATCAAATAGAAAGCTTCCCTGCACCGACAGCATTTTGTTCCACTTTTACCATCCATACTTATGCCCTTTCAAATATTTCACTTCTTTCCGGAAAACCGTTATGTATTTCACCAAAACACTATTCTTTGGACACTAAGACGCTCTCTAAACCCCCTCTCACACGACCCTTTCTACGAGCAAAACCTCTGTCGGTAAGCCAAATAAAAAAAGGCCCAACCAGGATTAGCTTTCCCAAGATTCGAAAAAGCTATCCTCGTTGCGCCTTCGACTTACAGGCCTTACTCCTGCACGACAAGACGGCCCGCGCCTATCCTTGCGAGCCACTAACCAACTGTGCTATCGACCAACATCCAGTAAACCTTTAATTTTCCCCTTGCTTTTTTTAATATGGCTGCCAAAAGTCATCTCTTGGTCTTTGCGTATCTGTTTTTAAGAAGTTGTTTTTGGCCTTTTAGCCGTCTGTTCTTTTAAGGATTTGTAACCGCTCCAGCGGTATCGGGTTTATCGACATCAAACTTTTTTGCAGCAGCCCGCTACTTGCCGTATCAAAACGCCATTTTTGATACTTAAAAACACCTTCTTCGAACTATAACAGCATCTGCAAGCAGTTTATAAACTACCGACAGGTAGAACCTGCAAAAGGTCTGCTGGTAGTGATTGACACTTTTTCCCCGTTTTCGCCGGTTTCAGACGCCAAAACAATTGACAGCTTGAGTAGAAAGTTGTTATTGTGCTTGGTTTAGGGGATTTTTTCGGGAGTGTAGCTCAGTTCGGCAGAGCAACGGCCTTTTAAGCCGTAGGTCCTGGGTTCGAGTCCCAGCACTCTCATTACCTTTATTTTTTGTAACTATTGATTGTTTCTCGGCGGACTCAGCGTGCTCTGCAGTAGAAAAACGGAGAGGGCGGGATTCGAACCCGCGGTACGGAAACCGCACACGGCCTTTCCAAGACCGCTCCTTAAGCCACTCGGACACCTCTCCGAATCTATTGATTATTTACTATTGATGATTGATTATCAAGGTCAAGTCTGCATTTTTATGCTTGAGGGATAATTTTTCTTGTTTTTTAGCAACAATCTTGGGCATAATATTACCTGCTGCATACGTAGCGCCGGTGAGTTTGTCGTTATGTGCAAATAGTATAAATAATGGCACAGGAGTTGAGAGGATGCAGACTGTAATACAGGTAACCTGTTATCGGGGCGGCAGTCTCCGCGAAGCGGTGGCCAACGACAGGCGTCTGGAAAAGTATCGTCTGGCTGTATCGAGGCAGAAAACCTCAGGCCGCAACCCCGGCTGGGCAAAGCTGCACAGCAGCGACCCGGATGTGCCCGGTGCTATCAACCTCGAATGGGACCCCGCTACAAAGACCCTTATGGCCAGGGTCGTCACCAAGGGCGGCAACACCGCCGACCGAATCACAGGCGATTTTCTTGCCTATCTGATGCGCTGCCAGCGAAGAAGAATCCGCTCGGTCCTCGTTCTGCCCGGATAAAACGGCCCGTCGCTTATCTAATAAAGGTTTTTGTTTAGGCGATGGGCAGCAAAAATGTCATCCAACGAGAAATAAAACAGCTGGAGCTTCGCATCGCTGAATTGTATGAGATTGTGAAAAACAAATAACGGAAGATTTATCATTTATTGAAGGGGCTGCCGATGCGTGGATTAAAAATCTGTCTCTGGGTAGCCGGTGTTGGGTGCCTGCTGAGCGTATTTGGAATATTCTTGCCCATCTCGGCCTGGGAATCTATTGTCGGATTCTTTGGTATTGAACCGCTTCCGGATTCGCCGCTGTTTTTCTATGCAGCCCGCCTGATGTCAGCCACGTACGTTGCGGTTGGGGTATTTTTTGTAATTCTTGCCCTTCGGCCTGTGGATTACGGGATTATGGTGCCTTTCTCAGGATTGGCTGCCGTTGTCCTGGGTGTTATCTGTGCGGTAACCGGATTTGCAGTGAAAATGCCTAATCTGTGGTTTCTCGGTGATTCTTTGAGCTGTGCGGTGTTGGGCGTTCTCATAGTTGTGTTCTGGCGACAGGCAAAGCAACAATTAAAGACAAATAACTAAAAATCGCTTAGTTTGTTACTGTTCTTTTTTCTGTTGGCGTCGCCGAGCAAAGAATCGCTGCAATTGCTGACGGCATTGCTTTTCCATAACACCGCTGGTAACCTCTACCCGGTGATTTAGCCGCCCATCCTGCACAATATTATAAAGACTCTTACACGCCCCTGCCTTGGGGTCGTCGCAGCCATAGACTAACCTATCGATTCTCGCCAGCACCAGCGCACCGGCGCACATAGGGCACGGCTCTAAAGTAACATACATTGTGCAGCCGTTCAAATGCCATTTCTCCAAAGCCGCTGCGGCCTGCGTCAACGCAATAATCTCCGCATGTGCCGTAGGGTCCTGGAGTTGTTCTCTTTGATTGTATGCCTTAGCAATGATTTGGCCTTGATGAACAATCACCGCCCCAATGGGCACATCACCGTTGTCCTCGGCGTTTTTCGCTTGGTCAATCACCATCCGCATAAATCGCTTGTCTTCTTCGCTAATGTTTGCCATAAACAGCTTCGAATTTACTATTTCTTATATGTGCCTTTAAACCTCAAGTATCAAGGACTGTTGATGGGGTCGTCGCATTTGATTGTCTCAAGAAGCTTTGTTCCAAACAGGTTGTAAGACCTTGTGCCAGCCGTCAAAGGCGCATCTGATGCGAAATAATTATCAAATTTTTTTAAGTCTTCATATAGCAGATTCGGATCGGCATTTTTTATAAATTCTCTAAAATTTTTGTTCACTTCACCGGTAATCTGTCCTAACTTCCAAGGTTTCTTTTCAGGACCGTATGTAAGACGATGAAAGGTAAGGTGAGATAACAAATTGTTAACTTTCTCATTGTATTTTTCTTTAAGACTGTGAGGAAATGTGACATTTGAATTTTTAGGGAGAAAATACTGATGTGTTATATAACCTTTATGTTTTTCCCCAAAGAACTCTATTAGGTTTCTTAAATGAACACAAAATGATTCGATTAAAATATTTTTCAAAAAGGAATGTTGAGGTTGTGTAAGTTCTTTTTCACGTTGTTCATAAAATTTGGCACAATTATTCAGCATCGACATTTCATAATACAATGCTTCAGAAGCTTTTTTAATTTCTTCAGAGGTTCTTTTTGGCCGTGTCATGGTGATTTCTCCAAATTTGCTGGGTGGGCTTTAGCCCAGGCAGGTCCTTTTTTGGAATAGTAGACCGCATCTGATTCTTCCCTTGAAAGTCGAACAGTTGAGCAGTAGACCGCCCAGCACCTATTTGCTAAACACCCATGGCAAAAGCTATTGTGCAGCATACATCTAATGCATATATAAAGATTTATTATTTATATTCAAACAAATAGGTGCTGGGCTCTATTTTTCAGAGCCGTCGGCTCTGAAAAATACCCCCAAGGGGAGTCGAACCCCTGTCTCCAGGATGAGAACCTGATATCCTAAGCCACTAGACGATGGGGGCAAAATTCGTATCTCGTCGCTCGTGACTCGTGGTTCGTTTACGATTCACGAATCACCATTCACAATTCACGAAAATAGCGGCGCTCGGACTCGAACCGAGGACCCTGGGCTTATGAATCCCATGCTCTAACCAGCTGAGCTACGCCGCCAAAATCGCTGCATATAATACCAAATCCGCCCATAATTTACAAAACCCCACCGTCTATTGCAAGCAAATCTTCGCGTCTTGCTGACATAATAAAAATCATATCCCCGAAAAACAATTTGACGCCGACCAGCTTGATAGTTTACAATCCCTCGGTTTTTTTGGGAATTTAATTAAACACCAAGGAGGTAATTGTTGCAAATGTTTGATGTGAAACGATTATTGAAAGACAGGCTGACAACCGATAATTACAACAAGCTTATCGCTCTTAACAACCCGAAGATGCACGAGTTTGTCGCTGATGCGATTGAGCTTACCGGCCCGGCCTCGGTTTTTGTCTGCACCGATTCGCCCGCTGATGTGGACTATATCCGCAAATTGGCAATAGAAACCGGCGAAGAAATACCGCTTGACGTTTCCGGCCACACCTGTCACTTCGACGGATACTACGACCAGGGACGCGATAAGGCCAAAACAAAATATTTATTACCTTCCGGTTCCGACCTCGGCGAAAGTCTCAATTCCATCGAAAAAAAAACAGGCGTTGAGGAGGTTCGTTCTTTCCTGAAGGATTCTATGGTTGGCAGGGAGATGCTGGTCTGCTTCTTCTGTCTTGGCCCAATCAACTCAGATTTCTCTATTCCCTGCATCCAGATAACAGATTCGCCTTACGTCGCCCACAGCGAAACCATTCTCTTTAGGGCCGGTTACGAGCAGTTCAAAAAAATCGGCGCATCCGGCGATTTCTTCAGATTCATCCATTCCGAGGGTGAGCTGGAAAACGCCGTGAGCAAAAATATCGACAAACGCCGCGTCTATATTGACCTTGAAGAAAACCTGGTTTACAGCGTCAATACCCAATATGGCGGCAACACCATAGGGCTGAAAAAACTGGCACTGCGATTGGCCATCAAGAAGGCCTTGAAGCAGGGTTGGCTGGCTGAGCATATGTTCGTAATGGGTGCTCACCCCGCCCATCCGATGGGCGGGGCTCACGGCCCGGGCGGACGCGTAACTTACTTTACCGGTGCATTTCCGTCGGCCTGTGGAAAGACCTCAACCTCGATGCTGCCCGGACAGACTATCATCGGCGACGACATCGCTTACCTGCGCAAAAAAGCAGGGCGGGTCCGCTGTGTAAATGTTGAAAAGGGTATTTTCGGTATCATCCGTGATGTAAATCTGCAAGACGACCCCGTCATTTACGAGGCACTTACAAGCCCTATAGAAGTGATTTTCTCCAATGTTTTAGTTAATAATTCAAGGCCATACTGGCTTGGTATGGGCGCTGAGCTGCCGGCCGAGGGAATCAACCATTCCGGCGAATGGCATAAGGGCAAGACCGATGCTGACGGTAACGAAATTACCGCATCCCATAAAAACGCTCGCTATTGCCTGAGCATCTATGACCTTAGCAACCGCGACCCGTTAATCGATGACCCTGACGGCGTGCCGGTCGGCGGAATTGTTTACGGCGGACGCGACAGCGACACATGGGTACCGATTGAGCAGGCCTTTAGCTGGGAAGAGGGGATTATCATAAAAGGCGCAGCGCTCGAATCGGAAACCACCGCTGCAACACTCGGCAAGGAAGGTGTCAGAACCTTTAATCTAATGTCAAACCTTGATTTTCTCTCAATTCCGCTCGGTCGATACATTCAGAACAATCTGGACTTTGCCAAAGATATTGATAATCCGCCCTTGATTTTCTCCGTCAATTACTTTCTCAGGGACAAAAATGGTAAATACTTGAACGGTATGGCCGACAAAAAGGTCTGGATTTTGTGGGCTGAGCTTCGCGTAAATGGCGATGTTGAGGCCATTGAAACACCGACAGGGCTGATACCGAAATATGAGGACCTGGCGAAACTATTCAAAGACCATCTTGGTAAAGAATACCGCCGTGCCGACTATGTCCAGCAGTTTACCATTCGCATACCGGAGAATCTGGCCAAGCTCGACCGTGTCGAAAATATCTATAAACAAAAGGTTCCCGACACGCCTCAGATTCTCTTTGACAGTTTTGCCGAAGTTCGTGAGCGCCTGAAAGTAAGCGGTGACAAACACGGCGATTATATCTCGCCATTTGATTTGATAACTCATTGAAGGATAACCGCCAGTTTTTGATTTTCAATTTATGATTTAAGATTCAAAACCAGGGATTATAAACTGAATAAGGAGGCTTATTATGCCTGAATTTGGCTCACCTTTTTCCGGCCTTGCGAACGACAGGAAACTTACACACCCCGAGTTGATTCGTGCCGTCAGGTTTATGGTCGCCGCCGAATATGAAGCCGTGCAGCTTTATATGCAGTTAGCTGAATCAACCGATGACAAGCTGGCCCAGGAGGTCCTCAAAGACACAGCCGACGAAGAACGTGTCCACGCCGGAGAGTTCCTTCGGCTCTTAAAGCACCTTGCCCCCGACGAAGAAAAATTCTACGATGAAGGTGCCGAAGAGGTTAAGCAGCTAATGGAAAAACTCAAAAAATAACCAAGCTTTATGCCGGCCCAAGGCCTCAAAAATCGCATCCGATTTTGACAAAAAGCGGCTAAGTCGTCCTAAATACTTTTCGCCAGCTCTGTTTTTCTCGGGCGGAACTGCTAACCGTAGCAATAACAGGCACTTACAGTCTTTCGTAGCCGTTATTCCCATATCAAATCCCCATTTTTGGCCCAAAAAGCCCTTTAATGGCCTTATTAAAGCCTGTTGCAGCATCACTTTTTTAATAATATTTTGGAAAAGCCAAAAAACGTCCGATAATTTTTCTTGACTTTTTCGCTTTCAGGCATTAAACTTTAATTTCAGGAGAGATGGGACAGAACGGCCTTACTGTAGGGCTGTTTCCCACTTAAGAAACGGTTATTTGGTGTGAGGGTGATTTTCTGCTCACACCCTAAAGCTCTGGCGAAGAAGATGAGAGAGGGCTCTAACACAGAGTCATCGGAGAGAGTCTGGAGTAATTCAGACAGAGGCCTAGAGATGAGAGGCGGTTTGGGCAGTGCGCCTGATAAGTGCGCTGCAGGCGCTAACTTCATCGGTAAATCCCCTGCATTTAACTCTATCCTTGAGCTAATCAAAGCTGTCGCTGCGCGAAAGTGCTCGGTGGTAATAACCGGCGAGACCGGTGTGGGCAAGGAGATGGTTGCCCGCCAGATCCATAATGCAAGCGACCGCTCCGGCAAGGTCTTTGTCCCTGTCGATTGCACCACTCTAACAGGCCAACTATTTGAAAGTCAATTGTTCGGTCATGTAAAGGGCGCATTTACCAGCGCTATTGATAGTACCCTCGGCTTCTTCAGAGCCGCCGACGGCGGCACAATCTTCCTTGATGAGATAAGTGAAATCCCGCTCGAACTTCAGGCCAAGTTGTTACGGGTTCTCCAGGAAAGCTCGGTTACACCACTGGGCTCAACAAAATCTTATCCTATTGATGTGCGTGTTTTGTGTTCTACCAACCGTAACCTTCACGAAATGGTCGAAGAAGGAACTCTCCGCTCCGACCTATACTACCGGCTCAATGTAGTCAACCTCGAGGTTCCACCGCTTCGGCAGCGCAAAGAAGATATTATGCCACTGGCTAAGTACTTTCTGGCAAACCAGGCCGACTTTTATAACGAGCCGCCCAAGGTTCTAAGCTCTACCGCCAAAAAGCTCCTTTTGAACTACTCTTGGCCGGGCAATATCCGAGAATTGGCCAATGCGATTGAGCGAGCGTATGTTTTAACTATAGGCCGGGAGATTCAGCCTGCCGTGCTGCCTTTTGAGATTATAATTGCTGATTCTACCCCCTATCCAGAACACGAGTTGCCCACGCTTGACGAAGTAAAACACAAGGTTATTACCCAGACCCTTGAATTCACCAAAGGCCGTAAGCTTGCTGCCGCTAAAATCCTTGGTATCGAGCGTCGCCGTCTGAATCGCTTAATCGAAAAGTTAGACATCTCTGTGCCAGGTAAAAGTGTCAGCAGCTAAGCACAGTTCAGCGGATAACGTATAGAAAAAGAAAGCTACGCGCTGAAAAGTTATATACTGTTCGTTATCCACTGACCAATCCGGTCACCACCGGCCAAAGTGGTCGATTGTTTTTTAACATATCTTCAAATAAACACTTGCCGCAATAATTGCCTCCTATTAGCGGCCATAATGGCCTATCTCGCCCGACCGCCCCAAAAATCGGCAAAAGATTCACTTATACACAACTGGCGTTGAAATAAGCACTTAAAAAAATTCTATCTTCAAATGATACTCTGGCACACACTTCGCTAATCAAAAGTAGTAGGTAAAAGCAGATAACTTTTAGGAAACAAAAATGATTGTTCTAGTACAGGCGACAGTGCTAACGGTTGGCCTCGACGGCAAAAACGAGGTTTTACGAGAACTGCCAATTCAACTGGTAACAATGCGGTCTGGTGGCCAGGCCGCTCGCTCTTTAAAAAATGAAAATGTTAATAGTGTTATCAGTAAGTGGGACCTGGTTGATATGAAGGGTGGCCGGTTTCTAAAGAGACTGAGAGCCGTAAAGCCCGGCATTCCGACCATCGCCTTTATAAGGCCCGGCGACCGAGCGCAGGAAATCGCCGCTCGTAGCATCGGCGTCTCTGCGGTTCTGACCGATGAGACCTCCGACGAGCTCTTCCGGGAAACCGTCGCCAATATCCTGGGGCTTAAGGATGCCGCCTCTATAAAGGAAATATCTCCCACTAAGAAGAGCCGCTACGTCAAAGAGAAAATTACAAGGTAGCCGGCTCGGTAACAAAACATATTACTGGACGCTATTGAGAGCAATCACGGCCTGTATTGAGCCGTGAAAAGATAAACGCTCACAAGGAGTTTTCTCCCCCCAAGCTGGGCTTGATAACCGAAAAATAGAAACAATCTAAAGCAAGGTTGCCAAGTCCGGCAGAAAGTTAGCACGGCTTTGCCGTGATAGCGATAAACAACGTCAAGGTAAAAAACTCTCTCTCCTCTTCTTCGCTGGGTGCAGTTGTTGACGCAAAGTCAAACAACGAACCCAGCACGAGAATAAACGCAGTTTTGCTGTGATAACGATAAATAAAACAAGGCCAAAAGAAACAGTTTTCTCTCCTCTTCTTCGCTGGGTTTGCAGTTGCTGACATAAAGTCAAACGACAAACCCGGCACGAAAGCAAGCACGGCCTTGCCGTGATAACTGTAAACGATATTAAGATGATAAGCGACTTTCTCCCCTCTTCTTCGCCGGGTTTGGTGACTTAAACTAAACAGTGGCAACTGCAAGTTAGACAAACTCGGCAAGAACCAAACACGACGGCGCAGAGCCGTCGTGTTTGAATTTATGGACAGACCTTCATAGAAAGACAGGTTAAGCCGGAAGCGTTCTCCGCCTTTGCCTCAGCTTGCTGGGAGAGGTAAAATAACCGGCGGTTAACCATTAAAGAAGCGTGGCGGTCTTTTTGACCGCCACGCTTAACTTTCACAAGGCCGGCTGCCAAACCACAACTGGCGTCCGCGCCTTTATGCAAGTCGAATTACGAACCCAACGGGTCCACGTCAACGTTGCCGTCGACATCGTACTGCTCAACGTCGCTGACGGTAGAGTGGTCCCAGTAGTTGTACTCGGCCTTTATGCCGCTGCCTGTATTGTTCTGCACGTCATACGCCGAATTGCCTGTGCTGGCATTGCCGCCGGGGCTGGCAGCGCTGCTGCCGTCAATACTGACGCTGCCGCCGCCGAGGTCCGCCAGGGCGCTGCCGTCAACAGAGACACCGTCCAAGCCGTAGCCGGTGATAGTATTGTGCTCGAGGCGAGCTTTCGCATTCTCATAGACATTGACGCCGTGGTAGTTGCCGCCATTGCTGAACGAGTTGTGCCGGATGATGGCGTCGGTATAGCCATAAACCCGGATACCACGGGATGCGCCATTCACGGTGTTCTCCTCGAGGTAAACAAGGTGACCGGGGCTGCCGCCGCTGTGTCTGAAGCTGTTAGAGCTGCCGCTGACACTACAGTGTCTTATCACATACTCTCCCGTCGCACCGGTGCAGCGGATGGGCTGTGTGCTGTCTGTGCAGTTGATGTTCCTGAACACGCCGCGGCCGCCGTTGTTGACCATAACCGCCTTGTCCTCAGACTCGCCAAGGGTGCAGTTGCGGAAAATGCAATCGAAGCACTCGTAGCCGCTGCCGTTCATCGTCATCGCATCCTCGCAAATCACGTCCACGGTAA
>Ga0315533_1002226_pt1 | contig 13783 bp, 23 predicted proteins | sample SalMarSW160130MG_FD_203081 | JGI IMG/M metagenome (GOLD analysis project Ga0315533, IMG submission 203081) | Salt marsh sediment microbial communities from the Plum Island Ecosystem LTER, Massachusetts, United States - Salt Marsh Sediment SW1601-30 ...
AGGCGGTGACAAGGTAGTTACCGGCGGCGATGTACTTACAGATATTCTCTTGAAGTTGAGGAGTCAATTTGGTAGGTCTGCCGGTGCCCTTATAGTTAGCTGGTTTAGTAGATGACATGATGGATAAACTCCTGTGTAATTTTGTTAGGTCAACCGTTGACGTCAGCGTGATTTTAGGTTGACGTCAACAAGGGGGGGTATATATATAATATACCCCGTTGACTATGGTTGTTGACCAAGGGATTCCTGAAAAAGGAGGCCGTATTTACCTTCGTTGGATTTCGTTATCTTGGACTGCTTCTGTAGACGTGCAAGGGTAACAATAGTTTGGTGATAATCCAAGTTCAGGGATTCGGCTATTTCTTTAGGGTTCAAGGGATTATCCTTCAATAGTTCTATGATGCGTGTTTGATTACCCATTCTCTCAAGGAACTCGCCTACGTTTCTCGGGTCTCTAGTTTGCACCTGCATAGTGCCGGCATCGTCATTGAATATAACCTTAAAGCCCAGAGGCTTATGTATATTAGTAAAGGGTGCTGGTTTACGGTGGAACAGGGCTATATCGGCCTCATTGCTACCGGGTTCCTGAACCTTTCTAATCTCCCAGATATTACGGGACTGGGCGGTAAAGAACTGATTACCGTAGATAGACTTGTTCTTTGTTTCCGGGTCTTTGGAATTATGTGCCAGTATCAAACTGGTACACTTCAGTTGTCGCAATGCAGAGAAGAAAGATAAAGCAGACTCGGTACCCTTTAGCTCGCCACCGGCGGCCAGTCCCAAGCTGTCAATAATAATTAGTTCTGCCTCGGCCTCGTCAATGCAGGTTTTCAACTGTTCGATGTCCTGAGCCAGCGTCAAAGAGCACTGTCGATACTTTACGCTGACACTTCCCAGGTCCATGCCCCTCTCTAGCGTTGTCACCAACCATGTAACGGTAGCTTTGTCTGTCTCCCAGTCGAGGAACAGAACCCTAACGCTTTGTTCAGGTGCTACTATGCCAAGTGGATTGTCATACCAGGGCAGTTGTACTATCTGAGACAGAACGATAGCGAAGTTGGATTTCAAAGCACCCGGGTCCCCAAATATGATGTTTGGGTAGTTCTCAATAATTAACGGTTCAGCAACGTATCTGGGGGGATGGATTCCCTCACCGGAGTATAGTTCCTCTACCGGCTCGCCCCTGCGCACACGCTCCAGTGTATAAACAGTTAGTTGCTCTAAGATGTCGGCCCAGTTTAGCTCACAGCGTTTGTTTAGAAGCCCGGCCAGCCGGTCACGCGAACTTGAGCTTGTAAAATTGTGGCTTGCTTGATGCAGGTGAGGCGGGATCCCCGGGAGTGTTGAGGTTACTATTATTTCTCCAGTTACCCTGCCATCAGAGTGCGAATGTAAACGGGAAACGTCAATTGCGATTTGCTCATCATTCCAATGGAACTTGTAGCCAGCAATAGTGGGAGTTATTCTGGGTAGACTCATAAAACCACCCCCTTCCTCGGTTTAATGGGGGTTGCCTTTAATATGCTACCTATTGGCTTCAACTCCTCCTGTAGTATTGCCTGCGGTTGCTCAAGCTCGTCCAGCCTGCCCTCTATAATTGTCGGGTCTGTCCTGGGTCGTATGTAGCCTGGGTCTGGCTGGCCACAATACGTATAGTAGAATCCTCGCCATGTATCAGAACAGGGGAAGTCAAAATCATCTGGTTTCAAGGGCTGATAATGATCTGATTCTGGCTGCTTACATTCACAATCAACCCAAGCGTAGGGGATAATTTTACCCTCTTTATTCTTGAATGGTATCAGTCCAGTGTGATTACACTTGTAACAATATTCACCTTCCATAATCTCCTTCCCAAGATTATATTTTTACTCTTTGAAGGTATTTATTAACGTGCTCGGCGGCCAGCTCCGCATAGACTGAGGCTTCCCGGGTGTACCGCGCTGCCTCCTGGGTATGCCAGGCGGTTAGTTTAATACATGCTTCGAGCTCTCTCAGTTTATCCAGGTATGGTTGCCAGTGTGGGTCTATTGAGTTCACGTTTGATAGCTCTGTCAATAGTTCTCCTGCTTCAATATACTTGTGTACTATACGCTGTAATTGTTCATTGAATGTTATTTTACGCATATATTCCTCCACACTAGCTTACCGGCAATGAGTGTCCCCACCCATCGGTTAAAGCTGCACTTGTAATAATATCCCGTACTTTTGCGAGCATATCTCGATGCTGAGAATAGTTAAGTTCATTGCGACTCGAATGCTGTAATTGTCCAACAACAATACCAGGGTGAACCTTAATTTTATTGGCGAATCCAGTTATTCTAACTTTGGAATATATAGGGCTTACACGAGCTATGAAATTATCTAGTTCATTTTGTGGTATAAGAAAAGACACAGCATTTCTATCAGCATCAACCTCATATCGTGGTCGTTCTGCATTGTCTTGTTGCCCTAGCAAGTCTATATCCAGAATAGGTTTAGCATTTTTCCCGTCTCCATTCTTTACGTGGCCAGCTAATTCATGTGCAAGTGTGTGCCAGAAATAGTCAATCCGGTCATATCTTAAAGATAAAGCAATAACGGGAGTGCCGTCTACCCAAAACGTAACCCCGTCTATTTTTGATTGGGGTAGAGGCTCAATTACCAAAAACTTAATACCTGATTCGGATAATATCTTAGGTATCATTCTAATATCCTGAGGATTCGGAAGTATTGCTCTAAGTCGCTCCAAAGCATCATTTAGTTTTGCCTGTGAAAAACTCTCGGTAGCTAACGCTTTTGATAGATGGACAGCCCTATACAACCAAGCCCATTGTATCGGAGTGGCTTCGGCATATGAAGTTGACTTTCTGGAGACATGAACTAATTGTGGTTTATCGTCCATGTTTTTCAAGCCGAAGAAATCGCACACGCTTTTTTCTAAGACATCAATATTAGTCGAAGGCTCTATCCAGCTCCTTCTAACCATAGCTCGTATCGGAGCTTTTGCATATAGGGCAGCACGTCTTGCCACTAGTTCAGATTCAATAACATTTGAAGATAAGCGATATAATGATTCAAGATTCATCCAATACTGTGCACTAGTACCAAAGGCTTCCCCCAAACCCCTAGCAGTCTCAGGAGTTATCCCCCGTTTCCCTACTATTATCTCGTTTACTAAACGTGTGGGACGGCCAAGAATTTCCGCTAAATCATCCTGAGCCCAGCCTCTGGCTTCAAGCTCTTCTCTGATAAATTCACCAGGCGGAAACGTATCAGCAAGTTTCCTGTCCCTCATTGTCCCTCCTTTTCCTTTCCTAATTACCTTGCTAGTGGTAATCTTCAATCCCAATTATTTTTATTATTGTGCCCTGCGGATTTCCTTTTATAAGTTCCAATATCAAACGGTATTGGTTATTAAGTCGCATTGAGTGCTGATGTTTCCTTTTCCCCCCAAGTTTTTCAAAACGAAGAGACCTTCGTTGAAAGAGTCCCTAAACCTGGCAAAGGCGTGAAGTAGTCATTCTTCTTTCAATGGCGTAATTTTAACGATAGCCCTAGTCGGGATGACTAAATCTCCGCATCCCTGTAGTATGATGCGGCCATTTTTCTCACCAGATATATGAGGAACAATCATCTTACACTCTTCGGTTTCTTTTATTATCCAACCTACAGAACGACAATATAAAGGGTCTGCTTTTCTTTCTAAATCATCTAAGTCCTGCCAACCCCTGCCAGAATGTGAATCTAACCATTCTATTAGAACAATATCTCTATCCATTTCTTATATTATAGCACATCCGTTCTATTTGAAAATGATACACTACCTTATTTCCCGTCTCGCAAAGACATTGTTTGAAGGGACACTCCAAGCAAGGGCCGTAATAGCCATGTAATCTGGCAGCCTTACAGCCATTATCGGGGTAATTACACTTTTTTCCCGCTCTGGTGCTACCACCTTCAAAAAAGTGGCCTGGTAGATTAGCTTTCATACGTTAGCGCAGGATACCCCCGCCGTCAGGCCGGGGAGGAATGCGCCTCCCCCTTTCGCCTTAGTGTTTTGCTCCATATTTGTTTGTCACACATTGGTTGGTCGGTACGCCTACCTCCACGACTAGGGCAATTCCAATCTCTACCTTTAACCGCATGGTCGAATTTCCATCCCGCAGCTATGAGTGATGTACCGGGTTCGCTTTCTAATATTGCGGTTTGAATTTTGTCATACCCCATAGCGTCAACTGCACGGGCGCAGGCTGCATATAACAAACTACATACATTAGGTGAACCATCAGATACAAGCCGTGTGACTTCAGCTGTACGATATTGCTCAATCTCTCGTGCTACAGGCCGCCCTACAATAGCCATACCATGTATTGTCCCATTAATATCCTCACAACCTATCGAGAAACGATGCCCAACAACCGGCTTATGATGTCGATGTAACTGCAATACCATCTCGTTAGCTTGCTTGAGCGTGGCAGGAAATGTTCTTAGTTTAGTCATATCACTTAATACCCCGACCGTAAGGTCGTGGGAAGTTTATTTTCTGCTTATCCCGTGAGATATTTCCCCACCCCAGTTTCCCCCTTTGAAAAAGGGGGATTAAGGGGGATTTTCCTCTGGGGACACAGCGGGTGAGATAGAAAAACATCCCTTAATTATGCTAAAATAACGTAAACAGACTCTTCTCCGAGGAAGCAAAATGATTCCAGTCAATCTGACCATGCGCAACTTCATGTGCTACCGGGAAAACGTGCCACCGCTGTACTTTGACGGCATGCATACCGCCTGCCTCTCCGGTGATAACGGCAACGGCAAATCAGCTATAATTGACGCCATGACCTGGGCGCTGTGGGGCAAAACCAGGACCAGCAGCGACGATGACCTGATTCACAGCGGACAGACGGAGATGGAGGTAGAGTTCGACTTCGCAGTGGAACAACAGCCCTACCGAATCATACGCAAACGTTCCCGCCCCAAGAGCCGCAGCCGACCGGGACAGTCGGTACTGGAGTTCCAGATAGGCACCGGGAATGGCTTCAGGCCAATTACCGGCAACAGCATCGCCCAGACCCAGCAGAAGATTATCGACACCCTGCACATGGACTATGACACCTTCGTTAACAGTGCCTATCTACGCCAGGGCCATGCCGACGAGTTCACCCGGCAGGCCCCGGCCAAACGCAAGGAGGTGCTGGGCAATATTCTCGGCCTTTCTCTCTATGATGAACTCGAAGACCGCGCTAAGGAACTGGCCAAACAGCGTGAAGCGGAGAAGACGCAACTGGAGAGCGCCATCGGAGACATCAATACCGAACTGGCCCAGAAGCCAGCTTATGAGGCAGAGCTGGCACAGGCACAAGATGAGCTCTCCCGCCTAGAAGCAACCATAAAGGAAAAAGAGACCGGCCTGAACAAGCTGAGACAGCAAAAAGAAGCTTTGGAGAACAAGAAGGCGCAGCAGGAGGAACTGACGTCGCGAATCAGCCAGACCGCCAAAGACCTTGAGCTCTGGGACGAGCAGGCCAGACAGCTCCACGCCAGGATTAACGAATACGAAGAAGTAATCGGCAGGCACACCGGCATAGAAGAAGGCTATACCCGATTTATTCAGGCCAGGCAAACAAATGAGGAACTGGAACAAAAATTCCGTCAATCCGTTAACCTGGAAAGGCAAAGGACACAACTGGACGCTAAAATCAAGGAAGCCGGACACAGCCTGAATACCGAGCACGCCGTAACACAACGCGAGATTAACAATCTTGAACTAAAGACGCAGAAACTCCCCCAGCTAAAAAATCAGCTCAATCAGGTGCAGATACAAATGCGCCGGTTGGCTGAATCAGAAGCAACACTGCGCCAGAAGGAACAGGCCATCCGGGAGTTACAGACGCAGATTAATTATACGGAATCCGAAAAAAACCGGCTGGAGCGAGAAATCAGCGAGCTGGAGGAAAAGCTTGACCTCCTGTCAGCTCAAACCGGGGCCAAGTGCCCGCTTTGCGAAACCGAGCTAACACGAGAAGGCCTTGAGCTCATCGAAAATAAATATACCGCCGAAAAGCGGAGTAAATCCGATTTACTAAAGACAACTCAAACTGAACTAGCCAACAGGCGAATAGAGCTTGAGTCCCGACAAAAAGAAAACACCCGGCTGGAATCAACGCTGAACCAGGAAAAAACCAGCAACCAGAGCCAAACCGGCATCCTCATGAAAGAGATTGCCGAAACCGGGGAAGCCGATAAACAGCTTTCCGGGTTAATGATAAGCCTGAGTAGTATTGAAGAGCGCCTGGCTAAAAGGGATTTTGCTGTCGCCGAGCAGGCTGCCCTGGAGTCGATTGAAAACGAGTTAGTCAACCTCGGCTATGATGCCGCCAGGCATGAGCAGTTGCGGCAGGAACTGGGCCATCTGGAGCACTACGACCGCGACCAGCGCAAGCTGGAGGAAGCGGAAAGGCTCATTAATCAGGAAAAAGAGGCAGCATCCAGAGCCGAGGAAGCTGCCAGGGGACTGCGCCACAGCCTGGAGATTGATAATAAAAAAAGGGAAGCCCTGACACTGGAGCTTACTCGACTCCCCCAATTGCTCAGCGATTTAACCGGAGCGGAAGCTGAGTACCGGAACCTGGCGGCGCAAAGAAATCATGCTCAGGAAATGGTGGGCAGTGTCAAGACAAAAATACAGCGTCTTGCCGAGCTGGAAACAAAGAGGCAGGACAAAGAAGACCGGCTGGCGCAGGCTTCCAGAGAGGAAAATATCTATCGGGAGCTGGTTAAAGCCTTTGGTAAGACAGGCATACAGGCTCTACTTATTGAAATGGCACTCCCTGAAATTGAGACCGAAGCCAACCGGCTGCTCGGGCGCATGACCGATAACAGAATGCACGTAAAATTCGAGACCCAGGAAGAAACCAAGACAGGCAATGTAAGGGAAACGCTCGCTATCAATATCTCCGATGAGCTGGGCACCAGAAACTATGAAATGTTCAGCGGCGGCGAAGCCTTCCGCATTAACTTTGCCATCCGCATCGCCCTGTCCCGGCTACTTGCCAGGCGGGCCGGGGCACCCTTGCCTACCCTGATTATCGACGAGGGCTTCGGCACTCAGGACAGCACCGGCGTAGAAAAACTTAAGGAAGCGATAAACTCCATTCAGGACGATTTCAACAAGATACTGGTCATTACCCACATTGAGGAGCTGAGAGACGCCTTCCCCACCCGCATTGATATCATCAAAACCGCCGAAGGCTCAACAATCTCGGTAAGCTAGCTATCTATAGCCCCAACTGCGGGGCTATTCCCTTCATCGCTTCCAGCCCGATGGCGATAAACTCATCAAGCTCAAGCCTTATGTCACGGCACCGTGAGATTTGCTCGCGGCTGGCACCGGCCGCAGAGCCAGTCCTTACCCCTTAACCACCAGGACAAGGACCCGCATATATGACAGGGCTTGTCGGGCATTGGTAGCGGTGTCTTGTCTATCTCATGCTTATTCATAAGCTCTTAAATAGCGGTGCCCCGGGACTTGCCTAAGGTCGCCGGGGCTTAATGGAAAGGAGGAGAAATGAAGGGTCCCCGGACTATGCCGGGGCACAACTTTAGCAATACTATTTCTGATTGTAAATTATTTTTTGATGTTTGTCAAGTGATTTGACAAAACCAGCCTCAAAATAACTTGTTCAGGGCAATTAGGGAAGGATCAAACAGCTATAAAAATGTTTCACGCACGAATCGCAAAGTCAGGCACGAAAAAATGCGGATTAGCATCAAAATAAATATTCAGGCTCATTCGTGAGGGGACTTGACAAATTGTAATAAAAAGTTTACAATTGTAACACCAAAGCTAAATGGAGGTAAGGAAAATGAAAACAGAAAATCTATCTATTGAACATCTTAATTGCTTGGAATGTGGATGGGAAGGGGATATTACTGACTGCCCTACAGAGAAACAACACGACCACGATTATGCTACAAATTCAGTAACTTATTTCGCCGTTCCGCTATGCCCAACTTGCGGGAGCGAACACCTTGCAGACTACGATAGCCAAGAAGCAAAAGATACACGGATGCTATATTTAGGACACGAATAACAAAGTGATACCCACAATAATTGATTAAGGAACTGATAAAGGGGGTAAGGAAATGAAAAAGTGGATTAAACCAATCGAGAGAATGGGTGCTTGCAAGGAAGCCTTAGAGTGGGCAAACAAATTTGAGACACTGGATGATGCCTGGAAAGAATGTGAGCGTGGTGATTGGATGCTATGGCTCTTAGGTAAGTTATCAGGCGGTTCGGAATCAGATAGTCGTAAAAAGCTGGTATTGGTAGCTTGTCAGTGTGCAAGACTGGCTTTGCCTTATGTGAAGGAAGGCGAAACCAGACCGCTAAAGGCAATCGAAACGACTGAAGCGTGGGCAAACGGTGTTGAAGGTGTTACTCTTGACGATGTGAGGGATGCCGCCTGTGCCGCCTCTGCCGCCTATGCCGCCTCTGCCGCCTATGCCGCCGCCTGTGCCGATATAGTCAGGGAGTATTATCCCACTGTTAGTTTTAAGGGCTATTAAGAGAATAACGGGCAGAAGTCAGAGATTAGCAAAATGCAATACGACAAGGAGCTAAAGGCTATCACACTGAGCCAAGAGGAGCTAAAGAGGCTCACCATCGGCCAGGCTGTAAGCTGGCACATACTGAATAGCCGGCTGGTGGATTACCCGATAGTAATTGACAAGCTACAACTTGCCCTGTGGGTAAGGGAGAATAGGAACTGATGTCAGGCACATCAAGCAAGAGCACCCGTATATCCATAAGGCTACCAAATGACCTGGTGCGGACACTAAACCGTAGAATCAACGGGAGACGTAGCAGGTGGGTAAGTGTGGGGGAGTATATTAAGGAACGGTTAATTTACGATTTAGAGCGTTCTCATGGCAACAACAGGAAAGGGGGGAAGCACGTTAAAGAAGTTGCCGAACAACAAGCCGAACACCTACACACTGAGGGTGGAAAGACAACCCATTAAGGGGGTGAATCATGGACGACATGGTAAGCAGGGGTATAGAGCCCATATGTGGCTGGGAGTGGGTAAGGCAACATGAGCATGACCTTGACGGTTGGACCCCGAGTATAGAAATAGTCAGACCCGGCAGCAAGCAGACCTTTAACATCAAGAGCAGAGAGGCCATGAATCAGGTTGTCAGGATAATGAGAGCGAATAGAAGGGAGAGGGGATAATGTACAGACAAGACATTTTCAACTGGGTAAAAAGTAATGCAACAGGGTTAATGCCGGAGATACCACTTGCCGAGGAGGAAATAGACCATGTGGCTATGTGCATGGAGCATATACACAGATGGTATTATGAGGGCTATCCTCTAGGCCACTTCTTAACTGCGGTAGTAAATAACGACTTCTGCGAGGCGTGTTTTCATGCCGATGATGCTAACCGGAAGGCACTATATCTCTACGCTCTATATCTGGCAAACAAGATACCGGGAGACTGGCGGGAGAAAGCAAAGGGGGTGATAGCCTAGCCAACAAGCAGTAGAATCAAAATCTGGGGGGCTTAGGAGCGGTCTGAGTGGTAATCTATTCAGGCCGTTTCCTTTTGCGCTCCCTGAACTCTCGGTAACTTATTGCCTTGCGCCTACGCCCTGTGACGTACCTTAACGCCGTGTGGATCCTGCGCTCTATTGTCCTGTATTCAAACCTCATGGCATTGGCTATGTGCTGGATTTGCCAGGGATAGTTTTCTGGATTTGAGTAGACTATCTCCATCCACAGGCCATTTTGACCGGTGGCCTCTATTCTTTTTCTTAATTCTGCCCATATACAAGCTGGCATCTCAAAGGGTGCTCTCTGTTTTCGACTACTTTTGCCACCCACATAACCACTCTCTTTATATTCCGGGGGCCAGCCATCAGGTGCAAACTCCAGGTGCATGATAAGCCAAAGTATCTGAGACCTGCTGAATCTAATCTCCCCATAGCTATACCATTCGCGGTCAGTCATAGTAAACCCTGCATATCCTGAAGCATTAAGTGTATCCCACCGGGCCCGGGTGACGGCTTCTCAAAGTTCATAACAGACTGACTTTTAATATTCTGATTCTTATGACCTCTTTTACTGGGTGAATAATTACACCATCCTTCAGCAACAGTCTTATAATTCTTATAGGCGAATAGTCTGATAAATCTCTTAAACGCTCTATGTTCTCTAAATCCTCCGTTATACGGCATGGGGAATATACTAAATCCATAATCTGCAATCTTCTGGCAACGATAAATATCCGTTTCGTCTATCGGTCTCATATCAGGATAGCCAATCAAGACAAAGACGCAAGCATTGATTTTATATCTCTTTACTAATTCCATCCCCCTGATAACCTTATTTTCGTCCTCAATAAAGTCCCATGAAAAATGAATTTCCTTTTCAAATCTAGTGTGCTTTAGGGACTCCGCCTTTTCCTCGGTAAGTAGCCGAAGGTCATACCCATTTTCGTCATGGATAATAAGATTGGCTTCCCATATTTCCTCAAAAGTCTCCCGCCATTGTGGGTCACTGAAGGTGTTATTATTTAATAGACATATCTTTTTGAATCTTTGATCGTGGAATTCCCAAATAGATTGGTGCTTTTTAGAATTATTCTGTTTTGGCACTACGCAGAATCCACATTTGTTAGGACAATAAGCCCATGTGTAGCCAAGTGAATAATCTACTGGGAATAGCGAATAATCAGGTTTGAGATTTTCAATATCTTCTGGAAGTCTGATATTTGGCTCAGTGGCTGGCCCACCATTATAATCTGCATAATAGTTTCGATTGAATAACCAAGAGCCATAAGTTAAATCTGCATTTATTGGCTCATTGAAATATACTTTGTCGCCTAATAGTTTGTGATAAGTGCTAATCTTCATCAAAGCTAAATTATGTTTAGGGGCATCAGTTATTAATTTGACTTTCATTCAACTCTCCTGGGTGAATGTGGTGGCTGCCTGATTTCTCTGTCAAGCTCCATCGCCTGCTCTTCCTCATAGTTCGGGGCGTTGATGACGAGGGGCGGCAGAGCCAGGGCTTCCCGGGGCAGTCTCCAGGTGTGGCCGGGGTGGTGCTTTTTCTGGTAGCTGCCAAGCTGATTTAACAGCTCCGCCCATTTATCGTCATCGCCATACTGCTTGATTAACTTGAGGAAGGGGGCAGTCATTTTTACGTAATTATCCCTTCATCCCCTGGCTATATCTTTGAGGTCTTTGATTACTTCGCCGGGTACGCAATAGATTATCCTTTTGCCGTCAGTGGTGGTTTTCGCTTTGTGCAGTTCGAGGATATCCAGCACCTTTTTAAGCGTATACCGGATATCGCCGTCTTCAGCGGATGAGCCAAGCTGCCGGAACATGTTAACGTTGAGCATCGTTAGCCTCCATAGGTATTGAGTCCAGTGTCATCACCTACAGTATTACTCTACTGTTTAAACAGGCACGTTCCCATTAGGCCCCCAGCTGGCGCCAGTATCTCTCTGTATAGGGTTCCTCATCATCCCCTCGGCGGACTGCCAGAGCTTCCTTGCTTCTTCCGAGTCGATTTGTGTGAACGTCGGCCTTGGTGGCCCGCCGGACATGAGGTCGCGGATGAGGTCTCTCAGTCTTTGCGCGATGATTGGTCGCTGGCCGCCGCCGCTGCTTGAACAAAACTCTATTTTCATGGACCTTCCGGCTTCGTCATCTGAAAGTCTGAGTAGCACATCACCGTCAGCCTGTTGGATAAGAGTCATAGTCGCTCTTTCGCCCATGTCCCCCTCGATGCCACTGATGATAAAGGATACATTCCCTTCGCCATTCCTGTTTTCTATCTCCATAATTACCTCCTCACAGTGTACGGATACTGTACGTCTATAGTATTTACCTTCTGCTCAACACAGCACTAAGTATTTTCTTTCTTTCCTTTGGGGGAATATTATTAGACAAAGTAATCGTTGTTTTACCTATTAATTCAAGCTTCTGTAAACCGATAGTATCCTTACTTACTGAAAGTCCATGATCAAGCAACCACTCTTCCCCGCAGAGAGTATCATGGTCGAAGATGCCAGGATTGATATGTTCGACCTCAATCAACTTACGCAACCTGCTCTCCCTCAGATTTAGACACCTTTTGCAGGTTACCCGGTTAATATCATCGGTAATTAATGCACCGTCACTATCGCTAAATACGCCGACCATAACATGGCGGGAAAATAATATTAACCCACAGGCGGTTTTAACGCTTTTGCCTACTCCGAAATGGACTTTACGTTCAATATTACGATGCCGCTTGCGAGAATATACCTTCATAACTTAGCGCAGGATACCCCCGCCGTTAGGTCGGGGAGGAATGCGCTAACTCCTCTAAGTATTTGACTGGCTTACCAATTTTCTGAGCATAGGCTATTTCGTTTGATGTGCTTTCGCCAATATAACCACCGACATTGAGAATAAATACTTCGTCGGCAAGGTCTATCTTCCGCAGGTGCAATTCGTCGAGCATCTGTTTGACCTGGAAGTTGTGATGTTGGGGGTCTTCTCTCTCTGATTGCGGTACAACTAACTCAATCGAAAGGATAATATGACCTTGTAATGTCAATGTTTTACGCCACTCGTTGAACGTATCAACAAAGCGGGTAGAACCGCAGAGGCAGATTATCTTTGGCTTCAACATTTTCTCTCCTACCGTCAGTTAATACCCCGACCGTAAGGTCGTGGGAAGTTTATTCAGTGGCATCCTTAGCCTCCCATAATGGCCGTATGGCCTCATATACGGCTTTAGGTATGGTTTCCGCATCGGCGTTATATGACAATCCGTTTATTTCCACATCAAAGTTCCACCAACCATTAGCCAATTTGCACAATCCAATCTCCGGCATCTCACCAAATTTAGGGCTGTTAAACACCCACTTATCTATACTGTTCATATCCAAGAGGGGATAGCCTTCAATCGTCAAATTGCCTTCAGGGTCAAATATTGCCCATACCGTTTCAGGTTCATCTTCAAAATATTCTTCATGCCAACCAAAACAATTCCAGAACTTCTCTATATCTATCATTCCTTACTTTACATCCTCTCTAAATATATTTGGCAAAGCCTCAATATCGTCAGGTCTCCAAAGGTAAACTTCAACACCTGGGCATTTACTAAGGTCATCTAACCATTCATGTTGTTTATCATTTACTTTGCCCTTATTGCTCTTTAGCTCTGCGAATATAACTCTCGGAGGTTTAACGAGAACGCAGTCAGGGAAGCCTTGTACACTCCATTTACTCAAGAAAGTGTGGTAATAACGCCAGCCATATATCTTAGCCAGGTCTTTAATCTGACTCTGAAATTCTTTCTCCGTAGTATTACTTTTGTAATAGTTGCCCTTGTTCACTTCACCCTCTCTGTAATGGAGATTACTTATTCTCTTGATTGATGGAGATACTCCTCAGCCTTATCCAACTCGGCATCGGCTTGTATCATCAATTTCAGTGCTTGGCTTTTATTCCCATCTACTGCCTCGGCATCTGACTGGTTCCCCAAATGAGTAGCCCGATTTAAGGCAGCAAACCCTCTGATTAGTTTCTCTGCTTTACTTTCCATAACTGTCTCTCCTATTCTCCTGATTCCCTCAGCCTGTATTCGGGAGCATCTACAATTACCACACCCCCCTGCCTACGCTGGATTATTCGTTCACGCACATCCCTGGCAATACAGCGCCGGAGATAGTCATACGTTAGCGCAGGATACCCCCGCCGTTAGGTCGGGGAGGAATGCGCTAACTCCTCTAAGTATTTGACT
>Ga0315533_1002229_pt1 | contig 13773 bp, 22 predicted proteins | sample SalMarSW160130MG_FD_203081 | JGI IMG/M metagenome (GOLD analysis project Ga0315533, IMG submission 203081) | Salt marsh sediment microbial communities from the Plum Island Ecosystem LTER, Massachusetts, United States - Salt Marsh Sediment SW1601-30 ...
AGTCGGTCTAAATAGCGCTGCCGCTTTACCCAGTCCATAGCGGTCAACGTACTCCTGGGGTATTGGCCCGAGCTCCACGTTGAGCTGCCACTCACCCCTCGGCCAGGTGGTCAGCATATACTCCGAGATATACCGCCGCTCTCGCTCTTTCCTTGCCAAGTAACCGCCCTCTATACCGTCGACAACTGCCGACGGTATGCAACATTTTTGCCTCTTGACAATTTAGCACTCCGGGGAGATAATTGCCAATAAGGGCTGAGATCCGTAGAGCAGTATACGGGGTCTCAGCCTTTTCTCTTCGGGTCTCAGTCAATAAAAGTAGGAGGTGCGATTCTATGAAGCCCAAATTTTTAGTACAGTTGATCGGTTTTCTAATGATGATCCACTCCGACGAGTCGGGGGGACTCAAGGTAAAACCAATCGAAGCCTCAACTGATAAATGGTCGGAAAATGCCGGCCGGGCTGCCACAGCCTTTGCGGCTGAGGCAGAAGCATCCGCTGATCTCTGGCAAAGGAATACCGTCGCCGCAAGGGACAATTACGGCCAGGCAATCACCGCTGCTGGTATCAAGGACCGGTTCGCCAAAGGGGTAGCCAAGGCTGGAGCAGCCAAGTTCGCCCGCAAGATTCGTGATGTCGCCCGGGACCGCTTTGCCCCCGGTGTAGCCGCTGCCACAGTCGACTACAAGAGCGGAGTCGAGCCTTTCTTCGCCACCCTGTCAGCCCTCTCGCTCTCTGCACGTAAGCCCCGCGGCGATCCTGCTAACTACCGCCGTGTAGAGGAAGTCGGCAAGGCCCTCAACGCCAAGAGGTTAGCGCTGCTCGGTGTCTCCGGCGGCAGCTCAAGCGCCGGATAAGGAGGTATGGGTAAATGTACTTTCAGCACAGATATTTAGTAGAAACGAAAGACTTTGTCGACCTCTCCGGTCAGCTGACGATAGACCTGCCCAACAAGGGCTTGCTATCAGGCATTGAGATGCGGGTATGGGGCACTAACGGAAACAGTGTTGCCGACCCCGACGTCTGGTTGCATGACAGGCTCACTAAAATCGAGCTGATAGTCAACGGCTCAAAGGTAGTGAAGAGCCTTACCGGTGAGCAGCTCCTGGCCGATATGCTCTATAAGAAAACTCCCCTCTACTCCCATGACATGAAGAACATGAACGCTGCTAGTTGCGAGGAGTTTCTCTACATCAACCTCGGCCGCTTCTACCATGACCTTGAGTACATGCTCGATCTGTCGCAGGTGAATGACCCCGAGCTGCGCATCACCTTCAACTTTGCGGCAACTTCCCAAAACGGCTGGACCAACGGCGTGGCCATGACCGATGCGCCCAATATCAGTGTTATCTGCCACCTGCTGCGGGATAGCGATATAATTCCCAGGGGCTACATCAAGACCTCGGAGATCTACCGCTTCACCGGCACTGTTTCCAGGAAGGAGAATATGACGGTCCCCCGCGGCCCGGTTTATTCCAACCTTTATGTCCAGAGCTGGTACAATGCTCAGGGCATTGGCTACCTTTTGGACAAACTGGAGCTCAACATTAACTCCGACGACATCATTCCCTTCAGAGTTGGGGCCACTGAGCTTGCTGCTGAGATTGCCAGGATGTACGGTCTTTTTCAAATGTCCCAGCAGGTAACTCTCACGGGCGGTCAGGTTTATCCCTTTCCTCTGGAGCAAGCAGTAATAGAGAGCTTCCTGGTCGGGCTAGTAGACGCCGAAATCGGGCACATGGACATCTGGGGTAATGCTGGAGCACCTGGCTTCAGACAGACCTCCGATGGTGTAACCCCTGTAACCAGCAATTACAATGGCACGTTGACCATAAAGGGCATCTGGCCATTCAGCGTCTCGCCCATTCCCTATTTTAACCCCATGGACGAGCGGACCTGGATTGACAGCTCCAAGCTCGGCGACCTCTGGGTCAGGTTCGAAGGCAACGCCAGCATGGGCACCAGTGTCGTGGTCAAGTTGCTGGGCGATGAGGTAGTCACCAAGTACGTGATATAGCTCGAGAATATAACAGCCATTTGGCTGTGCGCACTTGAAGCCCGGGGGGGAGATGTGGACGCCTCTTCCCTGGGCTTCACAGCTAAAAGGAGGGTGAATCTATGGATAGGCGCATAGAGACCAGGGTAATTGACACCGGTGGTGCTGCCAAGAGCACCCTGATCCAGAAGGATGCCTGCGAGGTATGGTGGATTACTATATCCCCTGAGGCCATTGCCACGGCCGGTCTCCTCCAGATATATGATGGCTTTGACACAGGTGGTAAGCTAGAGTTTCAGGTAGAGACGGGATATGCTCGCCATTGCCACTTCGTCCCACCCATTCCCTGCGACCAGGGCATCTTTATCTATAACGATACCCACATAGCCTCCTACACAGTAGCCTTCCGCCCCAAGAGCTGGAGCAAGGAGCCATAGCGGTGTGTTTTACTCCTTTGGACTGCTAATCCCGGCTAACACCCTCAAGACTGCCCCAGAAGAGCTTGAGGTAAACCTTACATGGGGAGTAATAACCAGTGTGGAGATAAGATTTCCACCGCGCTGTGTTGGCCTGGCCAAGGTAAAGATACTCGAGCACCGTCACCAGCTCTGGCCCACCAATCTTGACGAGTGGTTTTACGGCAATGACGAGACTATTAAGTGGGATGAGTACCATGAGCTGTTTGAGATGCCGGCCATCTTCACCCTGTTAGGCTACAACGACGACGACACCTTCCCTCACACGCCTATAATCAGATTCGAGATACTTCATCCCCTGGCTGCTATGACTAAATATGGCATAACACCAGCCTATCCCTCGATAAGACCTATAACCTGGGAGGAACTCTAACATGCCACATGGAGGCCCCGATTGGGGCACAGCAGGCCCACTTGCTACAATTTACACCCTGGAGGACATGGCAGAGCTAGCTGCCCGCCTGGGCTCTATTGTTACCTTTGACAGGAGAGGCAACGTCATATTCCTGGAGGATTTTGAGGGCAGCCTGGCAAGAGTTCTTTATGGTACACAAGGCGCAGGAGCTAGTATTAGCATCAGTAATGAAAGGGCACAATGCGGCGATTTCTCCTGCAAGATGGTGACTGGAGATGCGATAGATGATTGGGCTATTGTCAGAGTCCGCCTACCTTACCCGATACTGAGCAAAATGGGTATGGAAATCGGGTGGTACCACTATGCGAGCCTCCGTGACCTTAACCTAGAGTTCTACCTCTTTGATGGGACTAAACGCTGGGATGCCCGGGTACGCTGGGTATCTGATACTGGGATCTGGGAATACTATGACGCCACAGGCAACTGGATAGCACTCAGCCCAGAGGTATGGTACTACGAGGGGGAAACTGCATTTAACTGCACTAAGCTCGTAGTTGACTACGTGAATAAAGAGTATGTCCGGCTTATCGCTAACAACTTATCCTGGGACCTAACAGGGAAGGCACTACATAGCATAAACTCCCCAACAGCTGCCCAACTTGTGTGTGACGTTGTAATATACACTCGGTTAAATCTAAACGCCATCGCTTACCTGGGCAGCCTGATCGTCACCCAGAATGAACCATAGGAGGATATAATGGGCGCAGGAGTACTAAATTGGGGATGGTACCCCACCGATAAAAAGTGGCTACCTTTGAAGGTGGACGAACACGGCTCAATCGTAATTGCCTGTACCGTGGACGAGCTCAACGACATCGGAGACGTTGATGTAGCCGCACCTACCGATCTCTATATACTTTACTGGAATAACAGCAACTCCAAGTGGGAGTGTAGAGCTTTATCGGATTGGACAGTGCCGGCTCACAAGAATAGACACGACCCCAACGACGGCGCTGACAAGCTCGATACCGCTGCCCCGGTAAAGGTAGGTAGCGCTAACGCTATCGGCACTTCTCATAGCTTCCCCAGAGCGGACCACGTTCACGAAAGAGAACACGCTAAATATCTTAACTCTGAAGCCGTTGCCGCTGTTAAGGCTGGAGTGAAGCTAAACGAACTTCAGGCTCCCGACGGCGCCGTTGGGCTCAATGGCCAGATATTAGACAACATTGGTGCTCCAAGCGATGCTGGCGATGCTTTACGCAAGGGTACCGCCTTGACTATTACTGAGATGCCGGCTAATATAAAGCCGGCCACCATTACTTTTATAATAGACGGCGGCGGCTCTGCCATCACCACCGGAGAGAAAGGCCATTTAGAAATACCTTTCGCCTGCACTATTAACCAGGTAACCATGATTGCCGACCAGTCAGGTAGCATTGTGGTTGACATCTGGAAGGACACCTACGCTAACGCTCCTCCCGATGATGCTGATTCAATTACGGCTTCAGCACCTCCAACGCTAAGCTCAGCCCAGAAGTCCCAGGACACTACTTTGACTGACTGGACCACGGCTATAACAGCCGACGATATCCTGGCTTTCAACGTGGATAGCTGTACCACCATTACCCGGGTAACGATCAGCTTGAAGGTGACTAAGACATAAAATGCCTACTTGGGATTTACTTGAAGAAAATTGGGATGCTCTGGGTGATTGGACACAGGCAGGTGCTGGAACAATTGAAATAGACCCTGCAGGACAACTTCATCACCTCCCTGATGATGGTACATATGTGCTTGTCTGGAAGGATATTGGTTCGCTGCCAGAAGCAGGCTACACAGCTGAGTTCAGACTTAAAGTCGATAGCTTTGGCACTGGAGATGGTTATGTTAACCATTCATTCTACGATGGATTGCACAGGGTATTCTTTGGTATTTACTCAGATAGAATCTACAACCAAGACAGCGGTACCACAATTTACGTTGCCAATAGCACAGGAGTCTTTAATGTCTGGCGACTCGTCATTGATAGCGATGGACACAGCCAAAAGGTTTATAAGGACGAGGTTTACCTTGGAGATTTGGGGGCGGGAGTAAATACTCCTATTCTTGATGGAAGGGTTTACCCAAATACCATAACAAATCCAGACAGTGAATCTGGGGCCGAGAGTCATGAAGACTATATCTATATCGCTACTGGACTTCACCCACCTGTTGTCGCAGGCCACTCCTTTGGCTTTATTTTAGGATGAACTATGTTCAAAGGCATTAAACTCAAAACCTTACTCAGCACTCCCGGGGAGTGGCACGCCCTCGTCATTGGCTTCTTTGAGGTCCTCTGCCCCTGGAAGCCACGAATTAAATTGTTGACGGATGACAACAATTACCTCCAGGGAGAAGAGCATTACTACATGGCCGGCAGGGGAGCCGGTTTCCCTGTCCTATTGCTAATTTTGATAGGGTTCGCCAAACTATTTAAGGAGGTTTTACTATGAAGTGGACTCCGGACAAAATCACCGCCCTTGTCCTGATAGTCGGCTGCTTGGCCTTGCTCTTCACCGGTATTGACGGCGAGGTAAAGAGCATACTCACGCTAGCTGCGGGGTACTTCTTTGGTGTAAGCTATGCTGAAAGGAAAAAGTAAGGAGGTAGAAAACTATGGCTGAGTTATATCACGACGTGGACATAGTAGAGCGGACCGAGATTACCCGGGAGGGCAGGGTACAGAAGGTTTATCGTATCTCTGCTTACACAAAGTCAGACGTCCGATTTACTGTAGATGTCCCGGAAGCCGACTTTAGCAAGGAGAAGGTGGACAAACTCCTGGCTAAAGAGGCTCAGAAGATAGAAAGCATCAAAGCTCTATAAGGATTCGCTGCTACCATGCCAGATTCTATCAGGAAAGCGATTTCGGATGTCCTTTACTATATCGCCGGCTGGTTTGAGTCACTCAGCAATAAATTTGACGATGCTGCTGACTGGCTAGCTGAAATCCCTGCGGTTGGTACGTACATCGCCAATCCCATATACAAAGTAGCCGATTATTGCTCTTACATCTCTGAGTCCTTCGCGGACTTGTGGAGTGGATGGTGGAGTTTATGCGACTGGCTCGATGCGGTCTGGGATAAGTTCGGTGACATCTGGGATGACCTCGGCGACCTCTGGAACTATGCGCAAATCACGCTTAGAAACCTGGTAAATGACGCCCTGGACTTTGCCGATGACGCCTGGGACAAGGCGGTTAGAGCTTACAACAAAGCACGAGACGCCTGGGACTATGCCACTGACTGGCTCACCGACCGGGCTAATGAAGCCTGGGCCCGAGCCGGCAATGTCTGGGGCTCAGTGACCGACTGGCTCAAAGACAAGGCAATAGACGCCTATAACACGGCGGTTTGGGCTTTCGAGCAAATACAAGCCGCGGTAACGGCAGCGGCCCAGGATATCTATGCCTGGGTCAAAGGGATCCCGGCCGAGATCAGCGACTTCGTTGCCGGTGTTGTCGCCGCTATCGGTGCGGTAACAACAGATATAGTTCAAACTTTAATCAATAATGCCCTGGCCGCTGTAGCTGGACCAATCAATCTGATAAATCAGTGGTTCGACGATATCCAGAACTTCTTTAATTCCCCGCTGGACTGGTTGGAATCCAAGTTTGCCGACTGGTTCTTAGGACCGGAAAAATGAAAACGCCATCGGAACGTCTTAAAGAAGCCGCCGAGAAAGTTTTTACTTCGAGGCCGGAGCCTGACAAGCCCTCCTGGAGCGAGCGCATAGCTTTATGGGGGTTAGGGGTTCTCTCCAAGTCCGCGGTAAAGTTCCTCGACGATGCGGAGCCCGAGGCTCGAGACAATGTTAAGGCCGTCCTCGAGAAGATAAGAGATAACCCCGACACTCCCCCCGAGCTCAAGTCCATAGTAGAGCAAGCGCTGAAACCTAAGTCGTGGGTACAAATAGTTGTACTCGTTGTCATGGCCGTCGTTATGGTCGTGCAGGCGGTCCAAACGCTTTTCAAACCAGCGGTTGATAGACTATATCAAGGGGAGGAGAGAGTAGCGCAGACCTACCGCCTCGACCCCATATCCCTCATAACCGCCTGGAGACGTGACCCAGCGGCATACGAAAAATACTTCAACGACCTCAGAGACCAGGGCTGGAGCGACGACCGTATAGAAGCCCTCAAGTACTTTACCCTCTTTATGCCCTCGGCCCAGGACCTGGTGAACTGGCAGGCCAAAGAGGTCTTTGAGCCTGCGATGATTGCTAAGTACGGTCTGGATGATGAGTTCGAGGCCCTTGACCTGACCCTGTTTGAGAAGATCGGCGTCACCAGGGAGCAAGCCCTTAACTACTGGCGGGCACACTGGGAGCACCCCGAGCTCCGGACCATCATCGAGATGCTCCGCCGGACCGACTTCACTGAGGCGGATATGGCCGCTTGGTTCCGCCTGGTCGAGATACCCCCATTCTGGAGAGATAAGCTAATTGAAATCTCCTACGAAGTGCCTACCCGGGTAGATGTACGGCGCTGGTGGGACATGCGGACCATAGACGAGGCACGGCTCCGGGAAGTCTATGCCTGGCAGGGCTACCACGGTAAGGACTTGGACGACTATGTCCTCTGGACCAAGGTCTATGTCGCCTTCCCTGACCTCATCGCCCGCTGGAAAAACGGCTGGATCACCCTCGACGAAGTCCGCGCCGAGCTCACCGGATACGGTATGCCGGCCGACAGGGTCGAGGAGCTGCTCGAGACCAAATTCAAGAACACTGAGGGAGATAGGACGGCTTCCGAGCGCGACATCACTAAGACTGATATCTACAAGGGAGTAAAGGGGGGCATAATTACCCGGGGCGAGGCAATGGAGCTTTTAATGGACTTGGGCTTCGACGAGGATGAGGCTGATTATCTCCTGGCTATTAACATACCGGAGGACGATCAGGACGTGGTAATAAATCAGCGGGAGCTGACTAAGACCGACATTCTCAATGGGCTCAAAGCTGAGATAATCACCGCGGACGAGGCCCTGGAAAGGCTAAAGGAAATCCGATACAGCCAACTGGACGCAGAGTTCCTGTTGAAGATATTCAAGGCACTCGTAAAGCCGCCGACAGAGCCTAAAGCACGGGAGGCGTCCAAGGCCGACATTGTCCTGGCGGTAAAGAAAGGGTTGATCACGCCCGAAAATGGCTACCTCATGCTCCAGGATATCGGCTTTACTCCGGAGGCGGCGCAGTTTATACTTGTAGTCAAGGCCGAAGTATCGCCGTTCAGCCCTGCGTCGTACCAGGAGTTTAAGGACCTGACCGGCAAATGGCGGAAGGCAGCAGGCATGGCATCTGAAACGCTGACCGAGAAAATCAGACAGGCCGGCGCCGAGGTCGTCAAGTTCACCAAGGACCTCGGGATCCTGCAAGCCCGGGTCCGCGAGGAGGAGGCGAAACTGGTCAGGGAAGAGGTACTGCCGGCCGAGGCCACCGCCAGGCGGGATGAGCTCCGCGTCACCCTCCACCGCGCCGAAGCCACTCTCGCTGCCGCCCAGAGCCACTACGACGCCCTGGTCGCCGAGTGGAGGCATAAAGAATGACCGATTACCTCGATGAGGATGAGGACGAGGAGGACCGCTAAAATCCCCCCCACGGCATAATCACCTTCCACAAAACCACCCATCCTCCCATACATACATACATAGATGCCTCAAAACTCCTTTAACCCCCCTAAAATCGCATCCTGGTGCGTGTTTGTAGCTGACATAACCCTGAAAAATCACCCCTTAGCTTTGGAAACCTCCGACACCCCTCTGATCCGGCCGGTAGACTACCTCCCAAAACCTCCGTGATTTTTGCCCTCAAAGCTAACCTGCAGGTCCAGGAGCTCCGCCGGCAGCCGGGCTTTATAGCTAAATCATGGCGGTTACTGGTAGATACTGGTAAATGCTGGTAAATACTTGTAGGTGCTGGTAGATACTGGTAAATTCCCCCTCGATAACACCAGTATACCATTGACACCGAGTATACCGTCCTGTAAAATAGAAGGTATTATGGCCAAAACAGTTAAACTCGACGACAAGGTCCACCGGGAGCTCGAGGAGCTCCGGACCAAGAGGGAGACCTTCTCAGAGGTCGTCGCCCGCCTGGTAAACTTTCACCGCGAGATCACCCGGGCCGTCTGGAGCTCCACCGGTGAGCATCCCAGGACCCCGGAACCGGGAGGGTGACGTGGCCAAGAAAATAGCCGCCATCATCTGCGGGGTCTCATGGCCCCTATGGGTTATTCTCACGTTCACACCAGCTCTTTGGGCGGTTCCCCCTGACCCCGCTTTGATTATCATCATGGTCTTGCTTCTCAGCGCGATCATCAGCACCTACATCCTCATTGTCCTGGCCGTCAGAGACTACTGCCGGGGGCACAAAGGGGAATGTTGATAAAATGTTGATAACTTAGCCCAAAATGTTGACAGAATGTTGATAACTATGCCCAAAATGTTGATAACTTCCACCCGCCAAAGGCTGGACAAATCGCTGGATTTGTCTACTCTTTGCCGTATGCCGGGGGACCGGGTCAGTAGCGGCGGTGACGTCTCCGCAACTCAGGCCCGGGCCCCAGGCGCCAGTACCTCATTATTACTATTACATCTCTATATATACTCTCTACTTGGTAGTATATTCTTTAAGGTACTACTAATAAGGGGAGGGGAATAATGAGTGCTCAAATTTCAGTTTCAAATCAAGTCGTCCTCGACGTTTACCTCCACCAGTTCGAGCTCGAGGACATCACGCCGGCTACTTTGAGGCTGCGCCAGGGCCAGTTAAGGGCTTTCCACAACTGGCTCGGGCCCAGCGAGCCGTCGGCCAACACAGCAAAGCTATTTTTAGCCGAGCTCAGAAACAGGGGATACCAGAGAGACACGCTGCGCTCCTACTACTATGCGCTGCGGCCATATCTTGCCTACCTGGAGAGCCCCTTCAAGGTCAGGTTCAAGAGGGAGAGGCGGCTGCCCCGCTATCACTCCCGGGAGGACCTGGCCAGGATCCTCGACATAATTGCAGAGAGAGACGACCGCTGGTCCAAGCTCAAAAAGAGGGACCGGCTTATCTTCCGGACCCTCGCCCTCAGCGGGCTCCGGAGGGCCGAGCTCCTCGCTCTCCGGTGCCGGGACGTCAGGGAGGGCTATTTGTTCGTTTACCGCGGCAAGGGCGATAAGGACCGGGTAGCCCCTATTCCCGCGAAGCTCAGCCGCGAGATCCTGGACTATATCCGGGAGGAGGGACGAGGCCCCTCCGATCCGCTCTTTCCGATTCGGAAGGCCCGGCTCGACGCCCTGGTCAAGGGCTATGCCCTGAGAGCCGGCATTGACGACCTCACGCCCCACTCCCTCCGGCACTACTTTGCCACCAGGCTCATCGAGCTCGGGGCCGACCTCCGGAAGGTCCAGGAGCTCCTTGATCATAACGATATCAGCACCACGGCCATCTACCTGGACGTTATCCCGGAGCACCTGCGCCAGACCGTCGAGCTCCTGGAGGAGGAATAAGTATAGCGATATTGGAAAGGAGGATGAAGTCATGAAGGTTGAGATACTAATCGGAGAGATCACTAAACTCACTACTAGAACGAGGATCGAGGAGGGATTGAATACGACAATTCAATTTGACGCCAAGATCTCGGTCGCTAGCGTTGCCAGGCTCCTCAACCTCCAGCGCCAGGGAGCGCCGCTGCTGGTGGCTTTCAGCTCCCCTCAAGCAACCATGGACCTGGTGATCGAGGAGGACCGTGGCGCGGAGAAGGCGGCTAGCTACGACTTATTTGAGCAACAATGAGCCAGCAAAGAACCAAAAAACTTGAGCTAACCGATGCCGAGATCAGGATACTACTCGACCTGTGCGCCAAGGAGCTACTCAGGGAGGTCTCCCATAACATCATAGACCCAAGGTTGGCCAATATCATCAACAAAACAACCGCAGCCCTGGCTCCAGAAGCAGAGAAGCATGACAAAGAGAAGCAACCGGTATAATCGGCGGGAGATGAGCTACTTTATGCGGTCGGAGACAGGTTTCAGGTGTGAAAGGTGCGGAGCTCCGGAGGGCTCGGATTCCGGGCATACGTTGACCGTCAACCTGCTCAACAAGGAGCAAAGGGATACAAGGCGGGCCAACCTGGTCGTTTTATGCCGGCATTGTCAGGGCCGGACCCGACGCCTATGCCTGGGCGAGCTGGCAAATCAGCTCGAGCTATTTGAACCCTTCGAGCTGGCATGGCTCGGGCCCCACCTCGAGGCCCTGGGGATCCTGGTCCCGGGCCCGAGATTAGATGTTAACACCGTGTTAACAAATCCACCCATGTCAAGGAGGTAGCATGACTAAAAAAGCTCCGGCCGATAAGGCCTACCACGAAGCCACAGCTCAGGCCAGTAAGGTCCGCCACGAAGCCATAGCTCAGGCCAGGAAGGTCTACTACAAAGCCACAGCTCAGGCCAGGAAGGTCTACTACAAAGCCACAGCTCCAGCCAGGAAGGCCTGCACTGAAGCCATAGTTCAAGCCATGAAGGCCCGCGACGAAGCCATAGCTCAGGCCGAGAAGGCCTACGAGGAGGCAAAATGAAGCTACGCAACATTGACCCGCACAGTATCAAGGTCCCGGAGGTAAGAGTAACGGCTCAGTTCGATGAGGAGCTCTACCAGCAATTCAAAGACTCCATAGCAGCCGTCGGTAGTATCACTCCCCCTATTTGCTACGAAGTCGAGGGGGAGCTGGTCCTTTGCGATGGTCTCCACCGTCTCCAGGAGGCAATCGCCAATGGGGAGTCCACTATTCCCGTGGTAGTGATCCCCGGAGACATGATAGACGTCCTCACCAAAAACATATTCCTGGACCACCTCCGCGGCAAAACCCCCGTCAGCCAGATGGTCACCGTGATAAAAACCCTTCACCAGGAATACAACCTTGACTCTGACCAAATCAAAGAAAAAACTGGTCTCACCCGGGATTATATTGAAAAGCTGGTCCGGATCTCTGAGGCAAGTCCAGTGGTCCTGGACGGCCTGGACCGGGGAGTGCTTGGTGTCGGTCATGCTTTTGAGTTAAGTCGCCTACCCTATCCCATCCAGCAAGAGGAGATACTCGCGAGGCATCAGGTGTGGCGCTTCACTGTCAAGGAGCTGCATGACCAAATTGACGCAGTATTGAAGGAAATGGAGCTACTCAAAAAGGAGCCGCCGCCATCCACTTCCGGTACACCTCCGCCGCCACCTCAATATAGCTGTGAGGGCTGCCATGAAGTAATTGAGCCTCGCTATCTTCGCCCTGTCATGCTCTGTCCTAACTGCTTCGGCGAGGTGTGGCGACTCGGTAAGGCCAGGGAGGAGACAAAAGCGGCGGCCGGCGATGATAGAGGGGAACCCTAAACAATTTGGCTTCCGAACTGTTTTGTCTGGGGGGTGAGAAACCCCCGGGGAGCTACGATATTGAAAAAAGTTTTGGGAATTTCTGAAAAAAGTTTTGAAAATGTCTCGAGAGAATTTTTAGCTTTATTCTAGGCTTGAAGTATTTTCCCTCGAGGGATTTTTTTGTCACAAAAACGACGTGATTTTGTTACACAAATGACACCTGTTTGTCGTATAAATGGCATGGTTTTGACACATAAATGACCCATTTTTAGCCTATAAATAGGGGGGGGGTGTCTGTTTACGAGGGGGGGTTACTCTGTCTCAGGGCGGTGAATTGCCTGTACATTCCAGTCTTTAAGGAAGCCGTCCCCTATCTGGGTGATGATGAAGTCGTAGTTGGTATAGACTTTATCCGGGAGGAATGGCTCAAGGTGGGCAGCGAGCTTCTGGGATAGAATACTAAACGTCCTGGCCGTATCTACTCCGTCAAGTTCGTCTATCCAGAATACCAGGGACTTTATCGGCTTTGGTTTACCGGTCTCTCGGTCGGCTATCTCCCGCTCTATGTAGTAGTGGTCGGTAAAGTGCATCCGGGTAGGAACCCCGGGGACCAGGGCGACATAATTCATCAGGAGGTTGGTTGCGGTCCGTAAAATCGTCAATGACATAGGTTCTGATTCGTGCATTGCTCTCCCTTTTTAATTGTCGACGTGGTCGTCAGGAGTGAGGAGCTCCGCCTCTAGCTCCGGCGTTACTTCCTTTTTTAGTATCGCCATGGCCACCTCATCCGATACACTCTTATACACCGGTGGGGCTCCCGGTCGTGCTCTCGCCTCACTCATCCAGCCCGATTCAATATCGTGCCAAAGCGTAATCGTGCCTGGAGAAAAACCAAAGATCTTAATGAGCTGAGTGAGCGTCCTGGGAAACTTAAATCCTATCTGCCCGTATATCTGCCCCCTTAATTTCCACAGTGTATCAAACGGCGTGGTCCCGGGTCCTAGTCCAGTAACCCGAAGGGAGCCTAAAGCCTTGTCGAGCTCATCGATCTGTCGCCATTTTACGCCGCATCCCATAGTCTCTAATCTACCCCCAATATCTCCCTCAGCTTCATCTTTTCCGCCCTCGCTGCCCTGTACTCCGCCGTGAAGTAGTCTTTCCTCTCCTCGACGTACTCCGCTATCCACTCAGCCCAAAACACCACTACCTCGACTTGCGCCTCCTCCGCAGCTACCCTAATCCAGTCTATCATCCAGGGTACGACCAGGAGGCAGATGATAGGCTGCCCGTCGTAAAATGGCAGATCCGGCGTCCTCGCTGCCATGCCCCGATAATAGTACAGGTCGCCAATGCCATCCTTGATATTGCGTATCTTTGCCTCGACGAGGTAGTACTTGCCGTCCTGCCACTTCACCGCGTCCACCCGGGGACGAGTCGGTCTAAATAGCGCTGCCGCTTTACCCAGTCCATAGCGGTCAACGTACTCCTGGGGTATTGGCCCGAGCTCCACGTTGAGCTGCCACTCACCCCTCGGCCAGGTGGTCAGCATATACTCCGAG
>Ga0315533_1002232_pt1 | contig 13758 bp, 9 predicted proteins | sample SalMarSW160130MG_FD_203081 | JGI IMG/M metagenome (GOLD analysis project Ga0315533, IMG submission 203081) | Salt marsh sediment microbial communities from the Plum Island Ecosystem LTER, Massachusetts, United States - Salt Marsh Sediment SW1601-30 ...
GAGGAATTAAAGGAGAAATACGGAGTTAAAGAAATTGGCATCTTTGGCTCTTATGTAAGAGAGGAATATAAGGAAAAAAGCGACCTTGATATACTTGTGGAATTTGAAGAGGATGCAAAAATTGGACTTTTGAAGTTTGTAAATATGGAAAACTATTTGAGTGAACTTATTGGTGTGAAGGTTGATTTGGTAGAGAAATCCGCATTAAAACCAAGAATAGGTAAGCACATATTAAAAGAGGTGGTCCCCCTATGAAAAGAGAGGTAGGGGATTATATTGAGGATATTATTAGTGCCATGGGCAAGGCTGTGGAAATACCTCCCTTAAAACCTATTTTTGAAAAAATCTTGAGGAATCCTAAAGAATGATTACAGAAGCGGATACATGTAGAAAATATATTTTACCCAGGCTATATGCATCTGGTTGGTCTGATGACCAGATTAACGAACAGAAAACCTTTACCGATGGCAGAGTTGTAGTTGCTGGCGATAAAATCATCCGTGGTCCACAAAAGAGAGCAGATTATATCCTGCGTTATCGCCGGGATTTTATGATTGCTGTTATAGAAGCCAAAGCCACTTACAAAAACCCTGGAGATGGTCTGCAACAGGCAAAAGAATACACCCAAATATTAGGATTGAAGTTTGCTTATTCAACCAATGGGCATAGCGTCATAGAACATGACTTTCTGACAGGAAAAGAGAACGAGATTTCCACTTTCCCTTCTCCTGAGGAATTATGGACACGGTTAAGAGAGAGTGAAGGAATAAAGGATGATTCTCTCGCGGAAAGATTACTTTCTCCATATTATCATCTACAGGAAAAAGTGCCCCGTTATTATCAGGAAATAGCTATAAACAGAGCTGTGCAGGCAGTCTTGCAGGGTAAGCCAAGGATTCTGCTTACGCTTGCTACGGGGACAGGAAAAACATTTATTGCTTTTCAAATTTGTTGGAAGCTATGGAATAACCGCTGGAATCGCACAGGTGAATACCGCCGTCCCAAGATATTGTACCTATCAGACCGAAATATTTTGATAGATGACCCAAAGGATAAAATGTTTGCGCCTTTTGGCGAGGCTCGTTTCAAGATTGAGAATGGGACAATATCAAAAAGTCGCGAAATGTATTTTGCTATTTATCAGGCAATAGCAAAAGATGAAAGAAGACCAGGCCTTTATCGGGAATATTCTCCCGATTTCTTTGACCTCATCATAGTGGACGAGTGCCACAGAGGAAGTGCCAGAGATGAAAGCAACTGGCGCGAGATACTTGAATATTTTGAACCAGCTTCTCAGATTGGGATGACTGCTACTCCTTTGCGTGAAGATAATAGGGATACTTATAAATATTTTGGCAACCCCCTTTACACCTATAGCCTTCGTCAAGGAATAGAGGACGGGTTTCTCGCTCCCTATCGTGTCCATCGTGTGATATCTACAGTTGACGCCACCGGATGGCGTCCCTCTAAGGGAGAGTTGGACCGCTATGGTAGAGAAATTCCCGATGGTGAGTACAGCACAAAAGACTTTGAGACTATAATCTCCCTCAAGAAACGGACCGAAGCTATTGCAAAACACCTTACAAACTATTTAAATAAGACAGACTGTTTTGATAAAACCATCGTATTCTGTGTTGACCAGGAACATGCAGAAGAAATGCGAAAGGCACTTAATAATCTTAATTCTGCTCTGGTTAAACAACACCCTGATTATGTGTGTCGAGTGGTGTCCGAAGAGGGAAATATCGGTAGAAGACATCTAAGCAATTTTCAGGAATTGGAAAGAAGCACCCCTGCTATTCTCACCACATCAAAATTATTGACCACCGGTGTAGATATCCCTACCTGTAAGAATATTGTCATTGCCAAGGTTATTAATTCAATGACAGATTTTAAACAAACTATAGGCAGGGGAAGCAGAATAAGAGATGATTATGGAAAATATTATTTTACCATTTTAGACTATACGGGCAGTGCAACCCGACTTTTTTCCGACCCTGATTTTGACGGAAAACCAGCAAGAATAATAGAAGAAAAGATTGATGAACAGGGCGATATGGTTGAAGAAATATATAAGCAGGAACCAGATGCTTTTTTAATGAAAGAGGAGAGCGCTAAATATGAGGTTGCTGCTAAAACCACAGATGATTCTGAAGGTGAAAGGCGCAAGTATTATGTAGATGGAGGAGTAGTTGAGATTGCCGCCCATCTTGTATATGAACTTGATTCCGAAGGCAAACAACTAAGAGTTTTTAAGTTTACAGATTATACCGCAGAAAAAGTCCGCAGTATGTATTTATCTTCCGCTGTGCTGCGTTCAAAATGGAGCAATAGCGATGAACGCGCTGCTATAATATCTTCACTTGAAGAAAGAGGTATTTCTTTTGAGGAACTTGCAGGAGCTTCCAATCGACCAGATGCAGACCCTTTTGATTTGCTCTGCCATATTGCCTTTAATGCGCCTTTAAGGACTCGCCGGGAAAGAGCGGAAACGCTACGTAAAGGTAGGACGGACTTTTTTGATAAATACAGCCCGGAAGCAAGGCAAATTCTGAATGAAATACTGGAAAAATATGCCGAACATGGAGTTACTCAATTCAAAATACCTGGTATACTTAAAATACCGCCTGTTTCCGAACATGGAAATGTCATAGAGATAAGCAACATTTTTGGTGGAGCAGAAAATTTACGCACCGCCTTAACAGAAATGCAGGAGTTTCTTTATGCAGTCTAACCCCAAGACCAGTTTTCAGCAGTTGGCCACAATCCTTAAATCTTGCCGGGATATTATGCGAAAAGACAAGGGGCTAAGCGGTGATATAGACCGCCTACCCATGCTTACCTGGGTTATGTTTCTAAAATTTTTGGATGACGTAGAGAAAATCAGGGAGGCAGAAGTAAACCTGGAAGGCAAGAAATTCAAACCAGCTGTACAGTCCCCTTACCGTTGGCGTGACTGGGCAGCCAGAGAAGATGGGATAACAGGAGATGAACTCATTGCCTTTATAAATCAGGACGAAGCACCACGACCTGATGGAACAAAAGGGCCAGGGTTATTTGCATATTTACGTTCCCTTCAAGGCGCAGATGGAGGAGACCGCCGTGATGTAATTGCTACAGTATTTAAAGGCACTGTAAATAGAATGATAAACGGCTATCTTTTGCGAGATGTGATAAATTCCATAAACAAGATTAATTTCACTTCTTCCGATGACATCCATACCCTTGGAGCAATTTATGAGACAATGCTTAAAGAAATGCGCGACGCCGCAGGAGACTCGGGAGAGTTCTATACTCCCCGGCCAGTTGTGCGATTCATTGTTCGAGTCATAAATCCTGGAATCGGAGAGACAATTCTTGACCCTGCAGCGGGTACAGGCGGATTCTTAGTGGAGGCATTTGAACATTTGAAAAAGCAGTGTAAAAAAACAGAGCATTACGAAAAACTCCAGAAGAATTCTATATTTGGCATAGAAGCCAAACCACTTCCCTTTTTACTCTGTCAGATGAATTTACTTCTGCATGGACTGGAATATCCCAATATCGATCCAGGGAATGCCCTACGTTTTCCTTTGCGTGAGATAGGCGATAGAGACCGCGTTAATGTGATAATGACTAATCCTCCCTTTGGAGGAGAAGAAGAAAGGGGAATTCTATCCAATTTCCCTGAGGACAAACAGACTGCGGAAACAACCTTACTATTCTTACAGTTAATAATGCGAAAATTAAAAAGACCCCTTGGCAGTAGAAAAAGCGGCCGATGTGGAATGGTTGTCCCTAACGGCACCCTCTTTGGCGATGGAGTCTGTGCCAGAATAAAGAAAGAACTTCTTGAAGAATTTAACCTTAATACTATTGTAAGACTGCCCAATGGAGTCTTCTCTCCATATGCCGGGATACAAACAAATCTTCTATTTTTTGACCACACCGGTCCCACAAAGGAAATATGGTATTATGAGCATCCCTTGCCAGAGGGCCGCAAAAACTACACGAAAACAAGACCCCTTCAATTTGAAGAATTCAAACCCTGCCTTGAGTGGTGGAACAATCGTAAGGAAAATAAATCTGCCTGGCGAGTGCCTGTAGAAGAAGTTATAAAAAATAATTATAACCTTGATATAAAGAATCCACGGGGTAAAGTAGATTATGAGCATCTGCCACCCGAGAAATTGATTGAGGGCATACTGGCAAAAGAGCAGCGCATAGCTGAAATAATGGCAGAGATCAAAAGGACTATGGGGACTGGGATATGACCGAAAAGTTTCGTATCGTCAAGCTTAGTAAAGTGCTGACCCACCAAAAAGAGTTTCATATAATTGATGACACTGAGACTTACAAGCGTTGCCGAGTACAGCTTCACGCAAAAGGTATTGTACTCCGCGATGAAATAGAGGGGTATAGAATTAAGACTAAAAAACAGCAGTTTTGTCAAACTGGCGAATTCCTTGTTGCAGAAATAGATGCAAAAGTTGGTGGTTTTGGTATTGTCCCACCAGAACTAGATGGAGCAATTGTCAGTAGCCACTATTTTCTTTTTACGATCGATGAAGAACAATTAGACCGCCGATTCTTAAATTATTATATTCGCACTTTAGATTTTCGGGAGCAGGTTAATGCCCGAGGTTCGACTAATTACGCTGCAATTCGCCCTCATCATGTTCTTGATATGACAATCCCTCTTCCTCTACTTCCCGAACAGCGTCGCATTGTGGTAAAAATTGAAGAATTAACTGCTAAGGTTGAAGAGGCAAAAAGGATGAGAAGAAAAGCAATAGAAGAAGCAGAAAAAGTTATACAAAATTCATTTTATACTATAACGAACGTTTATCATATAGTAAATTTTAAGGAAACCATAGAAAAATTAGATTTCCATATTGGTAAGATAAAAAAACGTGATTTCAAGGTAAATGGACAATATCCAGTTATCGATCAGGGACAACTTTTTATTGCAGGATATTCTGATAAACAAAAGTCATTATATAATGGTCCACTCCCTGTTGTTATATTTGGAGACCACACAAAAACAGTTAAATTTGTTGATTTCAGGTTTATCCAAGGCGCCGATGGCATAAGAATCTTGCTACCTCAAAAAGATGTTGTAGTGCCAAAATATCTTTACTACTGTATAAAATTCATTGACTTAGAAGATAGGGGCTACAATAGACATTATAAGGTCCTTAAAGAATCAAAAATACCGCTTCCCAATCATGAAAAACAACGCTACATAGTCGCCTATTTAGACAACCTTCAGGCAAAAATAGATAGCCTCAAACGCTTGCAACTTGAAACACAATACGAATTGGATGCTCTTATTCCATCAACACTAGCAAAAGCATTTAGGGGAGGGGAGTTGTGAGTTCATGAAAGAGTTAAAATTTACAGATCCCGCTTTCACATGTGAAGTTGTTCTGAGGAAACAATCTAAAGCTCTCTATGAAGCTGCACAGTCTCAATTTGGCAGATTAAAAGACATTGCCAATTTAGGGCTTATTGCATACATCAATGAGACAGCAATACACACTAAACATCATCACCTTGTTGGTCTTTTAAGGATATTCGAAAAACTTCTACAACAGCCCAAGTCTCTAGGATTACCTAAAGACTTTCTATGGTCGTTCTGGGTCCGATTGTGTTTTGGACAAACAGGCCACGCCGCATTTGCCTATGATGCTGAAAAAGCAGTTTTATTAGCGTGTCATATTGATAAAGAATTCCATAAGAAGGTACGGTTATTTCTAAATCCAGTTATTAACAAAATACAACCTTGTTCAAAATGCTTACTTGATGAGGACTGCAAAAAGATAAGTAACGATAGAGGGAGTGAGTTGCTTGATGGCATGATAAAAGAAAACGCGTGGCGTAGGCTGTATTTATGGGTTGCAGCGCTTAAGCTTACTCAAACAAGGGAAGTCTTTTCTATACTTTCTCAAGAGGCTAATGACATGGGAAAAGGCAGCCCTTCCTTTTCTGAACAAGAAGCCTACAAAATGCTTATTTGTCCGCAATGTAAATGGAATAAAATTATTGAACGTTTAAATCGACTTGATTATGTATGTAGAGACCTAGCGTACACCGGGAGGCTGAGAGTTCAATTTGACATTGATAACATGGTAGCATATGTAAACAGCGATGATTATGAGGACTGGAACTTATTAGAACAGTTCGATAAATATCTTATAGATACAACTTATGCTAATAATAATGTGCAGGCCTTTTCAGCTATTTTTCAGCGTGCATTGGCAACTTTATTTATGAATGACAAGGTAGATTTAGGACAACTGTTTGGTATAGATCCTAATAAGTATTATAGTGACGAAGGATTAAAATCAATAATAGTAAAACACAAACTTGGTAGAGAACTGTTCGATGACGAATTAAGAAAAGGCTGGACTACCTGGGATATTTCAACCTTGTTAGACAAAGACAAAACACCTTATGAAATTGAATCTTCATTGAGAGGGACGAAAAAGACCTATTTATCAACTCCCTCCAATACCAAAATAATATGTTATAAAGCAATTCAACCACATAGGTTGTATTTAGGAATCAGGTATAATGGGAGTAATGATCGTCCAGAGGCAAAAGGAATTGTTAAAATAATACGAAGTATACTTAACAGACAATATCCTTTGTTGGACTCTGAAAAACTAATTAACATTCTTGTAGAGGCATTGTGTGGAGCTAAAATACAACATGATCTTCCGAAGATTATAGAATGCTTAGCTCCTTTTTCTTCAAAACATTTATCTGAAATGAAAAAGGTTGCAAATATCGTAATCAAAAAATATTCCGGTGATAGAGCCAACGAACCTATATCGATTCGGCTTGGATATATAGATTATCCATTACCTTCAAGTCATGTTGGTTTTCGTGCTAATATGATGCATGCTGCTATTTATGCCCCAGAAGAAATGCGCAAGAAGATGAAAATCGGTTTAACGGCAGCGTCAAAACTCCTTTTGCATGAATTATTCTTTGGGCAGCCAATATATTTTTCCCACATATTGAGAATGAAAAGCGTCGAAAATCTAATGACAATGATGCAGAACGATTTGATTGCCTTGATTAAACAAAATAAGGATGTACCCTCTAACCTTGAATATTATACCTTTCTGGAAGCTTTGAAATATCCATCTGAGAAAATATCATTTCGCCTTGTGCTACCAAACCTTATATTGTTCAAGGACGATGGAAACAAGGAAAACGAATATGATGTTATATCTATATTTTTGAAATCAGATAAAGAAGTTGAGTTATGGATATGGGGTGTTAGTTCTAGTCAAGATATTTCTGCAAAACAGAGAGAAGACCATAGTAAAATTCAAGTATTTAAAAACAAAATGGGGAGTCGTTGGAGTGGAGAAATAAGGGTTGTAACAAATTATATATGCTGTAATAATCGGGAATTAATACTTGACATAGACGGAAGACAGGAACATAGACAACTTTAATAATGAATGATCCTACGGTAGAGCTGTGGGACATCTTTAACTGCAAGGACAAGGGGACTCTGCCCCCTATAAAAGCTTAAGGGGTCAAGTCTTGATTTTTGAAAATCCTGGGACTGTTGTAAGGAGGGGAGTTCTCTCTCAAGAAAACGGTCTTCCTGGCGAATCAATAGAAAAAGAAATAGTAAAGAAGGTGGAAAGATTTCGTAAGTGTTCACTATTCAAGTACAGGTAATGCGTGCAAAAAATAAAAGAGTAGAGAATAAGAGAAAAAGAAGGTCAAGATTACGATACGATAATTCAAAAATCAAGACCTGACCCCAGGTACTCGTGTATAAGCTCTTGCGAAGATGCGTTGCACCAAAGAATCACGACAAGAACTCATAAGCGAAAGAGCGGGTAAATGATAAAAAGTAATGATTTCCTTATTCCGGAGGCAGACAGAACCTGTATGAGGGATCATGGGGTGAGGAGCCATCTGCAAGAACTAAGATACGGTGTCAATCTGCTTTAGCGGAAAAATCTTACAAAAGTTATAAGTTGCAAAGATTTATGTAAGAATGGAGGTACGGATTTGGGGGCGTTTTGGGGTATCACTATTGGAATCATTGTTGGTATAGTTGTGTTTTATGTCAAGGAAATAATCATACTTCAAGGAAGACGTTACAATGCTTTGGTATTTTTTGAGATGAAGCTACATATTCTTTTATCTACTCTCGATGATAACCAGTTCTTAATAAAAAAAGGGGTAAACACAAAAGGGATCCTTGTGATTCTTCCCCATGAACTAACTATAGATGAAAACCGTATCCATAAAATCGGTCGTATAACTGTGAAAAACAAGCTTATGTCTCTTTCCCTGAATTTGGAAAAATACAACAATAGCCTAAGGACAGCAATTACCGGATTTAAGGGCAATATGGAGAACCTTAAGCTAGATCCCTTGGGCTTGGATAGCAGAGAAAAACAAACACTACTTGATCGTGCCAAAGATGAGTTTAGGCGAAACCTTGGGGAAATAGGAACCTTTGGCGGCAAGCTGATCGACGACATAGAAAACCTCCTTGTGGAGGTAAGATTCTTTCTGAGAAAGGACAAGAGTCGGATTCCATCGACTATTTGGCAAAGACGCTACGATAAAAAAGAACTCGAAAAGTGGAAAACAGAGGATAAGAAACAATTGACAAAAGAAATAGAGTTAGTACAGAAGAAAGATCAAGAAAGAAGATCGAAGTTCGGAGTAAGATTAGATTCAACAGGTGGAAAATCAGGCTTCACGATTTTGATCTATAGTCCATTTATTAGTCGTAAGACAGCGATTTCCTGGAAAGCAGCGGGAATGACAAAGGAAAGACACAAAGCTTGGCTCCAGGCTTTGGAGAGATCTTTGGAAAAGAATAAAGAATGCAGCGGTTGGTTGAAGCAAGCGTTGGAAACGGGTAGGAAACTCAAGTTAAAAGCATCAGTCTTTGGGATCCCACAAAGAATAAAACAACTAGATATTCATGACGCACTTTCGCAAATCGCAGATGAGATAACCAATTATTTATTCCCTCGACAAAGAGGAAAAGCTACTCCTCAAACTGAAGATAGGCATTTCTGGAGAGTCGAAGGAGAGAAGTTTGTGAGCGACGAAGAGAAAATCCAAGTTGAGATAGAGATAGAAGAACTGGGAAATGAGTAAGGGACGAACGAGAGACACATAAATGGCTACAGGTAGAGATATGCAACTTACAAAAATGATAGGTGAATACTTGGTTTGCGCTGAGTTGTGCCGTAGGGAATTATTAGCCACCACTTTTACAGGGAATGTACCCGAGTTTGATATTTTGGCAACCGATAAACGCCTGCAATATGAGACACAATCCGAATTAGATGCCCTTATTCCATCAATACTAGCAAAAGTATTCCGGGGAGAGTTATGAAGAAGTTGGATGAGCGAGATTGAGTTAAGAGGAGGACAATTGTGGAAGAGATTAAGAAAGAGAATCTGCAGAAAGAAGATTTAAATGAAGCAAAAGAAAAGTTTATCTCTGCATATAGGAACTCCAATGAAAAAAAACATCTTTTGAAGTTGTTTGATAAGGTGGGAAAAGAGATTATTGAACCTACAGATGATGACAATAAATGGTTTGATGAACTTAAGTTGCGCATAAAATGTTTCTTCCAAGAAGCGCTGAAGTTGGATACAGTATCTTTTCTATTCGGCACTGGATCATCAATGCCATTAGGTGCAGACAGTATATACAAAATACCAGATACGATTTACTCTAAGATAAAAGAAGAAGGCTTAAAAAATATACATGATAGAATAAATTCCTGCCATGAAAAAGCTACTAACAATGAAGATATGAATCTGGAGGAATATTTAGGTAACTTGGTCAGATTGAAAAATGTCATTAATAAATTTGGCTCGACTAAAGGTATTATAAAATTTCACGAAGATTCTGATATTGAGATTAACGGTGTAAATAGCCTTATAGAAACTGTAAAAGAGGGTTTATTTGATATTTGCAATGTTCCTAATACTGAGAAGATTATTGAAGGCGACTTTTATGAGAATGACCCGCTCAGGGTGCATAAGGAATTTATTAAAAAGATATTAGCAAGACCAATAAATCTAAAACGGGTAAGCATATTTACTACTAATTATGACATTGTATTTGAAAACGCAATGGATGAGTTGGGAGTCATATATATAGATGGGTTCGTTGGAAATATTAAAAGAATATTTAAGCCAGAAGTGTACAATTACGACTATTATTTTCCCGCTTCTACTACAGAAGGCAGAGTTCACAGATTAGATAAAGTTATTCATCTTTATAAATTACATGGATCATTGAACTGGTTAGAGTGCACACCGGATGCTAAGAATATTTTTGGGATAGAACAAACAAAAGGTACAGTTAAGTATAATAAAGGGATTCTAATTTATCCTCAACCCATGAAAGAAGAAGAGACATTAGGATTTCCATACTCTGAAATGTTTAGGAGATTTGCAAACGTTATTCAACAACCGCAAAATGTTTTAATTGTATATGGGTATGGATTTGGAGATGAACACGTAAATAGAGTGATTTTTAATGCTCTATCAATATCCACTTTTCAGCTGGTAGTGATTTCATATGATTGGACCCCCAAGTTAAAAGAGTTTTATGAGAAAATAAGAGAAGACCCAAGAATCAGCTTTTTAATAGGACGTTACTTGGGAGATTGGAAAAATCTGGTTACGAACTTATTGCCTGATGTTAAACAATTGGAATTGGAGGGGAATATATTAAAAACAATGAAAAAATTAAGAGGGAAAGATAAAGAAGAGGAAGAGACCAATGGAAAGTGATAGAAATATAGGACGAGTATTAAATGTAGATAGCTTTCGGGTTGTTATTGAAGTAGATAAAGAAAATAAAAGTCTTATTAAATCCCATTATTCTGGAATACATCCGGTAGCAAGAATAAATTCTTATGTAATAATTCCCGTAGGTTATGAAAGAATAGTCGGTCACATTACAAAGGTTCAGATGTTTAGTGAAGCAACAGAATCATTAAATAAAGCAGTGATTACCTTGCCTGATGTGAAAAGATTGGTCTGGGCTACTATGATAGGGACTATTAAGAAAGAAGGAGCAGATGAATATTATGAGCAAGGAATAACATCTTTTCCTTCATTGGATAATCCTGTATGGTTCATTTTAAAGGATGAACTTGATGTTATTTTTGATAAGAAATATGAGTTTAGCGCAGAAGATTATGAGAAGGGAAATAAGAAAAGTTATTATGTCCCTATAGGGAAAAGTACTGCATTCTCAGAATATGAAGTAAAGATTGATCCTGATGCATTATTTAGTAAGCACTTGGCAGTTATTGGAAATACCGGTTCTGGCAAATCTTGTACCATCGCATCCTTAATTCAAACATTATTAAGGGAAAAATACGATGACAAGAAAATCACAAATGCTCATTTTGTGATATTGGATACAAATGGAGAATACAGTAGTGCTTTTATTAAGAAGGATAAAAAGGAGACGATTGAAAACAAAAAAATTGGCAATTGTCTGGTTATTGATAAGAATGGTTTAAAAGTACCATATTGGTTTATGAATTTTGAAGATTTCAAGGTGTTATTTAATCCGAGCGAAAAGACACAAGAACCAATTCTGAGTGCGGCGCTAAGCATCTCAAAGCAAGAATCGAGAAAGAAACAAGAACCGGGGGAAATGGATTCAAGTATAATACTAAAATGCCTGTTAGCAGATATCGAGACTATTTATGAACAGCTGAATTCGAATGATAAACCAGGTACGATCAAGAAAGCTGTTCATAACCTCTGTGAGAATTTAATCGCATATCTTCAAAGTAATAAAGCTAATCTTTTTTCAAAAATACCTTTTTTTGATGAATTAAAATCTAAATTAGAAGAGTTAAAGCTTGCTTGTCCAGATATGACAGATAGGTTTGCAACTAGTGGTATACCTACGGAAAATAAAAAAAATTTCATTATTTGGTATAACTCAAAAATAAAGAAATTGGACAAGTTAATTGTCTTAGAGCTAAAGGAATCAATAGATGTTGATAACCCATCACATTTCACAAAAGATGATCTTCTTGGTTCACTAAAAATAGCCACAAAAATATTGGGAGAGTCGAGCAAAAGTGTAAAAATAAATGAATATTTGGCTACATTAAAACTAAGGATGAATCGATTTTTCACAGACGAAAGGTATGATTTCCTTTTTCATGATTATAATTCTTTTCCTTTTGCACTAGCAACCTTTCTTAGATATTCTTTTGGTAGGATGGAAGAATCAAGAATGGACAAGTTTGATAAGGAAGATGACGGACAGAAGACGGGCTCCCCTCCTTTCTTGGATTACTATCTTAGAGAAATTAATTCTTTAGATAAGAAAGGTAAAAATCACCAAGTAGTAATATTTGACATGAGTCTATTAGCTTCAGATATATTAGAAAATATCACAGCTCTTTTAGGGAGATTGATACTAGAGTTTTTGCAAAGAATGGGTAAAAATAAAAAGGAAAGGGGTAAATTTCCAGTAGTTCTAGTATTAGAAGAAGCCCATAATTATATTCCTGAGAGGAAGAGAAGGGAGGATAAAGAATCAATATCTAAGGTCGTTTTCGAGAGAATAGCAAGAGAAGGAAGAAAGTATGGATTAAGTTTAGTTGTTTCTTCTCAGCGTCCCAGTGAATTATCAAAGACAGTGTTATCGCAATGCAATTCATTTATTGTGCATAGGATACAGAACCCAGAAGATCAAAAATACATTCAAACAATAGTCCCCTCCATAAATGAGGACTTGTTAAAACAATTACCATCTTTAGCCCAAAGGACAGCGTTGGTATTTGGAGATTGTGTACGTGCCCCAGCGCAAATATATATGAATGAAGCAAATCCCGTGCCAGATAGTAAAGATCCAAAGTTTATGAAACATTGGTTGAAAATAGAGCAGGAAAGAGAAGAACCCGATTTTGAAGAAATATGTAAAGAATGGGAGGGGACAATAAACGATGATAAAGAGGATTCTGAGGCGAAGAACTAGCTCTTACCAGAAATAAATGCGAAACACATAGAGCTAAGAAGGCAAACTGGGAACCTGGAGAATCAAGGCTGTTGCACGAGATAAACACGGAAAAGTTCTAGTTAGCGTTTATATGGGGCGAGAGTCAATCAGTAAGAAAATGAAGAAACAGATAAAATGAAACTTACAACTCAGAATATTTATGATTTATACTCACCGTCTTCATGTGAAAGGCGTCTATTTTATCGTTTTATTAGAGAGGAAGAGACTCCCCCGGGGCCATTTGAAGAGGTAATATTCATGCTGGGTCATAGACATGAAAAAAATCATGTCAATTCTTTGGGGGAATATGTCAACGTGTCTAAGGTATTGCGTAATCAACAGCCAGAGAAGACAAAACAGCTGATTCAGAATAATACGCCCGTCATTTATCAAGGAGTACTTGCGGGGGATGAAACAATCAATGGTTCTCAGGTTCAAATCACAGGTATTCCAGATATTATGATCTATGAAAATTCCTCTTATATCATCAGAGACTGCAAACTCGCCCGACATGCTGACGAGAAAAGACATCCTGAGATTCTTGCCCAATTACAGGTATATGGATACTTATTTGAAAGAAACACTGGAGAGAAACCTGCCAAACTTGAGGCATTCTTAGGAGATAGCTCGATCGTTGAAATTCCCTATGATGACGGCGATTCGGCAATGATAATCCTAAACAAATTACTGGATACAGTTTTATTGGCCGGTGTTCCCTATTCCCCGGTAGG
>Ga0315533_1002234_pt1 | contig 13742 bp, 12 predicted proteins | sample SalMarSW160130MG_FD_203081 | JGI IMG/M metagenome (GOLD analysis project Ga0315533, IMG submission 203081) | Salt marsh sediment microbial communities from the Plum Island Ecosystem LTER, Massachusetts, United States - Salt Marsh Sediment SW1601-30 ...
CGTTCAAGAAGCGAAGCAACTTGTTTTGTAAGTTTTTCGATAATAGCGTCTTTGCCCATAAAACTTTTATCGGACAAAAACAAACTTTTACTTCAATTATCTAAAATACTGTGAACGGAAACCAAAAAAGATAACAGAAATAATTATCAGCTCGAATGGCCCTGGACACCAATAGGCCAAAATTTCATTTATCATTTTCATTCCTTTCTATTTTCTTTGATTATCTGAGTACCAATTCCCTTGTCAGTGTAAATCTCCAACAAAAGCGAATGCTCGATTCGGCCGTCGATTATATGTGTCTTTTTGACCCCGCCTTTCAGCGCCGTTACGCAGGCCTCCACCTTCGGAAACATCGCATCGGTGATAACGCCGGCGTCAATCATTTTCTTAATCTGCGTTTCATTAAGACTTGAAACTGTGCTGCCGGCGTCTTCAAGGTCGGCCAATATCCCGTGTGTATCGCTGACGATAACGAGCTTTTCAGCCCCGACTGCCGCAGCCACTTTGCCGGCTGCGCTGTCGGCGTTAACGTTCAGCTTTCCGCCCGTTTTGTCCAGCGCTATCGATGCGATGACTGGTATGGTGCCGTCGGCGCAGAGGGTCTTTAACAAATGCCCGTTTACCTCACTGACCTCCCCGACCAGTCCGAGGTCGAGTTTTCGGCCGTTTTCGCCTTTCAGCCGCAGTTGCTCGGCAAACAATACACAGCTCGCCAGCGAATGCAGACCCGCAGGCCGGCAGCCCAGCTCGATGAGCTGCTCGCAAACAGGGGTATTGATTTTATGCACCAGCGTATGCTCTGCTATTGTCAGCGTCCAGTCATCGGTGTAGCGTCGTCCCTGGACCCAGACCGGCTCGATGTTTGCCTGGTTCATTGCCTTTGTGATGGCCTTTCCGCCGCCGTGGACGATAATGGCTTCCATCCCGACGGTCGCCATAAAGGCGATATCGGTCAGCAGCTTTTTTTGCAGGCAGCTATCTTCGAGGACGCTGCCGCCGAGTTTGACGACCACGATTCGGCCGCGGAACCGGCGGATATACTCCATCGCCTCAATTAAGGCACCGGCCTTTGCAATCGCCTCTTGCACTATACAGCTCCCATCAAAAAACAGCAAATAACGACAGAGCTATAAATCTCTGCTTGTATCGCATCAACGATACTATATGGTGAGTGCTATACGCTATCTGTTAGCTAATAGCTCGTCAAGCCAAATCTGCTAACAGTCGGCTTATGGTCCCGGTCTTCCCGCCTTGTCTCTGCGGGTGCGGAACCGGCGAATTTAGATTGACCAAAAATGGTCAATCTGCGATTATATGCTGCGATTTGACTTATTTTTTGCTTATTTTTAACAGGAACCTTTTTTGCAGATTTTGGTCTAATTAAGGAGAAACCCGTGGCGGAAGCGGCAAATATCAACATTGACGATGCCGTACTGGTCAGGCAATGCCGGCGGGGCGATTCGACGGCGATGCAACGGCTGTTACTTAAGTATCAGAATCGCATATATAACGTGATATTCAAGATGTGTCAGAATGTCGATGATGCTGCGGAACTTACGCAGGATACGTTTGTCAAAATAATAGAGAATATAGGTAACTTCAGGGGACAAAGCAGCTTTTACACCTGGGCGTTCAGAATAGCCGTTAATCTGACCCTGAATTACCGCAGCAGGGCCGCCCGGGGCAGCCATAGCTCGCTGGACACCGCCGATGAAACGGATTTGCAGGCAAAAGAGGCGTTAAAGCAGTTTTTGTGCGACGAAAGCTCGCCCGACCCTGCTGCGGTGGCTGCAAACAAAGAGCTGTGTGAGCTGATTGTAAAGGCGTTGATGGAACTGGATGACCCCCAAAGAGCGGTAGTCGTCCTGAGGGATATCGAGGGTATGAATTATGCTCAGATTGCAGAGGTGCTTGATACTGAATTGGGGACGGTTAAAAGCAGATTGAGCAGGGCCAGAAGCAATCTGAAAGAGATTATGGAGAGTATTTCGAAATGAAAGAAATTCCGAATATCGACGAGCTGCTGAACAGCTTCATTGACGGAGAGCTTTCGACCAGACAGTTAACCGAGGTTCAGCGGTTGATAGCAAATGATAAGCAGGTCGCACGCCGGCTGGGCGAGCTTAAGAACTGTAAGATGTTAGTTGGTTCTTTGCCGCCTGCCGAGGCGCCGGCTGAGATGGTCAGCCGAATAAAGGCGTCGCTGGCAAAAGAGACACTGTTAACGCAGCCCGCCCACGGCACAGAAACTTTCGACCGGCGGGTGGGGGCAAGGCATTTGCTGGCTCGCAAGGTTGTTGCCGCCGCCGCTATGATTGCGCTGGTGGCCGGTTTGGTGCTAACCGTCTATACGATTATTGGCCCTGAAACTGCGCCGGAAGGCGTCCTGTGGACTACAGACAGACCCGTTGCTGTTGAACAGTGGCAACCGCCGGTTAGAGAAGTCGAGGTGGCTGTTGCCGAGAAACCGATTGCCAAACCCGCCGCAGATGTGATGAGATTTAACGGCAGGCTCGAAGTGAAGACAGGCGACTTAGTTGCAGTTAACGCATTTATCAACAGGGCGATTGAGGAAAATGGTCTTTCAGATTATGTCAGCTCCGAAGTTGAAGACCGCAAAAGCGTATATACTATTAACTGCAGCCGGCAAGCCCTCGCTTTGCTGTTAGCTGATTTAGAATACGTTTGGCCCAGATTCGATTCGCCAACGTTATCTGTCGAGACCGGTCGAATTGGCGACCGGATAATGGTTAATGAAGTCTCGGCTGAGCAGGTTGCCGGGATTGTTAATCAGGACAATCTCAATGACTGTATCAAGACGGCACGTGACTTCGCCGTCTTAAACAATATGACCCTGGCCTTGCCGGGTAAAGAGGTATTAGCCGCTATCGGTAGCGAAGCCGGGCACTTGATAACCATACCCAAGCCGGTCCTGACCTCGAACGAAAGGCCGCTCAGAAAACCGGCAGCCCAAACCGAAGATGGCGAAAGGGTATATCTTACTATTGTGATTTCAGCCGGCGAATAAAAGAGTGGGCGGGAAAATCTGTTAATCCCCGATAAAGTCGTTACGTCGTTTTCTTTTTTGTGTCTAGTTTGGCTTTTTCGCCGGGTTTTGTGTCTTTGCTTTTGGTGGTTTTTTCTTTGGCGGTTTCAGTACTGTTTTTCTCTTTTGCCTCGGCCTTTTTGTAGCTTTCGCTTCTATAGTCGGTCTCGTAGAACCCGCTGCCTTTGAAGATTACACCTGCGCCGCTGCCGACCAGCCGTTTCAGTGTTCTCTTGTTGCATCGGGGGCATTTGCGCAACGGCCCGGCCGTTATAGATTGAAACCGCTCGAACTTGTGTCCGCAATTCTCACATAGATACTCATAAGTCGGCATACCAGTTACTCCGCATCGCCCGTTTCATATTCGTCTGTTGATTGCTGGCGAGGCGGCTTATTGACAATCACCCTGCTTGGCCGGATGACTCGACCGTTGAGTTTGTATCCGGTTTGAAACTCTTCAAGCACAATGTTCTCTTCTTTGCCGGGCTCGGTCTTTTGTGTCATTGCCTCGTGCAGGGCAGGGTCGAACTTTTCACCCACCGCCTTTATCCGCTCTATACCGTGTGATTTCAGGATATCGAGCATCTGGTCGTAGATAATCCGGATGCCCTTGACAAAAACATCGACATCTTCAGCCGACTGTGCGTTTGTCAGCGTATGTTCAAGATTATCCAGAGCCGGCAGCAGCGCCTTGATTATCCTTTCCTTTTCGTATGCAATCGCCTCTGTGATTTGTTTCGGCGTGCGCTTCTGGAAATTCTCGTAATCGGCGGCAACACGCTGCAACCTTCCTCGTAAGTATTTAAAAAGCACTCCCTTTTCCAGCAATGCTTTTCGCACTGGCTCACTATATTCTTTTGGCAATGTGCCTATCAGATGCTTGTCTTCTTTTGTTAGAAATGTGTCTTCAAAAAGTTCATCCTTTTGCTGCAGCAACGTATCCAACAATTGATTGTAGTCTGCCGGCTCAGTGCTTTCGGGTTCTGGCTTTTTCTGTTTCTCTTGCTTTGGTTTACTCATCTGACATTTTTCCGTTGATTGTTACCTCTGACTTCTGACTTCTGTCTTCTGTGCCTCATCAGTTATTACCGAAATATCTTTTCAGCTTCTCGAAAAAGCCCTTTGATTTTGGGAAAGTGCTTTTATTTTCCGTTTTGGCGAATTCTCTAAGCAGCTCCTGCTGCTTTGCGTTCAGCTTCACCGGCGTTTCGACGATGACCTGCACAAGCTGGTCGCCGGTTCGCCGCGTCCTTACATCCGGCAGTCCCTGCCCCTTTATTCTGAAGACACTTCCGTATTGAGTGCCGGGCGGGATTTTCAACTGTCTCGTCCCGTTCAAGCTGGGCACTTCGATAGTTGCGCCAAGAGCGGCCTGTGTTATGCTTATGGGGACAACGGCGATAAGGTTGCTTCCGTCGCGCTGCAGGAATTCGTGCGGTTTTATCCTGATGTAGCAGTACAGGTCGCCTCTCGGCCCGCCCTTTCGGCCGGGCTCGCCTTCACTGGCCACCCTTATACCCTGTCCCTCGTGGACGCCCGATGGGATTTTGACACTGACTATCCTCTTCTTGGGAACTTTGCCTGTGCCTCTACATTTCTTGCACGGGCTGGTAATGACCTGGCCGCTGCCCCTGCATTGCGGACAGGTCGAGACCATCTGGAAAAAGCCGCCTCCCCTTGTGACCTGCCCCGCTCCGCCGCAGTTCGGACATCTGCCCGGCGTAGTGCCTTTGGCGCAGCCATTGCCGTTGCATTCGGAGCAAACGTCCTGCCGGGTAAATTCGATGGTCTTTTCGGTGCCTTTAGCGACATCGTTGAGCGTCAACTCGACGGAGGTTTCCAAATCGTAGCCGCGTGTCGGGCCGGCTCGCCCTGCCCTTCGCCCCCCCATCCCGAAGAGGTCTCCGAATCCTCCGAAGCCGGTGAAGATGTCCTCGAATACGCTGCTGATGTCCTGCCATCTCATATGGCTGTAGTCGTGCATCCCCATTCCGCGAAGACCATCATGGCCGAACTGGTCGTATCGCTGACGTTTCTCAGCGTCGCTTAGGACCTCGTAGGCCTCGGCGCATTCTTTGAACCTGGTCTCCGCTTCTTTGTTATTGGGGTTCTTATCGGGATGATACTTCATCGCCATACGCCGGTATGCGCGTTTTATATCGTCGGCGGAGGCATTCTTGCTTACCCCCAGAACTTCGTAATAATCGCGTTTGGCCATAATAACCTAAAAATACGAAATTCTAAGCACTAAATCCTAAACAAATATAAATGACCAAAATCCAAATTTTCAAAACGAAAACGCTTGTGATTATTGAAAAATTGTTTTGAATTTTGGTAATTTGAATTTTGAATTTGTTTAGGATTTAGATATTAGGATTTAGGATTTATCTCACGTTTTTATATACGCGTCATCTAACTGAGCCGGGTATCGGCTCTTCGTCCTTATCTTTTAAGTCGGCTACCAGAACGTTGGTAGTTAACATCAGCCCTGCCACGGAGGCAGCCGTTTCAAGTGCGACTCTGGCAACCTTTGCGGGGTCGATAATCCCGGCCTTGAACATATCGACGAACCGGCCTGTATTGGCGTCGTAGCCGATATTGTCGTTTTTCTGTAGTTTTTCAAGAAGCTGTGCGACAACGACGTCGCCCTTATCGCCGGAATTCTCCGCTATCTGTGTCGTCGGTGTTTTAAGGGCGCTGCAGACGATGTCGAAGCCGATTTTCTCGTCGCCTCTGGCCTTTGCCCTGGCCTTTTCGACCTCAGCCATCGCACGAAGGAACACGACACCGCCGCCGGCCACTACGCCTTCCGCCGTTGCCGCCCTTGTTGCGTGAAGCGCATCTTCGAGAAGGTCCTTTCGCTCCTTCATCTCCGTTTCGGTTGCGGCGCCCGCCTTGATGACGGCCACCCCGCCGGTGAGTTTTGCCAATCGTTCCTGCAGCTTCTCGCTGTCGTAGTTACTGGTGGTCTTTTCGATTTGGCTGCGAATCTGGTCGCAGCGGGCGGTCACATCTTTCGTCTTGCCGGCACCTTCAATTATTGTGGTCGTCTCCTTGGCTGCGATGATTTTCTTTGCCTGGCCTAATTGCGAAAGCTCAACGCTCTCGAGCTTGATACCCAAATCCTCGGTGATTACCTGCCCGCCGGTAAGCACCGCCATATCCGCCAGCATCGCCTTCCTGCGGTCGCCGAAGCCGGGCGCCTTGACGGCACAGACCTTTAACACACCCTGCAGCCGGTTAATAACCAGCGCAGCCAGCGCCTCGCCCTCCACGTCCTCTGCAACGACCAGTAGTGGCTTGGCGACCTGAGCAATCTTCTCAAGCAGCGGCACAAGCTCCCGGATGTTGGATATTTTCTTTTCGTGCAGCAGGATATAGGCGTCTTCAAGAACGGATTCGAGAGTCTCTGTATTGGTTATGAAATACGGCGATATGTAACCCCTGTCGAACTGCATACCTTCGACAACGGTCAGCTCGTTTTCCATCCCGTTGCCTTCCTCGACCTCGATAACGCCTTCCCTGCCGACCTTGTCAATTGCGTCAGCCAGGATTTCGCCGACCTGCGGGTTGTTATTTGCGCTGATAGTCGCCACCTTTGCGATGTCACTATGGCCCTTTACGGGGACACTGGCCGATTCGATGAAATCAGTGGCAACATCGGTCGCTTTGTTGATTCCTCGCTGGATGGCCATCGGATTTATGCCGGCGGTTACATACTTCAGTCCCTCGTTATAGATTGCTTCCGCCAGTACCGTTGATGTTGTTGTCCCGTCGCCGACCTCGTCGGCGGTCTTGCTGGCGACCTGGTTGACCATCTTTGCGCCCATACCCTTGAACGGCTCGGGCAGCTCAATCTCCTTGCTGACCGAGACACCGTCTTTCGTCACCTTCGGTGAGCCGAAGCTTTTCTGTAGAATAACGTTCTTGCCGGTCGGCCCTAAAGTAACCTTCACCGCCGCTGCCAACTGTGCCAGCCCGTCTTTAAGATGCGCCCGCGCCGTATCATCAAACATTAATTGCTTTGCCATTTTATATTACCTCTTATCATAATTGACTATTGACTAAAGTGAACTAAAGTTTGGAGTGCCTAAAGTTATGGATTATTCTTTAACTTTAGCTCACTTTAGCTCACTTTAGCTCATTTTAGGCACTTTAGCTCACTTCCTTTTCCTCTATTTTTCAACAATTCCCAGGATATCGCTTTCTCGCAGAATCACGTATTTTTCTCTGTCGATTTCAATGTCGTTTCCTATGTATTTTGCGTAGATAACTTTGTCTCCTTTTTTTACGGACATTTTATTTCGTTTGCCGTTGTCGAGTAGTTTGCCCGGGCCGAGGGCTGTTATTTTTCCGATTTGCGGTTTTTCTTTTGCCGTATCGGGCAGGATAATGCCGCCGGCCGTCTTCTCTTCCGCCTCCGATTGCTTTATAACGACTCTATCATCCAAAGGTCTAAGTTTCATAACCTGGCTCCTTAGTCAAAATTCCTTTTCCTTTTTTACTTTACATCATACCCATGCCGCCGCCCATACCGCCGCCGTAACCGCCCATACCGCCGGGCGGCATACCACCGGGCATCTCTTCTTTTTCTTTTGGCTTTTCGGTAACAAGGCAATCGGTGGTTAAAAGCAGAGTTGCTATACTTACGGCGTTTTCCAGTGCGATTCTTGTTACCTTCACAGGGTCAATGACGCCGGCGGCGAGCAGGTCTTCGTATTTGTCCGTGTCGGCGTTATAGCCGAACCCGCCTTTGCCTTCCGAGACCTTGTTAACAACGATATTGGCTACAGCGCCTGCGTTGGCGGCAATCCAGTAACAGGGCATTGTAAGGGCCGTTGCCACTATGTCGGCACCGGTCTGCTCATCGCCGGAGAGTTTCAACCGCCTGACCGCATCGATACAGCGAATCAATGCCACCCCACCGCCGGGCACAATGCCTTCTTCGATGGCCGCCCTTGTGGCGTGCAGCGCATCTTCGATTCGGGCCTTTCTTTCCTTCATCTCAACCTCGCTTGCAGCGCCGACGTTGATTTGGGCCACCCCGCCCGTCAGCTTGGCCAATCGTTCCTGCAGCTTCTCGCGGTCGTAATCGCTGGTTGTGGCCTCAATCTCGCTCTGGATTTGCCTGATTCTGCCGCTGACCGCCGCGGTGCTGCCGGCGCCTTCGATAATGATTGTGTTGTCGTTGTCGATGGTTACCTTCCTGGCCTGGCCGAGCTGCTTGACGCCGATGCTTTCTATATCAATTCCCAAATCCTTGAAAATCGCCTCTGCACCCGTCAGGGCCGCAATGTCGGCCAGCATCGCCTTTCTGCGGTCGCCGTAGCCGGGCGCCTTCACAACCGCAACCTGCAGGACGCCTTTTAGCTTGTTAACTACCAGTGTCGCCAGCACCTCACTTTCGACATCTTCTGCGATAATCAATAACGGCCTTCTGCTTTTTGCGGTCTTCTCAAGCAGCGGCACAAGCTTGGCCACGTTGCCGATTTTGTCCTCGTGAATGAATATGTATGGTTTCTCTAATTCACAGACCATATTCTCGGGGTCGGTTACGAAGTGCGGCGATAGGTACCCCCGGTCAAACTGCATACCTTCGACGAAGTCGATTGTAGTATGCAGCCCCTTGCCCTCCTCAACGGTGATGACGCCGTCTTTGCCGGCCCGCTGAAATGCATCGGCTATGGTTTTGCCGATTCTTACATCGTTATTAGCTGAAACCGCTGCGATGTTAATTATGTCGGCCTTTTTGGTGATGTCGATTGGCTTCGCCATAGAAGACAGTTTATCGGCTGCCGCCTTGGCGCAGCTTTGCATACCGCGGGCAAGTGCCATAGCGTCCGCGCCGGCCGTGATGTTCCTGTATGCCTCCTTGAACATCGCCTCAGCTAATACGGTGGCGGTCGTTGTCCCGTCGCCGGCGACTTTTGAGGTCTTGCTCGCCGCCTCTTTTACGAGTGTCGCGCCGAGGTTCTCGTCTTTGTCGATAAATTCAATCTCTTCAGCCACCGTTACGCCGTCCTTGGTTACGGTAGGTCCGCCCCAGCTTTTGTCGATAATGGCGTTTCGCCCTCGCGGGCCGAGCGTTGATTTGACCGCCGCCGCCAGTTTTTCCACGCCGGCCAGTAGTTTCGCTCTCGCCTCGGATTCAAATACCAACTGTTTAACTGCCATAATTACTTATCTCCTTAATTCAAAAGTGTTTAATCACTCTGTCTTCTGCTTGCCCCGCCTGCCCACGAATGTTTTTATCGTGGGTCCCAAATAGGCCATTGCCGTAATTTGGTGCGGGGTCCTCTGAATTTATACCAGATGTGCAAAGGATATACCAGTTTTTGTGCAAATTAGTGGCTTCGGGGGTCGTGCGCTCTTAACTGCTTTTATTACAGGCAATTAAGACAATGTGAAATTGTTTACAACGCTCGGCAGACCTTATTTTCAGCACCGAGAAATGCCAATTTTGGCAGTTAAAAGCGGCCCCCCAACGCCATCTTGACAGCCCGCCTGCCCCATTGTTTAGAGTGTCGTCCACTCTAATGGGGCCTGCACCCTATCCCCTAAACGCAATCCACTCCCTACTTCTCCACTCCTTGTTCGATATTCCACTACCGTCATTCCGAGCGAAGCCGAGGAATCTATTAAAAATTGTCATTCCGCCGCTTAATGATGAATCCAAACAAACCATTGAACCCTCACCCAAAATCCATATAATCACACTTGCCCCGCACGAAATAGCAAGCTTGCGTCATTTGGTGCTGGGAACCAGGCGGATGAAAATACTACACCGATTAACAGAGAAGATTTGCGCAGCGAAAATGAATAGTTTTATTTGAGCGACCTGTCCTCCGTAGCCACCGAGGGGCGAAGGATGGAAGTCCCGCACTCAGGGTAGTGCGGGAGAGAAAATAGAAAGCTTTGCTTAGGGGCAAAGAAAAAACCGCGTGTGCAAACAAGTACCTGATGCACAAGCAAGCTTGCTGCACACCCTACGGCTGTGAGAGATTTACCGTTAAAGAAAAAAATACCGGACCCCCTTTAATTCCCTTTGTTGACTCGCCGGCCATTTTCTGTTAAACTTAAATAATCGAAGGATTTGAAACTATTTAACACAAGGATGTACATATGGCATATTTTAAGCCAGATGCAAGTTTTTTTAAGAAAATAGTAATTGGCGTCAATGGCACGAGAGCTATTTGTAGGGACCTATCCGAAAGAGGCCATAGCATGGTTGAATTAGAGCGAGGCTCTACAGCGGCTAAGCTCTGGAAAGAAGTAAAGAGAAAACGTGTTCGCCTTCCTGATCTTGTCTGCAAGAACTGTGGCCTTCGGGTTGAAAGCCGTGCTAAAACAAAACCAGAGCTTTCGATGTCACATAGTGACACCGATTTGGAACGTTCATGGGATTACGGAATGCTTTCGAATGATTTAATTGCTTTTCCTGTAAGCGTGGCAGCGGATGAAAAGCTCTGGACAAGAGGACATTTCAAAGATAGTGCTTCATATTGGCATGAACGTAATTGGGCTGAATGGATTGTTGAAGGAAAGATAAACTATTTTACAGTAGATTCTTTTCGCCAACACCCCCCAGACAGTAAAGCCAGAAAAGGAGTAACCGAAGGCTCAGAACTAACTTTGGCTTGGAAAGCAAAATTTGCAACTTGCTCTGGTAATGTTGAAAGTGTTGAGGATAACAAAATAAAGCTACGTCCACAAAATGGTCGTCTACGAACGCTTGGTTTGCCGTCAGGTATTTCTGTACATGTAGCAGAGGGAGAGCAAGTAGGAAAATATCAGGTTTTGGCCTCTTCTCCAATACCGTTAAAAGAAGAACAATTAAGATGTAATCGCCATTTCTCTGATAGATTTATTCAGAACGGTCTTCAATCGCGTGAGCGAACGGTTCGTTTCACAGGTGTGAAATTGTGTAGAATTCATCAGCTAACAGATCATCGTTCGCTTATAAAAGAAATAGCTGATGACCAACAAGAGGATTTATATGTGCGGCTGGAGGCTCTTGCGTACTTATCAAGCATTCGAGATGCATCACTGCAATCGTTGTTTGGTGAATATCTCAATAACATAGATGATCAAATCCGGTTAGAATCAGTCATAACAATAGGTGAAACTGGAATCCCTGAAGCAGTACAGCTTTTAGGAGCTATACTGCATGATAATCAGCAACCTTTTTACTTGCGAAGTGCAGCTTCTTGGTCACTGGGGAATATCGGCACAGATGCTGCTCAGAAACTGCTTAAAACAGCTTTCGCCGATATCAACTTGGATATACGAGAAGAAGCTTTGGACGCACTAACATCCTTAGGTGATGTTACTCATTCGGTATTATTACCAGGGTTGAAAGAAACAAACAGTGATATCGCAGCAGGTTGCGCTGAAGCTATTAGAAAAGTAGGAATAGTTACTCCAGAGCTGATAAATGAACTATCGACGCAGCTTCAAGGCCGAACACCCCCTCAATGGGTCGTTTGGCTGGCAGGAATCCTGACTTCTCAAGAAATGGCTGAAACATTGGATAATATGGAAAGCCTAGACCCAAAGGTGCATTATGCTATAAGCTTATTATGTTCCTTTACACATTCTTGGATTGCGAGGCGTTGGGAACTTCAGGCTGGTATTAATCATCCAAGCAGGAATGAATCATAACATGTATTCCAGAATACCAAAAAACATTAAAGTTTATAAAACTCGGCATGGACTGCAAGTTTGTGGAGATAGCAGGGAAGTTCTAAAGTATCTTGAAGAGGATTCAGTAGATTTAATAATAACTAGTCCTCCGTTTGCGTTGTTGCGTCAAAAATCTTATGGTAATGAAAATCAGGAACAGTATGTAGACTGGCTTGCAGATTTTGGTATTGCAGCATATCGTGTCTTAAAAGAAACAGGAAGCTTTGTTTTGGATTTGGGGGGAGCATATAAAAGAGGCAAACCTGTTAGATCGCTTCACAGTTTTAGAGTTCTATTAAAGTTCTGTGATGAACTAGGTTATAAACTTGCAGAAGAGTTCTATTGGCACAATCCAGCAAAATTGCCATCACCTATAGAGTGGGTTAATAAAAGAAAGATACGTGCAAAAGATTCGGTTAACACGGTATGGTGGTTTTCTAAGTCCGATTTTCCCAAATCAGATGTTACTAAGGTTTTAGTTCCATATTCCGAACGTATGAAAACATTATTAAAAGATCCTGAAAAATTCTATAAGCCCAAGGAAAGACCCTCTGGGCATGATATCGGCAAAAACTTTGGTAAAAACAATAATGGCGGTGCAATACCTTCTAATCTTCTCACTATCCCAAACACTAATAGTAATTGTCATTATTTACGAACGTGTAAACTGTTAGAACGCAAAAGCCATCCTGCTCGTTTTCCTGAACTACTTCCAACTTTTTTCGTTAAATATCTTACTGACCACGGAGACTTCGTTGTTGACATATTCTCTGGTTCTAATACCACTGGAATGGTTTGTGAGCAACTCGGTCGTAAGTGGTTGTCAATTGAGTTAAGTTTAGGTTACGCTTCTCTTTCTGCTGTACGATTCATGCAAGAGTGCTCACTTGAAAAAATCAAAAATGCTGTCGAAGAGATGGAAAGTGGCCATTTTATCCAGTTGAATAAACTATCCCTACAAGAACCTGTCCTTTTTTCCTAGGGAATTAAAGATGTCCGGCCATATTTCTTTAAACCAAATATCGAAGATTTGCCTACGGTGAGCTATCCCCAAACTCCCAACTTCAACGAGCAACAAACAACCAGCAACAAGCTACTACATACGAATTTAGTCAGCTTAAAGCGAAGCTGTGGCGGCCAAGCCGCCTGTGAACGAAGGCAATGCTCTGCGGAGAGAGCTTGCTCTCAAAGCAGCGATTGTCGAGTACACAAAGCTGACTAAAATAAACCCGTGTCAATCCGTGTAAATCCGCGTCTATTTTTTCTTTGTGCTTTTGTGCCTTTTTGTGGCTGAACAAAATTCGTGTCAATTCGTATCCATTCGTGGCAATGGTCTGACCCCGAATTATGTACCACACTCGATTAGAGAGTTATCCATGTTCCTTGTCCTGTATTCCTTCGGCTGAGCCGTAGGCGAAGCCGAAGGAATACAGCTCGCCGAAAAGGCCGCCGGGGTCATATAACCCAAGCTGCTATGTGGGCGGTGATTATTATATTCCAGCCGCCAATTCTCGACAAGAACCTTCGCCTCCTTCACTGAATAAAAAACTTCACGATCCAAAACTCCATCACGCAGCTTGCCGTTGAACGACTCAATATAACCGTTCTCCCAGGGGCTGCCCGGCTCAATGTATAACGTCTCAACGCCTCTGTCTTCCAGCCATTTTTTGATAGCATCAGCAATAAACTCCGGACCGTTGTCGCTGCGAATAAACCCCGGCACACCACGAACCATAAACAAGTACTCCAGCACAGAAATAACATCTTCGGCTTTAATTGATCGGCCAACCTCAATCGCAAGACTTTCGCGTGTGAACTCATCCAGCACTGTAAGCAGTTTCAAGCCCCTGCCGTCCTCGGTCTGATCAGACATAAAATCGTACGTCCATACATGATTGATGAATTCGGCTTTTTTCACTGAACAGCCGTTATCACTGCTGCCCTTTGCCTTTTTGAATTTGCGTCTGTAAGGCACCTGTAAGCCCTCCTTTTGCCAGATTCGCTGTACACGCTT
>Ga0315533_1002235_pt1 | contig 13741 bp, 10 predicted proteins | sample SalMarSW160130MG_FD_203081 | JGI IMG/M metagenome (GOLD analysis project Ga0315533, IMG submission 203081) | Salt marsh sediment microbial communities from the Plum Island Ecosystem LTER, Massachusetts, United States - Salt Marsh Sediment SW1601-30 ...
CAAGAAGCTTTCACACCTTGCAATAGTAAATCCCGACTATCTCGACAGACTCAGCGGTTCGTCCGGCATACAGACGAAAGTACTTGTAGAATTAGTTAAGAAATTTGACCAGCTCTACGGTCAGGCCAAGCGTACGGTTAACTGTCTGGATTTTGCCGACCTTGAGCATTATGCCCTGGAACTTTTAGCCAAAGATATTGATACTGAAGAAGAACTTTCACCCTCAGAAACGGCCCTTGTGCTCCGCCAGAAATACAAATACATATTTGTCGATGAATATCAGGATATTAATCCTGTCCAAAAAGCGATACTTAGGATGCTGAGCACCGAAGGAAACGTCTTTGTCGTCGGTGATGTCAAACAGAGTATCTATGCCTGGCGGGGGGCTGAGCCGAAGATTTTTATAAAAGACCTTAAATCAGCTTCGGCTGACGCAAAAAATGCGCCTAAAGGCCTGCGAGTTGACCTCAACGCCAATTTCCGCTCGACGAAAGGTATTCTCGATTTTGTTAATAAGATATTCAGCCGAATAATGACGGCTTCTTTTGGTGATATAGATTACGATGAGTCGGCTCAATTGGAACCGGCACAAGCCAAAAGTCACGAACCACAAGAGACGGGACACGTAGTCGAGTTTCACATACTTGATGAAAAAAGCATTGATAGCGATGTTGAAACGCAACAGGAAAGTGAATCAGACGGAAACGTCATCAACTCCCGTCAGCGTCAGGCGGCAATGATTGCCCGGCGCATCAAAAAAATAGTCGAAGCAGACACGGGCAAAGCAGAGCTTCAGATATATGATAAACAAAAAGGATGCCTGCGGGACGTCCAATATCGTGACATTGTGATATTGATGCGCTCGCTTGCCAAAAAGGCCAATGATTACGTAGAGGTGCTTAGGCTGGCAGGTGTACCTGTGAGTTGTCAGGCCACGGCAGGGTATTTTGAGGCAACCGAAATCACCGACATCCTGTGCCTGCTGAAAGTTCTGGATAATCCTCAGCGTGATATCGAGTTAACTGCTTTATTGCGAAGTCCTTTTTTCAAAATCAGCGACACAGAATTAACTAAGATAAAACTCCACAGCGCTACAAACGAACATAATAAAAATTTCTATAACTGCGTAGTCAAATACTGTGAAAGCGGCAAGGACGCTAAACTTGCCGGCAGGTTAAAAGAAATACTTGCGCAGATTGAGAATTGGCGGACTGTTGCACGACGAGGAAAGCTCGCAGATTTAATCTGGCAAATCTACCGTCAAACAAATTTTTTGTCATTCGTTTCCGCACTTCCAAACAGCCAGGCACGAAGAGCAAATCTGTTAAAACTACACGACAGAGCAATTCAGTTTGAGGGTTTTGCCACCAGTATCGGCATAGCTTCGCTGACCCGCTTCGTCGAGTTTATCGAAAAACTACAGGAAACAGGTCAGGACTGGTCGCCAGCAGAGCCGCCGGAATCCGCAGGTAACGCCGTTCGTATATTAAGCGTCCACAAAAGTAAAGGTTTGGAATTTCCGGTCGTTTTTTTAGCTGAACTTGAAAGCAAATTTAATAAAAGAGATATTTTCGCAGACTGTCTTGCCGATGCCAACTACACACTCGGACTGCAAATTATCGACCGCCAATCGAACAGCAAAATCCGCTCACTCGCTCACGAGGTTATAGCGGAAGAAAAGCTTTCGACAGCATTAGCGGAAGAAATGCGAATCCTTTATGTTGCAGCAACGCGGGCCAGAGACCGACTTATATTAACCGCTTCGCAAAAGCATACCGATTGCGGCAAGGTCATCTCAAACGGATTATTTTTCGGTTCCGAAGCCGTTCCCGGCTGGGTGCTTGCCGACTGCCAGAGTCCACTGGAATGGATGCTTTATGGCCTTAGTGACCAAAAAGCCCTACACAATGCCTTTGAGACCGGTTTAGCGACGCAGGTAGTTGACGATGACTTATTCAGATTGAAAGTTTATCAGCAACAAAAGCTCGAACAACTTTCTAAATATGTACAAGACATCAGAAGCAGCAAGTTGAGCAGAACTGATTATGCTGTAAAAAGGCCACGAACAAAACGGAAAGAATCAAAATTGCTTTCGCAGATAAAGAAGTCTTTAAACTGGCAATATGAATTCGGCGATGCGGTGGTTTTACCTGCCAAACAATCAGTAACCCAGCTTACTCATCGCAACGATGAGTATGTGAAATTCGACTATTCGATGGCCCTACAACGCAAACCGAGGGTCGTTATGGCCGCCGAAGCAGAAATAATCGAACCGCAAGGCCGACTAATCGGCACAGCTACACCCCGCCCCGATATACTGGGGCGGGGTACACACCTTGTAATTTCCCAGCTCGATTTATCTAAGACTATAAATAAAGAAGCGATTGAAAAAACAAAAGAAAAACTTTCAGCCGATGGAGCTATAACCGAGGCCGTAGCCAAGCATATCGAAACAGAATCAATAATGAAATTCTTTGAAAGTGATTTGGGCAAAACGGCTCTTAGCACATGGCCGAACGTCTGGTGTGAATGGCCATTTACATTCGCCTTATCCTCGACTGATTTCAATCCATCGAGCGACGAGTCACGAGCGACGAGCGACGATATTGTTGTTCAGGGCATAATTGATATGCTTATCAAAACGCCGGACGGCTTGATTGTCATAGATTTCAAAACAGACAAGGTAACCGCTGAGCATATACCTGAACGTGCTGAGCTATATCGCCGGCAGTTGGAGCTTTACGCAAAGGCCGCCTCAGCTATACTAAAATCTAAAATCCTTTCTAAATGGCTGTATTTTTTGGCCACAGCTCATTTTTTTGAAATCAAATAAATTTACACTTGTTCTCCAATATTGTTTTTGTATAATGTCATCTCCATGGAATCCAATAATAAAGCAAGAAATTAATGGAGATTGTACAAGATGGCAGATGCACCGAAAGCAAACCCCGTTAGAAATTCTAAAGCTAATAATGCACCGCGAAAATGGAATATTTCTAACGGGGCAAATGCAGTAGTGGGGCAATCCGGCGGGCCTACTGCGGTGATTAATGCGTCCTTGGTCGGCGTTATCGAAGAGGCAAAAAAACATCCGGAGATTGAAAACATCTATGGAGCAATCCACGCCGTAGCTGGAATGGCTGAAGATAAATTTATTGATTTGACAAAACTATCATCAGAGATGCTTGAAAAATTAGTGGCCTCACCATGTTCGGCTCTCGGCTCCAGCAGAGATAAGCCCGATAAACAGTATTGTGCGAGGATTCTCGAAGTTTTTAAGAAGCGAAATATTAGATACTTTTTTTACATCGGCGGCAACGATTCGGCCAATACCGCTCATATCATTAATACAGTAGCCGATGAGGTTGACTTTGATATACGGTCCTTCCACATTCCTAAGACTATCGACAATGATTTAGTTGTTACCGACCATTGCCCCGGTTATGGCAGCGCAGCCAAATTCGAGGCCTGCGCGCTGATGGGTGACGATATGGACAACCGGGCTTTGCCGGGCATTAAAATCGACGTGATTATGGGCAGGCACGCCGGCTTTTTGGCAGCTGCTACCGCATTGGGAAAGCAAAGAGACGATGACGGACCTCACCTTATATATTTTCCCGAAAGAGGTGTTTCAATGGATAAATTTCTGAGCGATGTTGAAGCTGTCTATAAAAAGCTCGGCCGATGTGTTGTAGCAGTCAGCGAGGGAATTTGTGACGCTGACGGTGTTACGTGGGCCAAAAAACTCGCAGAGGGCGTAGAAACCGACGCACACGGCAATATACAACTATCCGGCACAGGTGCTCTGGCCGATTTTCTGGCACAAGAGGCAAAGAGCAAAATCGGTGCAAAGCGTGTCCGGGCTGATACATTTGGCTATCTGCAAAGAAGCTTCGCGGGCTTGCAATCAGAAGTAGATTTGCGAGAGGCACGATGGTGCGGCCGCCACGCAGTTCAGTATGCCATGCAAGAGGATAACGGCTCAGTGGCGATAAAACGGCTGGGAAATGGTAAAAATTACAAGGTGGAATTGTTCCGCACCGAGTTAAAAAATGTGGCCGAGAAAACAAAATCTATGCCGAATGAATTTATAAATCACGAAGGAAATGGGGTAACACAAGCCTTTATCGAATATGCAATGCCTCTTATCGGAAGCCTGCCAAAAACAGAGCATCTAATAAACCATCCAAAAATATAATTTTCCGAAATGTAGATTTTCTAACAAGGAAAATATGCCGATAAAGAGATGTTAGAAACCATGTTAGCTAAAACTCTATACTTATTGTCCGTATTTTGTTTTGTATTGCTTGCGAATGGATGTGATATCCATGCACCAAGACCCCGGCTGGGAAACTTACCAACACCTCCGCCGGGGCCAAGATTTTACGACCCGGATAGTCTTGGTGAGCATTCTTACCGGTTCAATCCCTTTGAAAAGAACGGTATTGTATATACCTGCAAGGCCGGCCATTTAGACATAGCCCATATAAGGAGCAATGCTGACCATACTCGATATCTTATAAAGAAAACCCACAAAACCTTAATGAAAAAAGGCGATGGTTTTTCGTTCAGACTTACAATAGAACTTTCACAACATAAGGTAAAGTTTAATTACCCGCAATACTGGGATAAATTATCACAAAAACAAAAGGAAAATATTGCAGAAATAATTGCATATAAGGTTGGTCCGTATCTGGCATATAACGCAACGTTATGGCATGAAATTCTTACATGGTTTGGTGTTCACTTTATGGGATTTGAGCCGGAGTTTAACTCATCGTTTTCATGGGAGGATATATATTCAAATCTACTGGGCACAAAACTGGCCATTGAGGCCCTAAAAGACACGAAACACTCATATAACAAGGCGATGACACTGGCTATTGACCGCAAACTGAAAGAGCTGGGCGTTCAGCCAAAAAGTATCGCGATAAAAGCAACTGAACAAATGAGAGGCGAATGGTTTAACGGCTTGTTGCTCGTAGATACGTTAAGAAAAAATATGGACGTCGGTTTAGATGACGGCTTCGTAACGCCGGTTCTTGTTCCGGGTATCTGTGAAGATGCAGAACCTGAGCTGCTTGCTGCTCCTACTTTAGATATCCTCTCAAAATATGGTTTTTCTATGAAATATGAAATATCTCCGAATGAATGGGAAAAAGACAAGATTTTGAGAACTATTTATCCGGATGGAGCAGGGGATAAAGTCGAACCATATAAGCACTTTGCTACACTTATGTATCACATCAAAAGACAAGCAATAGAAAAATACAACTGTATTATCGATTAGAAAAGAAATACCCTCAATCCTCGAATAAATACTGTCTTTACGATGTCAATCGAATAGCGCTTCTACAAATTTCCCGGGGTCGAATTCAGCGATATCCTCCGGTTTTTCACCCAGACCGACAAATTTTACAGGTATATCAAGCTGGTCTTTTATGGCAATAACGATTCCTCCACGTGCAGTACCGTCAAGTTTGGCTAAGAATATTCCTGTAACATTAATTGCTTCAGTAAATATTTTTGCCTGAGCAATTGCATTTTGACCGGTAGTAGCATCGAGAACCAGTAAAACCTCGTTTGGAGCGCCGGGGATTTTGCGGGCCACTACGTCTCGAATTTTTGTAAGCTGCATCATCAAGTCTTTTTTTGTGTGCAATCTCCCGGCTGTATCGAGAATCAGCACATCTGTACCCCTTGCAACGGCGGCTTCGCAGGCATCAAAGGCCACCGCTGCCGGGTCGCTTCCGGATTTGTGCTTAACAATCTGGACACCGATACGCTCTGCCCAGATACTTAACTGCTCTACCGCAGCAGCACGAAAGGTATCGCAGGCAGCGACAATAACATTTTTGTTATCCTGGCTAAATATATAGGCGAGTTTGGCGATGCTCGTGGTTTTGCCTGTACCGTTAACGCCGGCAACCAGAATAACGGTCGGGCCTGATTCGGCCAGATGTAATTGCCTATCACGGTCCGGCCAATAGCTTTTCATCTGTTCTTTGAGAAACGGTTTTATTTCATCGGTCGTGGCGATTTGCCTGCCGCGATAAGCTTGCCTCAGTTCCAATATAAGCTTATCCGTAGTTTCTACGCCAATATCATCGCTTATGAGCGTCTCTTCCAGCTCATCAAGCAGACTTTCATCGATATTCCTGCCCAGGGCCAATACAGACGAAAGTGAGGTGCTGATTTTAGCTCGTGTTTTACCCAGCCGGTCCTTAAGATAACCAGCTGTTTTCGTAAAAATTCCCATAGTTACCATTCCTAAAAATATAAATAATGGGTCTAACACCATGATAGTATCGTGATATAAAGAAATTTCAAGTCCAACCAAGTTTTTAATTTTCCCCACCTTTTAGCTTAAACAGGAAAAATCTGAATTTTTTTGCTTTTTGCTATGAGATGAAAATTTTTTTTGACAATCTGCCCGAATACGGTTAAACTCAAAATATCGTCCATACCAATGGAGCTGGGGCTCATGTCTGATTGGTATGGCGTAAAGACCTAAAAAATTTGAACAGGGATGTTGTCTAATGGCCAGTTTCTTTCTGTATCAAGCACGGACTCACAAAGGAGGGTGGCTCTGTGGCTCAGGATGTTGAAACTATATTTGCTGATATACTGGAGCGTGTAAAGGTACTTGACCCCGCCAATGCCCGCAAGTGGTTCGACGAGCTGGCAGTTTTGCACCTGAACGGTGGTTCGCTCGGGATAGGTTGTCCGGATGAGGCAACCGCTCTTTTCCTGCGGGACAACTGCAAAAATAATTTTACCCGGGCTGCTCAGCAGATTACCGGCCATCTTGTCACCATAGATTTCAAAGTTGATACCAGCGATAAATCAATCCGGCGCTCGGGCAAACAACTGCCCGAACTTAAACTCCACCCCGATTATACCTTTGATAATTTTGTAGTAGGCCCAAGCAATCGTCTTGCTCATGCAAGCTGTGTCGCGGTAAGCCAGTCGCCGGGTAATACTTACAATCCACTTTTTCTCTACGGCAGTGTCGGCCTGGGCAAGACCCATCTGCTGCACGCAGTTTGTTTCGAAACCAGAAAAAGGTTTGGTAGTGCGGTAATCCAATTCTTAAGCTGTGAAGATTTCGTCAATCGCTTTATCAGGGCAATCGAGGAAGGAAACCTTGCGGGCTTTCAAAGCCAGTTTCGCACTGTCGATGCCCTTGTTATCGATGACATTCAATTCCTGCGGGAACGCGAGCATAGCCAGGAAGAGTTCTTCCACACATTTAATGCTCTCTACAATAACGGCAAGCAAATCATCCTCAGCGCCGACAGTCCGCCCGGTAAGCTCCCTTCCCTTGAGGAGCGGCTTATCAGCAGATTCAATTGGGGCCTTGTCACTAGAATAGACCCGCCGAGTTACGAGACAAGAGTTGCTATCGTACAAAAGAAAGCTCATCTTAGAGGCTTAAGTATATCTGACGAAATAGCTGAGTATATTGCCCGCAAAGTGCACGCAAATATCAGAGAATTGGAAGGTGCTTTGACAGCCATCTATGCTGTAGCAACTACAACCGGCAAAGATATAACTCTCGAATTGGCTCAAACAGCCCTGGAAGGTCAGATTGAAGCATCAGCCAGGCACATAAGCATCACTGATATTATTAATGTGGTAACCAGGCATTTTGACGTTCGCCTCGCTGATTTGCAGAGCAAAAAACGCAGCCAGAGCATAACCGAGCCGCGTCAGATTTGTATGTATTTAGCCAGGAGTTTAACCAGGCACAGTCTCGAAGAGATTGGCGGCCATCTGGGGGGCCGAGACCACACGACCGTTATGCACGCCTGCAGCAAAATCGACCGCGAAAGATGCTCTGACCCACAAATGAACGCTCTACTTGAAGAGCTGTCAAAACAAGTTACGCATGCTCCACAAAGTTGAATAACAATTTCACAATCTACTAAAATAAAGAAGGGCTGTGTAAAACACAGCCCTTTAACTCATAACGCAATGATTCTCTGATGTTATGCTCTGCGTTTCCTCAGTAATGCCAATCCGCCTAAACCAAGCAGACATATCGTAGTCGGCTCAGGAATGCAGTTCTCACCTGCCCAGATGTTTGTCACACTTGTCAGCCCTGGTACCCTAAACCCAATCAGCTTCACCATTGACGGCTGAGGAGTAATCTCACCGCTTATAATATAACTCCATGTACCGTCCTGAGTGTTGCTTGTGATCGATGTCACTCCCTTGAATATCGGGTCCCCATCCTCGCCGAGGTAGAGGTCACCAACCTTCGGGAATTCATCACTTGTGCTCGTTCCCTCGATGTAGATGAAGATTTCCTTGACGAGATCCGGAACGTACTCATTCTCCAGCCAGATAAAAACCTGGTAGCCACCAATATCGCCAGCATCCACCCTGGCATGAAATTGGGTGTTTGTTAGGTAATTTGAAGCCCAATGGTCTGGATCGTCCAGCGGAGAAACGAGACCGCTATCCGGTGGATAGAGGTCATCCTCCCACCATCCATAGGCGTAGTACTGGCACTCTGTGTTCCACCAAGGAACACCTGGCGAAGGCGGGGGAGTAACCATAGGACCAGCCCATGATACGCACGTTGAAATCAGCATCAGCCCAACTGCTAGTAGACAAATTATTTTTAATCTTTTCATAATTTCTCCTCCAATGTTTTGTGCCATCCTTCCGCACATAAATTGCGCACATTTTTACTTTTGCGAGATAAAGATGTGTGGAACCCTCCATATAGCCTTTCTCACCCATTTCTCCTATGAAATGATAGTATCCAGCCTTTTTGATAAGTCAAGAAAAAAGACCTATATTTATGAAAATACCGTAGTTTTACGGATATGGGAACTTATTTTCCAAAATGAAAATTTTATGATAATATACAGTTTATTTGTTCAGAATCGGGAAATTTAGGAAATGACAAAGAATCGAAGTAAATTAGCAACAAAAAATTCTGAAAAGGGGTCTCTTCGTCCGGTTTTAATTGCATCAGAGCATATACTCTTTGAATACTCAACTATTTTGGGACACCTGTTAGTCGGATTAGCAGATGAGTCTATTCCTACGGTCTTGGTTTGTCCTCCCGACAGGGATTTTGATTGCATAATCTCCGGAGCTGTTGAGGTTATTAGACATCCCATTCTACAACTGCCATTTCTGGGGTGGTTAAACATAAAAAGACTTGTTGAGCAGCTTTCAAAATTTAAGCCTACCATTCTACATTGTTTGTGCGAAAGTAAAGCTCATCTTACAAGGCAATTAGCTCGTCAATTGGACCTGCCTTATATTCTGACGATTAATTCGCTACACAAACGATGGGACACGCTCTCTATATCATCTAAGCGTTGTGCAAAAATTATTGTTCCTGCTAAAACCATAGCCGAAAACATTTCCTCGCTTTATGCACGCTTCGCTAAACGAATTGAACAGATAAATATTGGTACATTTACTAAAGAAGACAACGGATGCTTTTGTGAGACTTCTCGTCTTGCCACCTTATTAACCGCTCATCCGTTAGATAATGTTAATGACTTTGAGAATCTATTTAACGCAGTCAGGCATTTATCTATCGAAGGTTATGAATTCATGATGGCCATAATAGGCAACGGACGCGCTGAAAGAAACCTGCGTAAATTATTAACTGCGCTTGGTCTTTCTCAGAATGTTACTTTTGTCACGGGATTGAGGCCCTTGCGTTCTGTTCTGGCCGCTGGAGATATTTTCGTCCAGCCCCAGCCAATGACCGCTTTTAACCCTCTGTTATTAGAGGCAATGAGTGTTGGCTCTGCTGTTGCTGCTTGTAAAGGAGGTGTCGATGACTTGGTTATTGAGAACCAGACAGCAATTGTATTTGACCCAAAGGATGAGCTAAGTATAAAAGGGAGCTTACAGCGTCTGCTCGACAAACCTGATTATGCCAGACATATCTCAAAAAAAGCTCAACAATATTTAAGAGAAAATCATACGGTCACCAATATGATTTCCGCTACCATCAAGACATACCACAATGCACAGAAGTAAGCCATTATAACAGGTAAACGGCCTATTATATCTTGCTTTGAGACTTTCTAAATAACTGCATAGCTATCAGCTCAAAGAAATTCTCTTTACAAGCAATTTATCGCTAAAAATAACCATTATTTTTATTAGTCAGTATATAAAAAAACTATTTCAAAACATTCGTAGCAATCCATAATCCGCGATATCAATACTGATAACGCATTTTTTGCTATATCTTTGTTAGAAACGTTACGGATACTTCACACTTCTCACAAGTAATAAATATGAGTATTTTCCGAATCTGATATTATTAAAGAAACTGAAACATAAAGACCGAATAAATCTCATAGTGTATTTGTTGTAATCTTAGAAGTTTTATTATTTATTTAGGAGAATGAATGATGCGAGTGCTGGAAGAAGTAAAAAGATGGATTGGTGAGATTACGGAAATTTTGCTTCTGCTGACTGCTCTTGGTATCGTAATGGAGATTCTGTTCGGTCCTACGGTTCTATTTTTTGGGCAGATTATTCCGAATCTAACCACATTGCTAAAGTCCTTAGGCGACAACGGCGTTGTTGGCTTGATCGCTTTGGGTGTTATTCTCTGGTTGTTCCATAAACAAAAAGCTGTGGCGTAAATTCATCGATTCTTACCTTTATAAACAGCATAGCTTAAAATTTTTGGTTTGGGGGGCAAGTAGAGGTGAGTATTTATAGCTATCAGAAAACTACTTGTAATAAGGTGATATTAACTTCACAATTTGGGTCTTAATAAGAACTGAAGTTAATACACATGAGAATTGAAAAACACGATAGAGGTTGTTAGAGGTAAGCTTCAACAAAAGACATGTTTTATATCACCGGCGGCGGTTAACCACCGCCGGTGATTTTTAACATCGCGAGAACACCTAATAAGCAAAGCACAAGTAATGCAGCTCTAAGTATGCGCATAAGTTGTGTCTTTGGTTCTATAAACCTCCATACAAAGAAACAGAGCACCACAACAAGAAGAATTCGTAATACAAAAGATATAAAACTTGCAACCATAACATAATTATATCCTATATTGACAAATAAAGTCAAGCGCAATATGCCCATATTAACAATAAAGATTGAATAAAAGGCCCTAAAGTCTTTAAAATGGAAAAATAATTAATAACAAAACCCGAGGTTAAAAAAGAAAAAATCTGCCTTTTTAAACCCAGATATTTTCAGAAAAGCTTTATTAATTTAGCAAGCCATAATCTTTCAATATCTGTTTGAGAGTTGCTTTTTTACCTTCTTCGAGAGGTGTCATAGGCAGCCGCAGTTCCTCAGAACACATATTCAAAATAGCCATTGCAGCTTTTATGGGTATAGGATTTGTTGCCAAACTCAGCAAACTTTTGCACAACGTAAATAGTTTCTTATGCCATTGTCTGGCAGAGACCAAATCACCCTCAAGAATCAAATCGGTCATTGCTTTTACATCGGTTGGTACAATGTTTGCAACTACGCTAATTACACCCTTACTCCCGACCGAAGCTAAAGGCAGAGTAAGAGAATCATCGCCTGATATAATTGTTATATCACATAAATTAGCTATTTCGCTCGCCATATCCAATCTGCCGCTTGCTTCTTTGATTGCAACAATATTATCTATTTCAGCTAAGCGAGCAACAGTTTCTGCAGTTAAACCCATACCGCCACATCTGCCGGGTATATTATATAATACTATTGGCAAATCAACTTCTTCGGCTATTGCTTTGAAATGTTGAAAAAAACCTTCCTGTGTCGGCTTATTGTAGTACGGGCAGACCTGTAGAGTAGCATCAGCACCGATTTGTTTTGAAAACTGCGTTAGTTCAATTGCTTCTGCAGTGCTATTAGAGCCGGCTCCGGCAATAACTGGTACCGCTCCACCTGCTGCTTTGACCACTCTCTCAATAACCTGCCTATGCTCCTGGTGACTTAAGGTAGGCGATTCGCCCGTAGTGCCAACCGGCACTATCGCGTCTATGCCGTTTTCCAATTGAAACTCAATCAGCTCATCGAGAGTTTGAAAATCGGTTTCACCATCCTGAAAAGGTGTTACCAATGCAACCATTGCGCCTGTAAACATTTTAAATCTCCTCTTTCAATAGTTCATTGTTCACAATTGCCCGTCTATGAGTTATAAACACACAGCTACGGGCTATATTTGTCTATTAACTTCATCATTTCTGCAGTTGCCTGCCTTATACCGACAAGGACAGCCCTCGCTACGATGCTGTGTCCAATATTAAATTCGCAAACTCCTTTGATACTTGCAACAGGACCAATGTTTCGGTATGTCAAGCCATGCCCTGCATGAACGATTAAATTATTTTCCATTGCAATATCTCTACCAGCATTAAGTTCGGCGAATCTCTTTTTGATTGCTCCTTGAGTTTTTGCATTTGCATACATACCGGTATGCAATTCGACAGCGTCACAGCCGGTCTGAGCCGAGGCGAGTATTTGCTCTTTATCAGGCACAATAAAGGTGCTCACTAAAATACCCTTTTTGTGCATCCTTTTAACAACTTCAGCAAGGCGTCTTTTATTCCTGGCACAATCAAGGCCTCCCTCGGTCGTCAGCTCTGCCCTTTTTTCAGGGACCAACGTTACCTGGTCCGGTTTAATAAGCTCGGCGATTTTAACAATCGGTTCAGCCATGCACATTTCGAGGTTCAATTTGCAGGAAACTGTTTCTTTTAACAGCCGAACATCACGGTCGTTGATATGGCGTCTATCCTGACGCAGGTGGATGGTAATTCCGTTAGCGCCGGCCAGCTCGCACTGGACTGCTGCCCAGACCGGGTCCGGCTCATCAGTTAATCGGGCCTGCCTTACTGTCGCAACATGGTCGATATTTACATTCAATAATGCCATTTCTTCTCAAGAGCATATAGTATTGTGTATTCTTGCCAATAACCTCGTGTAATTATATCAAAGGAATGGTTTCTATCAAGCAATAATCTATTGCTAAATTTGGGCCGAGGATTTAGAATACCGGCTTATGGAACCGTAGGGAACTACCTCTTAAATTGCCGGTTCGACCAGATGATAGATTTTGCTCTTGGCAGCAAAAAAGGTTGTGTTATGAGATTGAATTGGGTCAATCAGTTTACAATTCTCAGGATTTTATTGATAATCCCATTTGTAAGCTGCATGCTGAAGATAAATGATCCTGACATTGGCAATACAATGCGACATATTGCAGTTGCTATATACCTTTTTATGGCAGCCAGTGATGCTATTGATGGCTATCTGGCCCGCATCACAAGGCAAGCTACCAAGCTCGGTGCATTTTTAGACCCGGTAGCCGACAAATTGCTAATCACCTGTGCATGCCTGCTGTTGGTTTCCCAGCGAGGCCGTATTGAGGGCTTTCCGTTTCCTCCGACCGTTGTGGTTTTGATTATCGGCAAAGACCTGTTTTTATTAATTGGTTTTGTCGTTGTTTACTTCGTTACTTCAAAGTTTCTCATTGCACCTGCGCCAATAGGAAAGTTTGCCAATGCTTTGCAGATGTCTATGGTGGCGGCTATCCTGCTTGCACCAGAGATTTCCAGGGTCCTGCCTTGCTGGATATGGGTGTTGCGGGTCCTTTGGTGGTCTGCCGCAGGTACCGCTATTCTCGCAACTCTTATTTACATTCGTATGGGCAGTAGATATATTGAAAAGTACGAACAGAATTCGGCAAATAACAGTAATATGTAATATTTAGCAATGTAGAATGCGA
>Ga0315533_1002236_pt1 | contig 13739 bp, 13 predicted proteins | sample SalMarSW160130MG_FD_203081 | JGI IMG/M metagenome (GOLD analysis project Ga0315533, IMG submission 203081) | Salt marsh sediment microbial communities from the Plum Island Ecosystem LTER, Massachusetts, United States - Salt Marsh Sediment SW1601-30 ...
GGCCGAGCATATGTGGAAATGCCCGAATTCGATGGGCCTGACGACTTCCTAAATTCTTTAGCTCAGGGCAAAATATTCGGGCAAAAATCTAGCTATTTAGCTCATTTCGCTAGCACGTGGGCCAGGATAAGGAAACGTATATTGGGAGATTCTTCGCGGAGTTTACCCTGAGCGCTAAGAGATTGCTTCGCTTCGCCCGCAATGACAAAAAGCGAAGGGCTCAGAATGACAGAGGGCGAGGAGGGTAAAGCGGGCTCTTGCTGAACATCGGTTGGTTTTCTACAGGGAGAGATGAAGCTGCCCGACAGCTTTTGCAAGCTGTGCAGGATAAGAGTCACAGGGGCGACATTAATGGGAAAATTAGCTTCGTGTTCAGCAACCGCGAACCTGGCGAGGCGAAGGAAAGCGACCTGTTCTTTGAGCTTGTTCGGAGCTACAACATTCCTCTTGTCTGTTTATCTCACAAAAAGTTCAAGACTGCTAAAGAGGAAGAAGATTTGGGTATCAAGAAAGAGTGGCGTATCAAATACGATAAAGAGGTAAACAAGAAGATTGAACCATTTGCTCCCGACCTTTGTGTTCTTGCTGGCTATATGCTCATCGTGAGTAAAGAGCTGTGTCAGAAATACGATATGATTAATCTTCATCCTGCACCCCCCGGTGGACCTACGGGTAGCTGGCAGGAGGTAATTTGGACGTTGATACAAAATAAAGCCGACACAGCCGGGGCAATGATGCACCTGGTTACCCCTGAATTGGATAGAGGTCCGGCAGTTAGCTACTGCCTCTTCCCTATTAAGGGTGCGCCCTTCGCTGAATATTGGCGAAGGGATAACAAAGACATGCTGTTTCGGCTTATTCGCCAGCACGAACTTGCTAGAGAATTTCCTCTTATCATCTTGACATTACAATCTCTGAGCCGGGGCGAGGTCGGCATAAAGGACAGGAGAGTAATTGATGCTCAAGGAAAGTTAATCAGTGGCTACAACCTTAGTGGCAAGATAGATGAGGAGGTGAAGAAAAAACTGAGATGAACTTGATTTGCTTTGACCTCGAGGGACCCCTGGCTCCCCAAGATAATGCCTATGAACTGATGAAGCTATTCCCCCGTGGCGGTAAGATTTTCGAAGTCCTCAGCCGTTATGATGATTTGCTGACTTTAGAAGGTCGGCCCGACTACGAGCCGGGAGACACACTTGCTCTCATCACTCCTTTCCTTGCTTATCACGGAATAGAAGAGGAACAAATCGCTGCTATGGGGCAGCAAGCTGGATTAACCCCAGGGGCAACTGAATTAATCTCCAAACTTAAATCTCGAGGGTGGTGCATATTTTGTATTAGTACTAGTTACAAACAATATGCCTTCCCCATCACACAGAGAGTGGGCATACCCGGTGATAATGTAGCTTGCACTTCCTTTCCCCTAGCGCAGATTCGCCAACTATTAAGCCAGGATGAATTTGCCTTACTAGAGCAAACAGAACACGAAATTGTAAATCTTAATCCTTTTACTGACGATACTAGAATAAGGGAATATCTGGACTATTTTTATGGGCAGAAATTGCCTCAAACAAGGTCGGGAGGAATTATAGGCCAGGTGAAACCAGTAGGGGGAAGGCGCAAGGTAGAGGCACTGGAGAACTTTAGCACCAGGATGGGAAAACCGCTTTCTCGTTGGACGGTGGTAGGGGATAGCATCACAGATTTCAAAATGCTTCGGGCTGTGAACAAAGCAGGTGGATTAGCCATTGCTTTCAATGCTAATGAGTACGCCTTGCCCTATTCCACTCTGGGTCTGGCATCGGTAAGTTTATATGATTTGTGGGTGGTTCTGGAAGCCTGGGAGAAAGGTAGCCGCCAGGTTGTTGAAAGAGTGGTCAAGGAAAGGGAGAAAGCTGGAGGAAGCGGCGATAGAGAGCATTTTCATTGGCTGGCTGAAGAAAAGGACATAACTACTCCGCTGGAAATCCATAAAAGGATCCGACATCTGGTTAGAGAGGAAGCTGCCAAACTGGGCTAATGTAGATTACTTACTCTCGCCTTCCGGTCTCACGGAAGATCCACACGAGGGTAATAATAGCGATTAGGGAAACGACGATGATGGTAATTAAGCCCCCCCTGCCCAGCCCACCGAATGCTTCACCTGCGGCATAAACCGTAGCACTTGCCTCCATGCAGTCTGGCATTCCAGCTATCATCCTACCAGTTAAAACTAAAGGTAATTATCCCTTGGCGTCAAGTAATTCTATGCGAGTATGGCCTTATATCATTCCAAAACGCCATTATCACTTCTAGGACTTATGCCTTAGCTTGTAAACCTCATGGTGGCACTGTCTGCAACGACAGTGCCGTCCTCCCTGTGATGCACCATGTGAAGGGTCGGTTGGATAATCAGTTAGAGGTTTCCATTGGTGGCATCGGGAACATACCTTCCCTTCAACGCCGTTGACCTTCATAATCGCCATTTTATTTCTTGGGTGGCTTGCTAAGTATTTCGTCTATAAGGCCGTATTCCACTGCTTGTTCAGCGCTAAGATAGAAGTCTCTGTCGGTGTCGTGGGCAATCTTCTCTACCGGCTGACCGGTGTGCTTAGCTATGATGTTACGTATCATTTCCTGCATCCTCATAATTTCTCTGGCGGCAATTTCAATATCCGCCGCCTGCCCCTGAGCACCACCAACTGCCTGGTGTAGATGTATAGTCGAATTGGGTAAAGCATACCTTTTGCCTTTAGTCCCAGCGCAAAGAAGCAGGGTGCCCATGCTAGCTGCTAAACCAACGCAAATGGTGGATGTAGGGCAGCGAAGAATCTGCATAGTATCGTAAATGGCTAAGCCAGCGCTGATAATACCACCAGGGCAATGAATATAAAGGTTTATATCCTTTTCTGGGTCTTCCCTCTCTAAGTAGAGGAGTTGAGCAATAATAAGATTGGCTATCTGGTCGTTGATCGGCGTGCCCAAAAAAACGATTCTCTCTCTGAGCAAGAGAGAATATATATCGAAAATACGTTCACCTCGAGCACCAGTCTCAGTTACTGTAGGAATTATCACTTGAGATATTGTTTCCATCATTCCCCCTTTGTCATATTCTCAACATTGCCAATGGCTATTTGTAATAATCGGTCCATCGTCTTCTGAGTAAGCAGAGATTGTTCAATTGATTGCCTGACTTGGGGCAGTGAGAAGAACTGCCTTGCATTCTCCTTATCCTCAGCATTATTGGTAATCTCATCTACCTTATTATCTACCTCTGAGGAACTAATTTCAATCTTTTCCTCTTCAGCTAATTTCCCTAAGACAAGACCCTGAATAAGCCGCTTTTTCGCTATAGGACGCAGTTCTTGTTTAAGTTCTTCCTCTGTTTTACCACTTCTCTTCAGGTAATCCCCTAGCTCTTTAAATCCCAAGCGCTGTGCCTCGTCTCTAAGAAGTCCGGTAATTTCCTCGTCCTCCAAAATAGGGGGATAGTTCACCTCGCTGATTTCCACCAGAGCGTCAAGCGCCTTTTGCCTCAACTCCAAACGATTCTTAGCCTCAGCTTTGGCTCTTAAATCAACAGCCACCTTCTTCTTCATATCCGCCAGGTTATCATAGCCGGCACTCTGAGCCAATTCATCATCAAGCTCTGGCAACTGTTTCTCCTTTATTTCGGTAACAGTGACTTTGCAAGTGCCCTCTTTGCCACACATTTCTTTAATGGGGTAGTCATCAGGAATAGTCAAGCTGAAAGTCCTTTCTTTGTTTTTCTCAGCGCCCTGCAAATGAGAGGCAAATCCAGGCACAGGTGAACGTGAATCCTTATCCACCTCATATAATACGTCCTTGTGATTTAACCAGGGTCTCCCGTCCACATTGGCTTCGATGTCCATGGTAACTAAATCACCCAGCTCAACAGGACGGTCTACAGGCACCCACGCCCCTTGCCTTTCCCGGACCTCTTCCATGGCAGCAGTAACTTCTTTCTTGGCGATTTTTATTACAGGGCCGGGCTCCACCCTTATGCTATGGTAATCGCCAAGCTTAACTTCCGGTTTGAGAGACACTACGGCTTTGAAAACCACGGGCTCAGTTTGAATAATCTCTATTTCTGATCTGGCGATGGGTTCGATTTCCTGAGACTCGATCGCCTGTTTATAAAGCTGTGGTATAAGACGCTCCAATGCCTCTTCCAACAAACTCTTCTTTCCTATGTGCTGCACCAGAACAGCTCGCGGTGCTTTTCCTTTGCGGAAACCAGGTACGGATACTTCATTAACTAGATGATGGTAAGCCTCGTCCAGTGATTTATCTAACTCGCTGGCTTCAGCCTCAATAGTAAGGGCTGTCTGGCAATTCCCCAAACTTTCTGTGCTTACTTTCATGTCTCATTCCCTGTCATTGTGAATGAAGAACCTCGTGCTTTAGCTTAAGGTTTAGCTCGTCAAGCTGGCGCTTATCAACATAAGAGGGGCTATCTAACATCATATCAACGGCGTTCTGATTTTTTGGGAAAGCAATAACCTCCCTTATGCTCCACTCCCCGGCAAATAACATCACCAAACGGTCTAGTCCTATGGCAATACCGCCATGGGGCGGTGCTCCGTATTCCAGTGCCTCTAAAAGACCTCCAAATCGGCTTGCCGTTTCTTCTTCACTATAACCAAGGAGGCTAAATATTTTTTCTTGAAGCTGACGGTTGTGAATTCTGATACTGCCGCTGCCAAGTTCACAACCATTGCACACTACATCATAATGTTGACCATAGACCTTAGCTGGTTCTGTATCAAGAAGCGACACATCTTCCCATCGAGGAGCAGTAAACGGATGATGCATGGGTTCCCAACGATTATCAGCCTCATTCCACTCCAAAAAAGGAAAATCAACTACGAAGGCAAAAGCCAGTAGGTCAGCATCAGCTAGATTAAGTCGCTGTGCCATCTCGCGGCGCAACTCATCCAGTGTCTTGTTGACTACCTCCAGTTTATCAGCCACGATAAGTAAAAGGTCACCAGGCTTTGCTTCGAATCTACCGGCTATTTCTTCCAATTGGCGAGAAGTTAAATACTTAGCAGCCGCCGATTTTACCTCATCCAAAGCTATTGCCTCTCCTATGAAAGCCATGGTCGTCAAACCCTGGGCACCACAGCTCTTCGCCAAATTAATCAGTTCATCAAGTTGATGGCGAGTATAATGACCGCAGCCGGGGACACATATTCCCTTCACCTTGCCATTATTATCGAGGGCCGAACGGAAAACCTGAAAGTCGGTATTGGCGGCGATATCAGACACATCCTTGAGCTCCAGGCCAAACCTGATATCCGGTTTATCTGTGCCATACTTCTCCATCGCTTCTTTATAGGAAAGGTAGGGAAAGGGCTCTAGTAATCGCATATCAGGTTTAACAGTCTTCACAAGCGAGGTGAAGATTTCCTCCATGAGCTGCAATATGTCCTTTACTTCGATGAAACTCATTTCCATGTCAAGCTGGGTAAACTCAGGCTGGCGATCTGCCCGGAGGTCCTCATCCCTGAAGCAACGAGCTATCTGGAAATACTTGTCAAACCCGGCTACCATGAGGAGTTGTTTGAGCTGCTGTGGAGATTGAGGAAGAGCATAAAACTTGCCGGGATTGATACGGCTGGGCACAAGGTAGTCCCGTGCTCCCTCTGGGGTGCTTTTAATCAAAATAGGTGTTTCAATTTCAACAAATCCTTTAGCGTCGAGGAAATCACGGATAAACTTTATCATCTTGTGGCGTAAGAGAAGGTTGTCCTTCATCCTCGGCCTTCTCAGGTAAAGGTACCGGTTTTTGAGGCAAAGCGACTCTTCAACATCTTCATCTTCACTTATGTAAAATGGCGGCGTTTTCGATGGATTAAGGATGACAGTCTCTTGTGCTATGACTTCAATATCTCCGGTAGCCAATTTGCGATTCTCTGTCCCTTCAGGGCGGGGAACAACTTCTCCAGTAACCTGAATTACATACTCGCTACGGAGCGAACCAGCTACCTGGTATGCCTCTTGTGATACCTGGGGATTGAACACTACCTGGACTATACCTTCCCGGTCACGCAGGTCAATGAATACCTTCCCGCCATGGTCACGACGCCGGTGCACCCAGCCAGCCAAAGTTACCTCCTGTCCGGCATGGTTTTTCCTCAGTTCACCACAGTTATGGCTTTTGAGCAAGGATAGTCTCCCTTTCTGGACTGCTCATTATAGCGTATAAAAGGGCTTGCTTTCAATTGAGCTTGCAGCGAAATGCTCATCAAGAGGAGACAGGGCAAACAATCTCTATCCAGTAGGGAATGAGGTACTAGTACGATTTTGCTATTCCTTCTTGACAGGTGATAGTATAATATTAGGGTTGTAGGAAATACGAATGAATATCTACAGAAAGAAATTACTGAACGCTGTACTTTTTTTTGCTAGTAATACGAAGCGGGTAAATCTTGGCAAACTTTCAAAGCTTCTCTACTTTCTTGACTTCATCTATTTTAACCAGACGGGCTATCCCTCTATTGGATTAAAATATTACACATTTGAGAAAGGTCCTGTGCCAAGAGATTTTTGGCTAGAGATAAGAGATGCTGATGTACCTGAAGACTTCAAGGGGAAAATTGTCCTGATACGAAGAACGGACGATTTTGCACCGAATTACAAAGAGGTCGAAATCCGTGCCCGAGAAAAACCCGATTTGTCTGTGTTTACGCCAAGAGAAATAGAAATCCTTAACAATTTGGCTTTTGTGTATAAGGAAGCTACAGCAAGCGACATGTCTGAAGTCACCCATCTGCCAAAACAGCCTTGGGATATTACAAGAAGGGAGAAGGGCAAGAACCAACCCATAGACTACCTAGTCAGCATTGGCGAAGAATCGGCAGTTAGCCTAGACGATGCCGCAGATTCACTCAAGGAACACTTTGAAGTTGTGCACAACTTTGGGATTAAACCCACTAAGTAATTCTATAGAGATGTCATGCCACAACCTGGACAAATTCTTTGCTATAAGGACTACGAATTTGATGACTACTCTAAGAAAGATAAACTTTTTGTTGTCCTAAACGATACGGATAGGAACTCGGTATGCCTTGTTCTCAAGACAACGTCTCAATCAAAACGCTATAAGGGTGTGGGAAAAGGATGCAATCCACAACGAAAAGTATTCTTTGTACCTACTGATTGGGAGCAATGCTTCAAATTAGATACATATATTCAACTGCCTGAGATTATTCAAATTGCCACCGATGAGTTATTGGTAGGCGATATCTCTGGTAGAATTTATGTTAGTAGTTCGCTTTCAATAGAATGCTTCAGGCTGCTTAAGAACTGCCTTAAGCAGTTCAAGCAAGACATATCTCCACAGAATTGGGAACATATTTTCAAATCGTAATAGGTAAACAGCAGTTCCTTGGTCTATCAGGGAAGGCCAACGCCATCGCTTGAATCACAATCACTGGCAATAAACAACAAACAGTCACCTTCCGATGTCGCCTAACTATGACTTTTTATGCTCCGCTAGCTCCCGAAGAACAGCTAACACATCCTCTTGAGATACATCGCTACGAATTACTACTTTGCCGATATCTTGTAACAGCACCCAGCGAATTGTCTTTCCTCTCACTTTCTTATCCAGTTCCATGGCCTTGGTTACCCCGGCAAGGCTCAACTTGAGATTGCTTCGCTTCGCTCGCAATGACGTGGGTAGGCCGAATTTCTGCAGTAGGGCTTGTTGGCGCTCCACTGCCGCTGAAGGCAAAAGACCTAATCGCTGACTGAGCTTAGCGGCTCCCACCATGCCAATGGCTACCGCTTCGCCATGAAGAAATCGCTTGTATTGTGTAGCAGCCTCTAATCCATGAGCAATGGTATGCCCATAATTTAAGATGGTGCGTTTCCCTTCCCTTTCTTTTTCATCCTGGCTGACGACCTGAGCCTTGATAGCAGCGCTACGGGCAATAGCTCGAGTAAGCAGCTCAGGCTCTAGTTTTGTCAGCCTACTAACATTGCTCTCCAGGAATTGAACAAATTCCTCATCAAGAATCATGCCATGCTTAATAACTTCAGCCCAGCCTGATGTCAGCTTACGCTGAGGCAGAGTGGTAAGAGTCTGACAGTCAGCCAAAACCAGGTTAGGCTGATAGAAGGCACCGATAAGGTTTTTCCCCTCAGGATGATTAACCCCGACCTTACCCCCGATGCTGGCATCAACCATGGCTACCAAACTAGTCGGCACTTGTACCCAGGGCATGCCTCGTAAGAAGGTGGCAGCGACAAAACCCGCCAGGTCACCTACCATGCCCCCACCCAAGGCGATGATAATGTCGTCTCGCTCCGCTCGATGCTCGACAAGGAAATCGTAAATCTTGATAGCATAGTCCATGCTTTTCGTTTCTTCACCCGGCGGCACTACAAAGGAATTAACGGCAAAACCAGAGTCCTTGAGGATTCCCTCAACTCTGCTGCCGTAAAGAGAGAAGACATTCTCATCGCTAATTATGGTGGCTGTGCCAGATAGAGCAGCTTGCTTCATCTTCTCGCCCAGCTTGCCCAATAAACCATAGCCAGCAAAGACAGGATAACTTTGAGTCGCAGTCTCTACCAAGCAAGCAACGTCATCATTAGCCTTTAGCTGCGAGCCTAATTTCCTCTCCCTTGACGGGAGAGGATCAAGGTGAGGGTGAGCGAGACGAAGCAATCTCCAAGCCCTTATTACCTCCTCTGCTACCTGGCTGATGTTTAAATTGTCGGTATGGACCGTCCAGTCAACATTAGCGTAGTAAGGCTGCCGGGAGGCTTTAAGCTGCTTGATGCGTTCCAAAGGGTTATCGTCAGCTAAAAGGGGGCGAACTTCGGTTTCAGGACTGTAAGCAGCCTCACGAAACAAGCGCTCATAGATTGTCTCAGGTTTAGCCTCCAGGCAAACAATTAACCCAGTTTTGGCAAGCAACTCATAGCTTTGCGGGTCAACTATGGCACCGCCGCCAATAGCTATGACTGTCTGCTTTTGTTGGCAAGCTTTTCTAATCGCCTCGCGTTCCAGTTCCCTGAACTTGCCCTCCCCATCCTGACGAAAAATCTCGGCGATAGGCTTGCCAGTCTGTTTAACTATCTCATCATCGGTATCCAGGAAATCCCAATTTAATCCCCGTGCTACCTCTTTAGCCACCAGAGATTTACCGGTGCCTGAGAAACCTGTGATAATGAGATTGGTTATTCGCCTGTCCAATTTCGTCTAGTTACCTTCGTCAGTATATTGAAAAATCCAGATTAGAGCAAGAACTTAAGCGTCAACGCCAGTCAATCATCGCGAAAATCGAGCATGGCATCCGTTCACTGTCAAATTTGGGCATGTTGGCCTCCGCGCTAGCCCCTGTCAAGCTAATCACCAGGCGTACCAGCGGTTGCACAAACCGCTAGTTTGTGTAGTGAGGTAACAAAACAGGCCTTTGTGCAATATAGGCACGTTTGCTTATGCACCGGGATTCAAGACGCGCCCGACGAAGAGAATGGCGCCCGTCTCAATGTCGCGAATCAGGAAGATGAAGGGGCGGTCTATGGTGACTTGCACAGTAGACTCGGGTGGTCCTGCTGATGGTGCCCCACTCACTGCGGTGGCGGCAGCAGCCTCAGTGCCAGCTTCATCCACGGCGACGAATGCCTTGTGTACAACGCCCCATATGAACAGCTCAGGACTACCGGTCATTCCGGAGAAATCCGCTTCAATAAAAGAAAACGCATCTGGCATGCCCATCCCAGCGAGGATACCCTCTAAGCTGAATTCTGAGTCGAATTCAAATTTAGGCATCGTCAGCGTGACCCCAGTAAGTTGCAGGTCGCTTATGATATCATAGACTTGCTGGGCCTGAAGTCCTTCCTCAAAAGCCTCGAACTTGCCGGACCCGGGAAGCAAAATAACCATGGAGAGTTCATCGCCATCATATAGCAGCTCAACTGCCTGGTATCCTTCCCCCTCGGCATAACCGAATGACTCCGTCTGCTTCATCATCGGCACTGCTACCTGCCCACCGTCAAGCAGGTAGAACGGGCCGTCTGCTGTCATTTTCTCATCGAAAGGGTTCTCCCAGGCAGCATTGAAGTAGATAGCATTGGTCAGCACAAAGCGGGTCAGTTCATCAATCATACCTGGTGGGATGAGGTCTTTAATGTGACCTTCCGTCTGGTCACTGACCCACTTGTTTATAGCAAGGCGGGACTTTTCCGTCTCCGTTGTGAAATCCAGTATTCTCAGCCCAGCACCGTAGTTCTCGGCCAGGATATCGAGAAAGGCGGGAAGGAACTCATAGTCCTCTTGCCCCCAGATGGCGTTAACAATGTTCAGCTTGAAACCTTCCCCATCCTTCCATTGAGCAACTTCACCCCTGCTGGCAAGTTCGGCATCGAGCCAGTTAAATGCCGGGTGCAGCTTATCCTGTCCAAGCAAGAAATGAAGAGTATCAGCCATCTGCTGAGCAGTTTCGCCGCGCGCTCCGGCATATGTCATAGCCAGTGCCAGTGAGATGCTGTAGGGAGAGTAGAAAATATTACCCTCCTTCCCTTTGAGCGCCTGATAAAGCTCAAAGGCGAAGGCGCTGTTTCCTTCGACCAGTAATGCTTGCTCACTCGTGCTGACATCGAGTGAACGTATACGATGTTTATCTGATTTGAGCAGCTCGCCTGGTGCCGGCTGAGTACAGGCTATCAGCGGCAGCAGCAACACTATGACTAATACGGCTATCAACTTCTTATTCATCTCATTCATTTCCGACGGTGTTACTACGCCAGTCTTTTGTTTATACTGCTAATAATACTATCATACGGTTCCATTGTTAAAATGTTATTAAGGAAGTTGTCATATAGGGTGCCATTATTAAGTTTTCATTAAAGAAATTGTCAATGGTTTTTTGTGCGGTGTTCAAGACATACGATAGAGTTAAGGAGTCACAAATCGCTGTACTGTTGTGTCACGAGATAATCAATAATCCAACCAATGTAAAGGCAGCGATAGGCGGCAGAGCCGGCATCGGTTTCCCCTTTAAAAATCTCGCTTGAATCGCATAGACGCTAACCAATCCCAGTAGTCCGAGCACTGCAATAATAGCCGCTGGCTTTAGGCCTTGGGCAAAATAAACGGAGGCCGTAAGCAGACAAGGGAAGGCAATGTCGCCACCGCCCAGTATGGAGTATTCCCTCTCGGCGGGATTCAGCTCTATTACCTTCTCTCCATGTTTTTTCAAGTTTGAGTTCCACTCAGAATAGTTTTTGGGAATGATTAGTGCCGGCAAGGCATTTATTTGCGATAGCCTGTCTGCCATCCAGAGCATAAATTTGAAACGAACCGCCAAGAAGTCATAGATGGCGAGTGCCAAAATAATAGCCATCGCGGTCCACGGCGTAATAAAGCGACCGAAAACTGCTCCTAGACTACTAACCGCCAGAATCAATACCAGGTTATGTAACCAGACAAGTGGTATCAAGAACCAAAATGTTCCAAACACGACAGCGATGGCGACAGCTACTGGAAGGGGCAAGTAAAAGACAGTTGCGATGAATGCGCCCCAACTAAACAGAAGGGCAAACAAGAGTCTAAGAAGAACCTTTAAAGCTTTAAGTGGGATCTTAGAGAGCGTAAGTCCAAGCACGGCCGCTGCCGCAAGAATATAGATTAAAATCGGTCCTAACGCTGAATGGGCTGGGACTTCGATAACCTCTCCATCGGGTAATGTCACTTCCCCAGGCCACCAGGATATCGGCGCGGCTGGCTGGGTCGGTATATCTATATCATTCTCTTCCAGGAATGGGTCTATACGGGGAGCAACAAGAAGGATGAGCATTTGAGCGACGACAAAAAGAAGAAGGCCCCAATAGACCGTATTCAGTTTTACCAGCCTCTTTGTGCTCATATGGGGGGTATTTTACATCGAAGAAGGCCCGATGTCGAAGTATTACTGTGACGCCGCCCGCTATCAGCACGATCCAGCGTATTATGTAATCCCCTTTGGAGGATCAGAGTTTCAAACAGAGATTGGCCTCCCTTTCTCTGTCATAGCATCGTACTGGGCAGCTCTCTTCTTGCGCAAAATCACCCTGGCTGCTACCAAAGCTAATAAGCCCGAAATTAAAAGAGCCTTTCTGCCGTCGGGCATAGGAGTCCAAAATTGTTGCTGCCAATAGTCCATTAACTTGCCTGGACTAATGTCAGGAATCTGGAATCGCCTCTCACCTGTTTCGGGGTCGTATTGGTAAAACTCGACTTGAGCATTCTCAATTGAGGTCTCCTGTTTACCCTCATAATCCACCCACACATGCATGGGAGATGAATTAACTTGATAGGGAATATTTTTCGCTTCCAAAACAGAAGCTAAGACCAGAGCTCGGGCTTTGCAATCCCCCTCTCCTCGCTCCAGCACTTCCCCAATGGTAGGACAATACCAGGGCATGCTATAAAGCTCCCAATCGTAGCGATAGGGTATTCTAGCCAGGACTGCTTTCTCTATAGCTACAGGGTCAGAAGGAAAGTCATTCAGCATAAATTCAACAGCACCAGGGTCAGCATCGAAGTTAAAAACCCTTTGGATACTGATGATTAAGTTTAGAGGATTGGGATATAACACAAAAAGAATCCACAGTATAAATATCAGGGGAAAATATCTCCGAAAAACTCTTCTAAAAACATTCTCGGACCTTTCAAAAACGTCCGGCATAGCTGTAGCCTCAGTCGAACTACTGGTAATCTTTTTTCCTACTGGCATAGCACAGAAAACTCTTACTCGGGTTCGGGAGAATCAAGGCAAATATGATGTTGAGCCGCCAAAATACCTGCCCCTTACTTCCTCCTCCGTTTCTCACCCTCTATCTTCCGCAGAGTCTTTTCGTCGAGGCCGAAGTGGTGGGCTATTTCGTGGCGCACTACTTCCTCTATTTTTGCTTCAATTTCATCGCCAAAACGGCATTGCGCCTCTATGGGTTTTTGAAAGATACTTATCTTATCAGGCAAAACCAATCCGTACCCCCGGCCTCGCCTAGTTTGGGGCACACCGTGGTAAAGACCAAGCAATTGGGTGGGATGACTGTGTTTAACCTGTCTCAGTTGCCTTGGTGTGGGCCAATTTTCTACCACAATATCAACATTTTCCAGTTTGCGCTGAAACTCCGGTGGTAAACTATCAATCGCCCTCACTACGAGAGCCTCGAATTTCTCCCTCTGCATATCTAGAAATCCCCGATATTACCAACAGGTGCAAGAACACTTATTATCATCTTACCACCTGAGGCTGCTACCAGACAAGCGAATAGCGAGTAGTGGTACCATTAAAACCTAGCTCCTTATATTGGTTGAGCTGGGCGTAACACAATAGCTACTTTTTGCTCACGCGACATAATTATGGCGATTTATCCCGCTTGTCGAGGCGTTTTTAGTCTATTCTAATTGAAAAATGAGCCTGAAAGAAAGGTTTCAGGCAACCCGTTTAGCAAATCCTGTGATTTGCTGAAAGAGCTTGGAACGAGCATTCACCATCCTTTCTGCAAATTGATTATCCCTCATTTGATTTGCGATTGTCCCGAGTTTTTCGAGAGTTACGCCGGGACGCAGGTAGCCCTCGGCTCTGGGTACATTCCTTAATCGTTCATAGGGTGTCATCACCTCCTCATAAGGATAAGTCTTTTTAATCCTGCCTCTATGGTCAATAACAGACACGGGGAAGAAACAAGGCCGGTGGAAATTGATATAGGGATTTAAATAGTCGTTGTGATAC
>Ga0315533_1002237_pt1 | contig 13737 bp, 12 predicted proteins | sample SalMarSW160130MG_FD_203081 | JGI IMG/M metagenome (GOLD analysis project Ga0315533, IMG submission 203081) | Salt marsh sediment microbial communities from the Plum Island Ecosystem LTER, Massachusetts, United States - Salt Marsh Sediment SW1601-30 ...
TGGTAATCATACAGCTTCCTTGCATATAAGTGATTGTTTGCACAATACTTATCGGCAAATGAGGCTGTTTTTGTTTGATAATTGCTACCATCAAAATCCCTCTAATCGGTCAGTTTGAGTAACATAATCAATTGTTATTCCTGCGAGGCTTGTCCCTGCGAAAGCAGGGAGCAGGAATCCATTTTATAAGAAGACAGAAATGCGTATAAGTGAAATGTTTTACTCCCTGCAGGGTGAGGGGTTTTTGGCCGGCGTCCCCAGTATATTTATCCGCCTGGCGGGCTGTCCCTTGCGCTGCAGGTGGTGTGATACAAAATACGCCTGGAGTGAGCAGGCAGGGGCCCATTACAGTATTGACAGGATAGTCCAGACCGTTCAGCAGGCCCAGAGCAGATTCGTGGTTGTAACCGGCGGTGAGCCGATGGTGGATTCGGATTTGCCGCAATTGGTACAAGCGTTAAAGGAAAGCGGAAGACATGTAACGATTGAAACCGCAGGAATCGCATTCATACCGGATTTATGCTGTGATTTGATGAGTATCAGTCCGAAATTAAGCAACTCCACGCCGGCCGACCCTGAACTTGCTGTGATTCACGAGGATTCGAGATTGGATATAGCTGTTTTGAGTGAGTTGATTGATAACTATGATTATCAGCTAAAATTCGTTGTTGATTCGCAGGCCGACTTACCGGAGATACAGCAGACAATCGAAGAAATAGGAAACGTAGATTCTGAAAAAGTAATGCTAATGCCGCAGGCCAAAACGCAAGATGAGCTTTTAGCTAAATCACCGATGGTCGCTGATATGTGCAAGCGCACCGGCTTTGTGTTCGGCCAGCGCCTCCATATCTTGCTCTGGGATGGTGAAAGAGCCGTGTGATAGAGTTCAAGCCCTCTTTGTTATCCTGTTAAAGGCAAGCTGTTACATTATTGTTTTCCCTGATTTCCGAATTGGAAATTGACAATCAGCAATCAATAATAAATAATCAATAATAAATCGAAAGGCCCGGGTGGCGGAATAGGCAGACGCGCCAGCTTGAGGGGCTGGTGAGCTTTGGCTCGTGCTGGTTCGACTCCAGTCCCGGGCATTGGTTCGATGCGACAGATGGCTTTTCAGCCCTTACCTTGCTCACCGCTTGCTTCGGCTCCAGTCCCGGGCATCTCTACTTTTTTTGTCTGCCGGGTCCTATAAACTCACCTCCAAAACTGGCAATTGTGCCTTTTGACGCAGATTAAACCGAAATACCAGAGCGTGGAGAAGTTGCCCTGCGGTTATACCGAAGTTTGTTGCTGACAGCGTTATTTTAAAGACCAGAGTAAAAGGGCTGACTAAATGGACATATATGAATCGCTATTTCCTGCGGGCTGCGTGCTGAATGAGCAGATTGCAAGGCAGATATTTGATATCCTGCCCGAACGAGGCCCCGTTATGGTGATTATGGGTGGGGATGGCCACTGCTGGCCCAGTGATTCTGAAAAATTTTCCAACTTAAACATCAGCGAGTCGTTTCTGAGAGAACTTTGTGCCAAAATTGACGATGGCGACGAACCGGTTGTAACCCAGGCGAACGATTGCAGTGTTATTGCCGCACAGTTAGCTACGGAGCAAACCAAGTGCGGATATGTGGTTATTGCTCTGCCGCAATATAGTCCCGAATCAACTTTGGTAAATATCGACTTGATTGAAATATTACTCAACCAAATCGGTTTGATAGCTAAATTGATTGAGAAAAACAACCTTCTTTATGAGCTTCAGATGAAACAATTCAGCGGATACAGTCAGAGTAAAACGCCTTCGAATTGACAATCCCGAAACCTCCCTCCGGACGTTCTGTCTATCAAATTTCAATTGCTGAATTTTACTGCATATATCGTATTGTGTCATACCCGCCGCATTTTACGCACGATGAAATATAATTGCGTTTGAGGGTGCGTTTGCTATAATTCCTGGTAGCTATAAAATAGCGTATAGCAGGTATGAAAGGGAAATGCAGACAAGTGGAGCCAAAAGGTGAGATTTCAGGTCTTTAAGAACGGCAGGGTTGTTGATAAATTCACGTTATGTGGTGCCTATCTTTTTGGCACTGACGGCATTGCCGTCCACCGAACGCAGATTGCGTTTAAGGGTGGCTTTATCGAGTGTAGAAAGCCGAATCTGGAAACAGCAGGGCTGGCTTTGTTGTGGCCTATCGACGGTTTTGGCAGGGTGCTTTTGCCGACAACCTGTCTGCCGGAGAGAAATGCACCGTATAATTTGAATGTCGAGATAGCCAGGGCGAAACTGATGCAAATCGTTAACAAGCGGGAAGACTGGTCGTTCTTTGACAGTATAGAGGAATTAAAAGATACCTCCAGCGAGGCGCAGGGGTTGTTCGTTCAGGCGATTCAGAACATTTCCGAACCTCCTTTGGCCTCTAAATTAGCAGACGAATCACTTAAAAAAGCTATGCTCCTTTCTGAAGAGTTGGCGGCAAAGCAGGCAGACTCACTTTTTGATACGCGAGCCGGCAATCACGGCTTTGGCCGGGGCTGCCTTGGTTGTAAGATAGACCCCGCACAGGTTGGCAATTCTAAATATGTTGAGAAGCTGCTGGAATTGTCCGGTTTTGTAACGATACCGATAAAATGGGCCCAGATGGAGCCGAAGAGAGGTAGTTACGATTTTTCTACGGTTGATGGCTGTGTTAATGTGCTCGGTAAAAGAAGATTGGCAGTCGGGGCAGGGCCGCTGCTTTGTTTTTCACCGGAATATATACCTAAATGGCTGCTCCGTGGTAAGATGGGGTTTGAAAAGATTCGTGAGGCGGCATATCAATTCGTTTCCAAGATGGCCGGTCGATATTCGAGCAGCATCCACGCCTGGCGCGTTGTAAGCGGTCTAAATGTATTTAATCATTTTGGGTTTAGCTTCGAGCAGGTTCTGGAGATGACCCGTGCGGCCAATATGGCCGTGAAGCAGGAAAACGACAGGGCCTTGAAGATAGTAGAAATCAGCAACCCCTGGGGTGAATATTATGCAACGATGTATAACGCCATTCCGCCATTGGTGTATGTGGATATGATTGTGCAGAGCGGAATCAATTTTGATGCCTTTGGGTTGCAGATGCAGTTTGGCAAGAATCAGCCGGGTATGCACATTAGGGATATGATGCAGATATCGGCGGTTTTGGATTATTTTGGCGCTGTAGCCAAGCCGTTGTATATAACCGAGGTGGAGGTTCCCAGCCAGGATGGCACCGGTTTATACGACAGCAAGGTTGCCGGCGCCTGGCATCAGCAATGGGACCAATCTTGCCAGGCGCAATGGCTTGAGCAGTTCTACAAAATAGCACTTAGCAAACCATTTGTTGACAGCGTGACATATTCTAACCTGGTTGATACAGCCGATAGCGCCATAGTCAGTAGCGGTCTTTTGGCCGACCGGCTTGAACCTAAACAATCGTTTCGAACACTGAAGAAACTGCAGAAACTTATCTTCAGCCGATAAATAATTCGTATCTCGTAAGTCACAAAGCGTATCTCGAACAGGATACCGGATACAATATGGCAGCCGATAGTTTTGTCCGAACAGACATTGAACAGAGTAGAATTCAGTCATTTGCATTTGTTATCAGTATAGCTGTGGCTGTCTGCTTTTCTGTCGGTTTTGCAACTTCAAGTCTTGTCAGGTTAGGATTGCCCTTTGATGGTTACAAGATTGAGTTGAATGAGAGGATAAATCCGAACGATGCATCGCCGGCTTCTCTTGTAAGATTGCCTGGTATAGGCGTTAGCCGTGCCGCTGCAATAGTGGCATACCGCGAGAATTTCAGCGAACAAAACGGTAATAAACCGGCCTTTAAAAATTGTGATGATTTGCAGAAAGTCAAAGGCATAGGCCCTAAAACAGCCCAAAATATAAGCCAATGGCTAAAGTTTGAATAAAAATAGTATCGGAAAGATGGAACAGTGGGATATCGACAAGCCGCTTGGAGTATGCTGCGGCAGCGGTAAAAAAATCGAATACGGCGAAGAATACTTTGCGGCGCTGGTAGAAACCGACCAGGGGCTGCGGCGCAGGGATTTTTGCGCCGATTACTGGAACGGCCGGAAACCCGATGTGTTTTGCTACTGGAAAACCAGACTGCCGCACCCCGACAGGGAAAAGCAGCTCTTCATCGACGATGATATGCTGATGGCCTTCTTCGAACGATTGGAGACAGAGACCGAGCAGGAAAAGATAAATTTTCGCTTTGTCTTGGTGCTGATTCTGATGCGAAAAAGGCGTCTGAAATATGATTCTACCCGGCAACGAGATGGCAAAGAGATATGGTGTCTCAGGATAACCGGTGAAAAAGAAACTGTTGAAGTTATAAATCCACATTTGGATGAAGAACAGATTGAACAGCTTTCATCCCAGATAGGCGAGATTTTGCAAACGGACTTGAACAATGAGTAGTTGGCCGGGCTTTTGCCGGTTCGTTTTCTTTATGGCTGTTGTTGGTGCAGTTCTTGGTGGTTGTGCACCTGTCCAGCAACGGATAGTGGAAGTTTGTCCGGGTGCACAATCTGCCCGGCAGGCTCTGTCGCTTCTTAAATCCAATTGGGAAAATGCCGCACCTATAAAAGCCAATGGCAGGGCTCGTATCCGTTATTATGATGATGGATTGCATAAGGAGAATTTTCTGGTAAAGCTCTGGGCAGATCCGCCGGCTGAAATCTACCTGCAGGGTGATGTGGCCTTTGATGCAAAGGGTATTATGCTCGGCTCGAATGAAGACGAATTCTGGCTTTCAATAAAGCCAAAAGAGGTCAGCACTTACTGGTGGGGTCGATGGTCAAAGCAGGTCTGTTTCAAAGGCCTTGTCGTAAGTGGCAAACTGATGCTCGAAGCCCTCGGGATTATGGAAATCGCCACCGATGGGAATTGGTCCTTGTCGAAGGAAGGCGGCTTTGATGTACTTTCAAAACGAAATGACCGGGATACGATAGTCAAAAGGATATACGTAGATAGTTGTGATTATCTGGTCAGGAAAATCGAATACTTTGATGCCGATAAGCCCGTAGCCGTCGCAGAGATGGATAAATACAGGGAGGTTGCCGTTGGCTTTTTTGTCCCTGTCGTTATGAAGATTGTCGCATACGCAGCCGACAACGATGAAAATTCAATCAGTATGACTATTAGCTTAAGTTCCATAAAACCAACGAACTTTACTGAAAAACAGCGCAATCGTCTTTTTACTCGTCCCAGCCCGCAGGGCTTCGAGCATATTTATAAAATCATTGATGGTGATGCGATTGAACAAACACGGTGAAATAATAGTAGAGTTTGCTTATGACCAGAATAAATTTGAGAGAGAGAATTAAACAAGGGCTGTTTCTATTAGATGGAGCGATGGGAACCCAGCTAATTGCTCGTGGACTCGAAGCAGGAACGTGCAACGATTATTTAAATATCGCCTCACCTGATATTATTTTCGACATTCACCGCGCCTACATCCAGGCCGGCAGCGATGCCGTCCTTACCAATACGTTCGGCGCCAATAAATATGCGCTGGCCCGCCACGGACTTGCTGAAAAGAGCCGAGAGATAAATACCGCCGGCGCCGAGTTGGCCAGGCGAGCCGTAGGTGAGCAAAACTATGTCCTCGGCGACATCGGCCCAACCGGCGATTTTTTACAGCCGCTGGGTAACTTAAAGCCGGATGAATTAAAAGCTGCCTTTGTCGAGCAGGCAAAGGCACTTTTAGGCGGGGGGGTGGATGGCTTCATAATCGAGACAATGACCGCTCTTGACGAGATAACAATTGCTGTCGAAGCGGTAAAATCGGTCTGCGAATTGCCCGTATTTGCATCAATGGCCTTTGACAGGACCGGCGATAGTTACCGAACGATGATGGGCGTTGATGTCGCCTCAGCCGTTTCAAAAATGGTTTCGCTCGGTGTTGACGCGGTCGGCTTTAACTGCGGCGCAGCTTCGCTTGACGAATACATAGAATTAGCGGACAAATTTGTTTCGACAATGAGGGCTTCAGAGCACCGGGTCACGGGTCACGGGTCACAGGTCACGATTTTAGCTGAACCCAACGCCGGCAGACCTGAATTGATTGATGGAAAAGCGGTTTATAAGGTCTCACCTGAAGAATTCGCATCGGCTGCGGAGAAGATGCATTCAGCCGGTGTAAACATCATCGGCGGCTGCTGCGGAACAAGCCCGGCACATATTGAAGCGGTGGTTAAGAGTCTGAAAAGATGATTTAGCGAACCATTTTTTAAAGTGCGGTATGATTGCAGATCAAGGAATGCCTTTAAGCCAACTGTGGACGAAAACAGAAAGGTCCTGTTCATCAATAACACCATCATTCGGGTCTGAAATATCACAGAACTGATTCCAATTTCCATCGCCTGGTTCACTTCGCCAGGCTGAGGCGAGGACGGCAAAATCTGCCATATCTACTGCGTCCAAGCCGATGAAATCGCCTATAAACCTTTGTCGTACAAGTCTTGGATAAGTCTTGCCCTGACAAATCGTCCAAATATCCTCTGTTCCATTGTTGCTCTCACCTTTAAAATCCCACCCTGCATTGACAAATGTGTTTTTCATTTGCATCTGGGCTGTTGACTTACCGGTAACTTCCGTTACCGCGGATTCTCCTGTTTCAGCCACACCTTCTGCTTGTCCGCTTGTCTGTTCATCCCAGAAGGAACTTGCAATATTGCCATAGTTATATCCTGCAAAACCACCTGCTATGTTAGCGTCTTGAAAAACGTTGCTGCTTGCATAGCAGTTTGAAATCTCGACATAAGTTCGTCCCACTAGACCACCTAAGTTAACGTTTCCCAATATGTTGTTGTTCGCATAGCAGTTTATAATTGTTCCCTTAAAATTCCTTCCCACCAGACCTCCTATGCAATCATCTCCTGAAACGGTTCCACCCTGCGTGCCACACTGAGATACAGTTCCCCTCCTTAAGTATCCGATGAGAGAACCAACGTTATCACCTGACCCAGCGTTAACATTGGGCTCAGTTAAATCCAAATTCTTAACCATAGCATTATCGTTATCAATGTAACCAAAGAGGCCAATAAAATTCGAGTCCGGGCAGCTATATGTAAAGTTGGAAATATCATGGTTGTTGCCATCAAAAACACCCATAAAGGGATTGCCAAAATAAGTTCCAATGATATTGAAATCTGTTCCGGTATAGCAACTTAGGTCTATATCTGCCATCAGCTTGAAGTGTTTGTGCAAATCACCGGGATTGGCCCCAATGGTATTCATTTGGTTGGCATCAAAAATCAAAAATGGGTCATTAGCTGACCCGGTGCCCCCACCATACGTCCCCGGCTCAGGTGGCAAAGCCCCTTGTAAAACAGGGGCATAAACCGGTGCAGTATACCCATCTTCGAGAATTACACCTCCGCGAACAGCATTCTCTTCAACAGTTATGTCACACTCAGCAGAAATAATAAAAGTAAGAAGAACACCAATGGGAGGTGGCGCATTAGCTTCACCGACATATAACGAGCCCATCTCAATGGTCATCCCAGAGGTGCCAAGACCACTTAATGTTTCGGCGCGGCTTGGTTCACAAATAGGGGTGCCTAGCTCTACTACCTCACCATGCTCAATATAGATTGAGCCAGTAAAAACCCAATAATGAGAACTCCAATTTCCTATAGATGCAATGACGCCACTGCTCACTGTGATATCAAGCGCGAAACATCTTACCCGCTCTTCTTCTTCGGATGCATCGTAGCTGAGTTCAATTACACCATTGCCTAAATCTGTACAAGTCAGAAAGACCGTAGCTGTTGCGGGTGAGGCTATCAGTATGATGGGCGTAATTAGACATCCAACAATTAAGCTGCTTTTCATTATTTTCTTTTTGTAAGTGTTTCGAAAACCCTATTTCTAAAAATTATAGCACTATTACAGCTAATGTCAAGCTAAAAAGGTAGAATTAAGGTTAATGAATATTTTTCTTCAGGTCATTTTCGAGGAATTTTGCGATTTGGTCGATGGTTTTTTGGGTAGCGCCTTGATTTTTTCGGATTACCTCTCGGCCGTTTTTGGCGATTGTCTTGGCAAAATTCGGTTCAGATAAGCATTTTTGCATCGTCTCGAGCAGTTTGCCCTCGTCTTTTATCATAACAGCACCTTCATCAGCCAAAAGTGCCTCGACGGCTTGTTTGAAATTGAAGGCATACGGCCCGAATATGGTGCATTTGCCTAAAGCGGCGGCCTCCATCATATCAGAGCCCCCCATCGGCACAAGCGACCGGCCGACGAAGATTACATCCGCAAGCGAGTAAAATTTTCGCAAATCCCCCATCGTGTCACCGAGAATAACCGGTGTTTTTTCAGGACGTCTGGCATCGGTGCCTTTGATGGAACTATACCGGACAAAATCAAAGCCGGCATCGGCAATGAGCCCGGCAACCTCGTCGAACCTTTCCGGCTTTCTGGGAACTATTGCAAGCTGAACATCGCTGAATTGCTCCTGCCCGGTTAATTTTGTGAAAACGTCGAGAATGATTTTTTCTTCACCGGGGCCGGTGGCACCTGCAACCCACAACCTTTTATCTTTGAGGTCAAGTTGATTTGCAAGCTCATCCGCACCTTCGATGCTTTCGGTAATCTGTGCCGTGTCATATTTGAGTGAGCCGGTAACGATTACCTTTTCAGCGACAGCCCCTATTTTAACAAAGCGCTGGGCATATTGCTCCGTCTGGGCGAGGATAAGAGTTACCTTTCGGAATATGCTTTTGGCAATCGGCCTTATCTTCTTAAATCTGGAAAAACCCTTCTCGCTTATTCGGCCATTGACCACGATGACTGGCACATTCGACTTCTCTGCGATGTGAACAAAATTAGGCCAGACCTCCTGCTCCATCAATAGGCAGATTGTCGGCCGGATTCTGCGGAACGCACTATACATTATCCAGGAAAAATCGAACGGAAAATAAAACACCTGCAGCTCTTCACCGAACAGGGCTTTTGCTCGCCCAAAGCCGGTGTCGGTAGTGGCGCTGATTACAATCTCAAAATCACTGAATCTGTTTGCAAGCTCTTTGACGATGGTCATCGTTGCGTTGACCTCGCCGACGCTAACAGCGTGTATCCAGATGCACTTTTTTGCTGGATTTCTGCGGGTGATTTTGCCGAACCGCTGCGCCCAGCCGCTGTGATAGCGCTTATATCTGACTGCCCGATATAAAACGGCGGGGGCTATCGCCGCCCCGATAAGCAAATATACGCAATCGGCAATAAATCTCATTCGCCTTTCCTGCAAAGAACAACCATCTTAATGAGAGGTAGATGATATTTATAAATCTTTGGTTTGTCAAACAGTTGCTTGGGTTAGCAGGACCGTGCTAATGTCCCCCCTTATTTATGGATTCTGAGCAGTTTAAGGTGCGATACTCCCAAGCCAGTGTTCGGCCAGTATAGCCAGGTCACGGAAGTCGACCTTGGCATCCCCGAACATATCGGCCCTGGAGTACCAGTTCGGTGAGGTCGGAATGGCCAGCCATGCCTCGGCAAACACTCCTATGTCCAGAAAATCTACCGAGCCGTCGCCGCCTATGGGAGCAATGTCACCGGCGATGCGATAGATGGGGTCATATTTGACAGCCGGGTCGTCTTGCAGGAAAAGCCCGCCCCCGCGAAATACAAAGTTCAGGTCCACAAAGAGATTCATACCGATTATGCCATCCACCGTGCCGCCCTCCGACGAAAAAACGTCGAGCAGGACAACCGGAACATTGGTGAAGCTCAGCCATTCGCCCAACGCAGGAATTTCAAGGGAATCGATATAAAAACCCGGCACTATGTTGACGTCGCCGGTAACCCCCTGTATTTCAACCTCGAAACTCGGCTCGGCAGGGTTAAGACCTAAGCGGGCGGCTACCCTCGAACCAATCACTGTTATCTGCGCACCGGTGTCGAACATAAAGCGGTCCTTGTCGATGGCACTATGGTCACCTTCGTAAAGGTCAACACTGTGCACAAAGAAGACACTCTGAGTTGGTAATAATCCTGTTATGATGGATGGGCTCGCCGGCGATTCGAGTTCAGGGTCGAAAATGTCGAGAGGGGTCAGGTACCCGACAGTAATCCCGCCCAGCGGACGCAGCTCCAAAGGTATGATGTTCGAATACTCCGGAACGTTCGAATCGTTATGGCCATAGAACCGGATATCAGGAGAGACAAGTTCATTGCCGTCTTGCGTAAGTGTGATTTGTTGGTCGTTGGAAAATACAGCGCTGAAATACACCGAAAGTGGCGAGCCAATCGCCGTAGGCAGGTCGGGCACCCCACCTTGACCGACTGTAATGGCGACATTTGTCTCGCCAACCATACTCGTCCTGTCGATGAGTAAACCGTTGGGTTCGATGGCGCCGAGTCCGTCAATAAAAAGCCCTATCGGCTCGCTTACCCACGCTTCGACCGAGCCGCTAACGCCGAAAATCGTGACGGTGTGGTTCGTAACAAGGTCGGGGTCACCGTAGAATAAACCGGCCTGCCACGCAGCAGCATTGCCGATTACATGGGCGGAAGCCCCCGTGTCGAAGATACCGACCGCATAGTCGCTCTGCGGGTCCACGCTGTCGGGGTAGTTGTTGCTGATGCTGGTAGTAGGAACGGCATACAGGTCAAATATTTCCGAGCGGTCTTTGGTAATCGAAACGGCGACCCACGGCACAAACCCGTCCACAGGAGGTGAGTCAATTATAGTTGCAACAATCGGACCGCTGGCGGTTTCATTTTGCACTGCCAGTCGCGAAGCTGCCTCAATCGGCAAGACCTTTTTATGAGGCATAAAGGTGTGACCATAATGTTGCCGGGTCAGCGTCTTTGGTGCTTTCTGGCGGGGATAGCTAATGGCTTTAACCCGGTAACCTCCGCTCAAATGCCAGTTCACTTCCCGGCGATGCCAGCCGCACCGACCAGCTCCGGTAGCGGACACGCTATAGACAATACAGGCAAGAATCGCAACACCCACCTTCCTGCGGCATAAAAAACCCTCATCGCCTAACATTATTCACCACCCTTTACTCCAAATCCATATCTTGCATTATACCATAAACAGGCGGATTTTTTAAGTGTAAAATTGCGAATCGCCCTTATGGGGCCGGTATATTCTTGACTTTGATGCCTTTTTGCCGTAAATATTCAATAGTAGTCAACGACTAACCGTCCCCGTAGCTCAATTGGATAGAGCGTTGGCCTCCGGAGCCAGAGGTTGTGCGTTCGAGTCGCACCGGGGATAATAGTTAGCGGATAGTTTGGCAGATAAGGAAAACTGTACGCTATACGCTGTTATAGGGATTGCACGGATGGCTGTTCTGGTAGGGATTGATGAAGCCGGCTTCGGCCCGATTCTGGGGCCTTTGGTCGTATCGTCGAGCGCTTTTTCGGTTCCTCATCATTTTTTAACAGCCGACCTGTGGCAGATTCTAAATAAAAGCGTCGCCAAAAGAAGAAAACACTTTGCCGGCCGGCTGCTCATCGCCGACAGCAAAAAGGCATACAACAGACGGGAGGGAATCAAACATCTCGAACGCACCGTTCTGTCGGCCTTTAGATGTCTTGATAAAACCCCGGCCACCCTCGTTGAACTGCTGATGCTGTTATGTCCCGATTGCGTTGAGCGATTAGAAACTTATCCCTGGTACAAGGCCATCGCCCGTTACAGTACTTCAACTGATATTGCTGATATTGCAATTGCCTCAGCGGTGCTGAAGGATGATTTGGCCTCAAATGGTATGGAGCTGCTCACCCTTAAAAGCTCCTGTTTGGACGTTGCATATTACAATACGATGGTCTCCGTTGTGAAGAATAAGGCCAGCGTCCTTTTTACCGCCACCTCTCGACTTGTAAAGTCGGCTTACGATGATTTTAGAGATGATGATTTGCAGATTATAATTGACAGGCAGGGCGGCAGGGTCCGATATCGAAAAGGACTGCAGCGAATGTTCCCTGATATGAAGTTAAGGATTTTAAAAGAAGACCCGAAAGCCAGCAGCTATGAATTAGAAGCCGACGGCAGACGGATGCGTTTACATTTTTTAGTCGGCGCCGATGAGCGTCTCCTGCCGGTCTCGCTGGCGTCGATGGTCAGCAAATATCTGCGCGAGCTTCTGGTCGGCAATATAAACCGCTATTTTGCGGGCTTCCATACCGACTTAAGACCCACCGCAGGGTACTGGAAGGATGGCTTGCGCTTTATCGAGGATTTGAAAAAGAACGTTCCCCACGTCCCGTTTGATACCAACCAGCTAATCCGCTGCCGATGAAAAAAGTTTATAACCTGCTCTTAAGGCAATCCTGCATAAAACAGCAGTCCGTGTATGGGCATTGGCCGTTTGACTTTCCGAAACAGGCGGTATGGCCCTCTGCTTGTTGGATGGTGTGAATGAGCTCCGGCTTTTTCATTTTTCCAGCCGTTATACCCAGATCTTTGGCTTTTTGCCTTATTTCAGGCATTTTTATAGATTTTTCCAATGTTTTTACCGCTGGCATTTTTTATCCTTTTATTCTTTTGTTATGTTTACACCCGCTTGGTCCTTCCTAATTTCCGGATGGTGCAGGCAGATATATCCCTTTTTCGGCTGTTTTTCCATATTTGGTTACTATATTTGTTGTGCGCTGCCAATCAACACAACACAGACGGGATAGGTGCAATAGACAGGAGCTTTTTTCGGACTAAAGGCAGGTTTTAGACAGCCGTAATAAAAAGGGGAGACGCGGGCTCCTTGTTAAGAGCTTGTCAACACCCTGTCTCCCTGTTGCGATTTTTCTTTATTTTTTATGTGGCGAAACCGCCTGAATCGCAACATCTACAGGATACAAAAAACTAAAACACCTGTCAATAAAATAGTGCCGGCATCAACGTTTTCCCTTCGCTATCCCCCCACAGAGCCGATAAGATGCAAATCCGTTTCTGACCGTTCAAAATATACTTGCTTTCAGATAAGTTTATTGATATTATCCCGGCAAGTTGGGGGAATATGGAGTAACGGTAGCGGCGCCGGAAGCCCGGCACATTGTTGGATTTAGGGGATGGTGGCAATGACCGACGGAAAAACCTGCTTTGCTCTTATCGGTGCGGGCAACATAGCAGCCAAGTATGTTGATGCCTTCAAAAATATCGAAACAGCCGTTCTTGTCGGCGTTGTAACCAGAACCGCCGCAAAGGCACAGGCCTTCGCAAAAGCCCACAATATACCCCACTGGGCTACGGATGTGAAAACGCTGTTTGACACTGCTGACGTTGATGCAGTTGTTATAGCGACCCCCAGCGGGCTACACTCACAGGGCACAATCGAAGCGGCAAAATTCGGAAAACACGTCCTTTGTGAAAAGCCGTTGGATATAACGCTTGAAAAGATAGATGCTATGACCGAGGCCTGTAGAAAGGCAAAGGTGCAGCTCGGCTGTGCCTTTCAGTTCCGCACATTTGAGCATAATAGAATCGCTTATGAGACGATTAAATCGGGCAAGCTCGGTAAAATTTACATTGCCAACGCCTTTTTGAAAAATTTCAGAACGCAGCAATACTACGACAGCGGCTCCTGGCGGGGTACCTGGGCCCTTGATGGAGGAGGGCCGTTTATGCAGCAGGGCGCCCACACCGTAGATTTAATGGTCTGGATGATGGGGCGGGCCCGGCAGGTTGCCGCTTTCATAAATACCGCCGCTCATAAGATAGAGGTGGAGGATATGGGCCACGCAATAGTGCGATACGAAAA